>WOYI010810743.1_pt1 | contig 12358 bp, 8 predicted proteins | sample 6423411 | NCBI WGS metagenome assembly WOYI01 (sample SAMN13441803, study PRJNA592873) | oil field metagenome | biome: oil field; feature: oil-well bore; material: oil-contaminated soil; isolation source: oil-contaminated soil from oil-well borehole | place: Germany: Wietze | collected 2016-10-18 ... | reverse complement strand
CGGCGATTCGCCGGCCCATGGTGGTTCCATGGGCCAAGAAGCGACGGAAATAGGGGCCGCACAGCCGGATTCGCAGCCCGGCCAACCAAAGTCCGACAGGCTCCTAGCCCCGCCACGGAGACTCCCATGACCGACCCCGCCCGTGCCGACACCGCGCTGCTGCTGATGGACCTGCAGCCGGGCATCCTCGCCAGCTATCCGGATCCCGAATTCCTGCCGCGCATCCAGCGTGCGCTCGCCGCCGCGCGCACCATGCCGTTGCCGGTGATCTGGGTGCGCGTGGCATTCCGCGACGGCTACCCGGAAGTGGCCGGCGACAACCGCATCTTCGCCGGCATCCGCACCAGCGGTCGCCTGCTCGAGACCCATCCGGACACCCGCATCCACCCGGACCTCGACATGCAGCCGCACGACGTGCTGGTGACCAAGCGGCGCATCGGCGCGTTCGCCGGCAGCGACCTGGACGTGGTGCTGCGCGCGGCTGGCGTGCGCCACCTGGTGCTGGCCGGCGTGTCGACCAGCGGCGTGGTGCTGTCGACGGTGCGCCTGGCCGCCGATCTCGACTACCGCCTCACCGTGCTCGCCGACGGCTGCGTGGACAGCGACGCGGAAGTCCATCGCGTGCTCACCGAAAAGGTGTTCCCACGCCAGGCGACGGTGCGCACCATCGACGACTGGGCGGCCCGCCCCGCCGACTGAGAAGCTGAGAAAAATTCGAGCGCCGTAGCGAGAGCGCCGATGGGCGACATGCCGGGCACGCGCCGGCTGTCGTCGGCGCCTGTAAGCAGATGTTGCTGACGGCCGGCCAATACACACTTGCTCACATTTGTGCCGAAGCGGAAACACCTGCGCGCGATATCACTGCCTACGATCTGGCTTCACCTTCCCCGGAGAATCCAGCATGCAAGCACGTACCTCCCGCCTCGTCGGCGCGATCGCCGCCGCCTTCGCGCTGTCCACCCTGGCCCTGAGCGCCTGCGCCGGCAACGACGCCCGCACGCAGAAGATCGCCCAGAAGGCCAAGGAGCGCTTCGCCGCCGCCGATACCAACCACGACGGCCAGCTCAGCCAGGATGAAGCGAACCACGGCATGCCGCGCCTGGCCACGCACTTCGCCGAAATCGACACCGACAGCAACGGCCAGCTTTCCACCGCCGAGATCACCGCCTATATCCAGCAGCGTCGCGGCTCGCGCTGAGGTCGTTAGCCATGCGTTCCGCCCTGGCGGCCTATGCGGTGCTCACGGATGAGCCCGCTCCCCCACCCAACCGTTCCATGCCCGCCAACACGGTGATTCCGGTGCTGCTTTACCCCGACCTGCGCGCGGCGGTGGCCTGGCTGGACGCAGCGTTCGGCTTTGACGAGCGTCTGCGCGTTGGCGACCACCGCGCCCAGCTGTGCTTCGGCAGCGCCTGCATCGTGGTGGCGCAGAGCGATCCGCCGTATCCGCAAGGCGTCAACAGCACGCACGCGACGATGGTGCGTGTGGCCGACCTGGCCACGCACTACCGCCGCGCGGCGGCGGCCGGCGCGCGCATCGCCAGCGCGCCGACTGACTACGCCTTCGGCGAGCGCCAGTACACGGCCGTGGATCTCGGCGGCCACGTATGGACCTTTTCCCAGACCATCGCCGACTGCGAGCCGGCGGCATGGGGCGGCGAGCTGATCGACGCGGCATCGGGTGCGCCGTGACGAGCCGCGCCATGCGTGCCAGCGGCCGGCTGCTGCTGGCTGTGGCGATACTGCTCGGCTTGTCCGGCTGCGTGGCGTTGCTGGTCCGCGCTGGCAAGCGCCTGTACCAGGGCCACGACGACACCTGCCGTCGTCAGCCAGGGGCCGGCCGCGATTCCCGCTGCGGCGCGCAAGCAACGCGAGCAGGCCGTGCAGTCCGGTGTGCCGGGCCTGACCGCGATCGTGATGCGGCAGGGCCAGCCATTGTTCCGCCTCGACCTCGGCAAGATCGCGCCCGACGCTGAACGGCCGGTGGCATCGGCATCCAAGTGGCATCTTCTTCGTGGACGGCCGCCTGCCCAGGGTGGTGGCGTATTTCCACAGGTCGCGCAGCGCGATCCTCGCGCAGACGCCGTGACGCATTCGACGCTCAGCCGGCAGCGACCGCGCCCTTGGCCACCCGCTGCAGCACCTGCCGCAGCGCCAGTGGCTTGAGCGGCTTGTAGAGCACGCCCACGCCGAGATCGAGCAGGCGCTGGCGCAGCTCGCCATCGCGGTCGGCGGTGACGATCAGCGCGGTGATCGAGCCGTGGCGGGCTTGCAGCTGGTCCAGCACCTCGAGCCCGGTGCGACCACCGTCGAGGTGGAAATCGAGGATATGGATGTCCGCCGGCCACGGCGCGGCCAGCGCCTGCTCCGGACTGCGCGCGGCGTGGACTTGCCAGCCCCAGCCGGTGAGCAGGTGACTGAGCGCGGCCAGCGCAGCCGGCTCGTTGTCCAGCACCACGGCGCAGCCGGCCGGCAGGGATTGCGGCGCAATGGCAACCTCCGGCCGCAAGCGGCGTGGCGTGGCGATCGGCACGTCGAGGTGGAACACGCTGCCGCGTCCCGATTTGGAACGCAGACCCAGCGGATGATCGAGCAGCGCCGCCATGCGCCGGGCGATCGACAGGCCCAGGCCCAGCCCCTGCCCGCCCGCCGCGCTGCCGCGGCGGAACTCCTGGAAGATCAGCTGCTGCTCGTCCGGCGCGATGCCCGGCCCGGTGTCCCACACCTCCACCCGCAGCACGTCGCCGCGGCGGCGCACGCCCAGCAGCACGCGGCCGCACTCGGCATAGCGCAGCGCGTTGGAAAGAAAGTTCTGCAGCACCCGGCGCAACAGCTGCGGATCGGTGCGCACCCACACACGCGTGGCGACCACCTCGAAGCGCACGCCACGGTCGTGCGCGATGGCGCGGAACTCGGCGGCGAGCGGATCGAGCACCTCGGCCAGCGCCACCGCGCGCGGCTGCGGATGCAGCCGGCCACCCTCCAGCCGCGCGATGTCGAGCAGGCCGCCGAGCAGGCCCTCGGTGGCCGACAGCGCGCCGTTGAGGTGCTGCGCGGTGGCGACGTCGGCGCCGCGCTCGGTGAGCGCATGGGCGAACAGTTGCGCGGCGTGCAGCGGCTGCATCAAATCGTGGCTCACCGCGGCGAGGAAGCGGCTCTTCGCCTCGTTGGCGCGCTGCGCCTCGCTGGAGGCTTCGGCCAGGGCGCGGGTACGCTCCTCCACCCTCAGCTCCAGCGTCTCGTTCACCCGCTTGAGCGCGGCCTCGGCCTGGCGGAATGCGGTGACGTCGGTGAAGGTGGCGACGAAGCCGCCACCCGGCATCGGATTGCCGCGGATCTCCACCACGGCGCCATCCGGAAAACGCCGCTCGGAAAGATGCTGGGTGCCGGCGCGCATGTGCTGCAGACGACGATGCACGCGCGCCTCGCGCGTGTCCTCGTCGAACACCTCGCCGACAATGCCCAGCGTCACCGCGTAGCGGGTCAGGTCGGCCACCGGCCGGCCCACCTGCAGCAGCTCCGGCGGATAGTCGAACAGGCTGGCGTAGCGTGCGTTCCATGCCACCAGCCGCAGCTCGGCATCCACCACGCAGATGCCCTGGCTCATGTTTTCCAGCGCCGCCTCCAGCACGCGCTGGTTGAAGCGCAGGTCCTGCGCCGCCTCGCCGACGATGGCCGCCACCGTGTCCAGGTCGCCGCGGCCCTGCCGGTGCACCACTTCCAGCAGCAGCCGCGCGGACGCCGCGCCGATCACCGCCGCCAGCTCGTGCTCCACCTCGGCCATGCGCGTGGCACCGGCCAGCCCGTGCGCCGGCGCCTGCGCAAACAGATGCTCGACGCGCTCCGGCGGCAGGAAGCGCACGGCCAGCGCGCGCAGTTCCGCCACACCCACGTCGCCCACGCCGGCGGCGCCGGCCGCCTGGCCGTAGCGCGTGCCGGCCACCCAGGCGATCACCGCCACGTTCGCCGCCAGGCTCAGCACCACCGCACGGCCCAATCGACTCCATTCGCCCAGGCCGAGCAGGTGGTCCGGCGCCAGCCAGTCCTGCCCCAGCGGGCCGGACAGCAGCCCCGCCGGCGCCTTGGGCAGCACCACCGGCAGCAGGATGTACAACCACACCAGCGTGCCCGCGGCGAGCCCGGCCGCCACCGCGCGCGGCCCCAGCTGCGGCCTGTACACCGCCACCAGCAGCGCCGGCGACAGCCCGGCCAGGGCGGAGAACGAGATCGCGCCGATGTCGGCCAGCGCGTCGTTGCGCGCCAGCACGCGGCTGTAACCCCAGGCCAGCAGGATCACGATGAGGATCGCCACGCGCCGCTGGCCGATCACCTCACCGCGCAGGTCACCGCGCTCGTCGCGTCCCCAGCCCGCGCGCACGCGCAGCGGCGCGATGAAATGGTTCACCACCATCAGGCTCAGCGCCAGCGTGGCGACCACCACCATGCTGGTCGCCGCGCTCAGGCCACCGAGGAAGGCCACCAGCGCCAGGCCATGGCGCTCCTGCGCCATCGGCAGCGCCAGCACGTACAGATCCGAGGGCACGCCGCTCGGCCCCAGCCACGCGTCGCCCAGCCGCGCCAGCGGCAGGATCGGCAGCGAGATCAGCACCATGTACAGCGGAAACAGCCAGCGCGCGGTGCGCAGATGGCGCTCGTCGCGGCACTCCACCACGCCGGCGTGGAACTGGTGTGGCAGCGTGAACATGGCCAGCGCGCCAAGCAGGATCAGCGCCGGGAAGCCGCGGCTGTCGTGCGGCACCGGCAAGGCCGGCGGCAGGTGCGCCGGCAATGGCGTGAACAGCAGCGAGCCCAGCGCCAGCATCGCGCCGAGCTTGAACAGCGACTCGAACGCCATCGCCAGCACCAGCCCGCGGTTGTGCGCCGTGGACGAGGCGCGGCGGGTGCCGAACAGCATCGCGAACAGCGCCATCAGCAGCGCCACGTAAAGCGCGCTGTCCTGCCACGGCGCGGACTCGGCAAGCTGGCCGCGGTTGAGCATGGCGTAGCTCATCGCCACCGCCTTCAGCTGCAGCGCGATGTACGGCACCATGCCGATGATGATCACCGCGGTAACCAGCGCCGCCAGCCCCGCATGGCGACCGAGCCGCACCGAGACGAGATCCGCGATCGAACCGGCGTTGTACTCGCGCGCCAGTTGCACCAGCCGGCGCAGCACCGTCACCGCCAGCAGGTACATGAGGATCGCGCCGACGAAGGTGGGCGGCAGCCACCAGCCCGAACGGCTGGCCTGGGTCACCGTGCCGTAGAACGTCCACGAGGTGCAGTGGATCGCCAGCGACAGCGCGTAGACGATCGCCCAGCGCTTTTCGAACAGCGTCGGCCGGCGCTCGCCAAGCAAGGCCACGCCGAACAGCAGGCCCAGCCAGAGCAGCGCGGCGGCGGCGATGAGGGACGTGCTCAGCATGGCGTGTGTACTTGCCGGGGCGCCCTATCCTGGCCCGCACTCATCGCTAGAGCTCGGATGCAAAAACAACAATAACCAGAGCGAAGCGCCGCGCCTCTGTTGCTCTGCTGTAGATCTAGCTGTTGTAGATCTGGCTGTTGTAGATCTGGCTGTTGATCTTGTTCTTCTGGAAAGTGCGGGCCCGGACGGCCCGCTGCTCTGCCCGGGGCCCCTCTGAAGCGGCGGGCGGGTGGAGGAAAGCCCGCAGGGTGGCCGGCAAGGATGCCGGCCAGTTTGGCGTCAGCACAGGATGGGGTGTCGACAAACCCCGTAACCCGGCCGCGAACCTTGCGGGCAGGATGCCCGCAAGGCGCGTAAGCGGGGTGCCCCTCTCTTTGGTTACTTTCTCTCGGGCAAGCGAGAGAAAGTGACTCGCCCTCCGAAGGAGGACGAAAGCCCTTCGCTCTGAAGCGCATGGCTCTGAATGAAGCAAGAACATCGCGCACAGGGTGCGCTCCTACAGCCAGACGAAAATGTGGGCGGCAGCAGGGGGCCATCAGTGCTTCGCGGGCAGCCCCAGCGCGCGCACGGCGTTCACCAGCCAGCGCAGCTGCACGCCGTGGCGGGTGTCGTAGTCGGTGCCGGAGTATCCCCACCAGTCCCAGCATGCCTGTGGATTCAAGGGCGCGAAGCTTGCGCGGGTCTGAGGATAGAGCACCGCCACGCCGTAGGCGTCGGCCCAGCGATTGAAGCCCGCGTCCTGCACGAAGGCCTCGCCGATCGCATCCGCATTCTGCTTGCAGCCGTGCAGTGCCACCACCAGTCCGCACGGCTGGCCGGCCGCGCAGGCGGGCGGCAGGTACAGGTAGCCCCTGGGCGCCAGGAAGGCATCGGTGCCATCGGGCCGCAGCGCGTCCTGGTCGAAGCTCAGCAGCTTGCCGTGCGCCACGTCGGGCTGGCTGGACGGCTTGCCGAACATGTGCTGGAAGATCGCGCCGGCGGCATCGAAGCCGCAGTGCCCGAGATACGGCGAGGCGGACTTGTCGCAGTCATCACCCTTGGCCGCCACGGGCAGGTTGTGGCCGAAGTGGCGCGCACCGTCGTCGACCACCTGCAGGCCGGCCAGCGCCGGTGTGCTGTCCCGCAATTGCCGGTAGAACTTCGCGCCAGCCGCGGCCACGCCTGGTGCGACCACGCTGTCGCTGTCGCCATGCAGCAGGTAGACATGCGCGTGCGCGAGATCGGCGAGCGGACCGATCTGGCCGGCAGCGGCGCGCTGGCGCGCGGACGCCACGAGGGCGGCCACGTCCGGCGCCGGCGTACCCTTCATGCACGTGCTCAAGGCCACATCGAGCTTGCCGCCCGCGCAGCCGTAGGGGCCGCCAGCGACGATCGCGGCATTCGGAAAGACGTCCGGGTAGGCGAGCTGGGCCTGGGTGGCCATGTAGGCACCGGAAGACAGACCCACAACGGCCACGCGCGACGGATCGAGCTTGAGCTTGGGCAGCGCACCGGAAGGTTCCCTGGCGCCGGCGGTGGCGGCGATCAGGGTCAGGCCCAGAGCGAGGGCGCGGAAGGCTTTGCAGCGGACCATGCGGAAATCCTTGGCGGTGGAGCGGCGGGTGTTGAAGATAGCGCTTCGGGCGCCCTCATCCCCGCCCCTGGAGCGACTTCAGGGCAGGCCCCGACCAGGCGAGGGCGCGAGGCGGCACGCCGGCATCGCGGATCAGAAGTTGTAGCGGGCGCTGACGTACCAGTTGCGCGGCATGCCGTAGTACGCGGTGCGGATGTTGCCCACGCTGGAGAACTCCTGGCCGTCGGTCTTGTAGACCTTGTCGGTGAGGTTCTTGACGCCGGTGCGGAACTGCCAGTGGCCATCGGCCGAGTCGTAGATGCCGAACAGCCCGACCAGGCCGTAGTTCTTCTGGCTGAGCGCGTCGTAGTTGTCCACGCTGAGCCAGGTCTCGGTGCGGTACGAGTAGTCGCCACCGAAGGTCAGCGCGCCGCCGCTGGGAAGCTCGAACGTCTGCGTGGCAGCCAGACGACCGGTCCACTTCGGCGAGAACGGCACGTGGTCATGGATGTGCGGGTTGTACTGCGGGTTGGACGGATCCAGCCGCGCGTCGTCGAAGCGGCCATAGCGGGCCTTCAGGTAGCCGACCTGGGCCGACAGCCGCAACCCGCCGTCGAACACCGCAGCGCCCTCGAACTCCAGGCCGTCCATGCGCAGCTTGGCCGCGTTGATCACCGGGAAGGAGAAGCTCGGCGTGGCCGACGTGGGATCGATCACCTCGGACACGCGTGCCTGGAAATCGTTGTAGTCGCTGTGGAACGCGGCGACGTTCGCCTGCAGGCGACTGTCGGCCGAGCGCCACTTCAGCCCGGCCTCGTAGGTCCACACTGTCTCCGGATCGTACTCGGCGGTCTTGGTGTCGATGGTGCTGTTGGCGCGCCCGTTGAAGCCACCGGACTTGAAGCCGCGGCTGGCCGACACGTACACCATGGTCTGCTCGTCCACCTGCTTCTGCAGGCTGATCGTGGGCGTCCAGGCGTTCCAGCGCTTGCGGCCGTTGAACGCCACCGTCTCGTCGAGCACCGCCAGCGCCGGCCCCCAGAACGTGCTGGTGGTGCGGTCGTAGTCCTTCTTGTCGCTGGAGTAGCGCACGCCCGCCGCCAGTGTCCAGCTCGGCACGAATTCCCAGTTGACATGGGCGAACGCGGCGGTGCTGGTGGTGGTGAGGTCGTCGTCGATGGTGCGCAGGAAATCCACGGTGGTGCCGGCGATCGCATACAGGTCGTCGGCATAGGCCTCCTGGTACGACGGCACGGTCTCGCGCAGGTAGTACAGGCCGTAGACCGCCTGCAGGTTGCTGCCGTTGTCGTACTGCAACTGCAGTTCCTGGCTGGCCTGCTTCTGGCGGAAATCCACCAGCACGTCGCCGAGCTGGTACTGCGAGGCGTCGATGTCGATGTATGAGGAGCTGTCGAGCTTGCGGTAGGCGCTGATGCTCCTGAGCGTCCACTGCTCGCCGAGTTTCCAGCTCAGGTCGAGCGCGGCGCCTTCGTGCTTGAGCGTCTGGCCCTGGCCGGGATGGAACGAGGTGCGGCTGTGGAAGTTGTATTTCTGGTCCGGGGTCGGCTGGTACAGCACGACCGGGCCGAACACCAGGTCGGTCTGGATCAGCGGCGACACCGGCTGACCCAGGGTAAGGTCGGTGTCCTGCTTGGTGTAGTCCAGGCTCAGCGTGGCGTCGAAGGCGTCGCTGGGGTGATAGCGCAGCTTGCCGCGCACCGCCTTGGTGTCTTCGTCGTTGTACTTGTGGCCGGTGGACGGGTCGGTGACGTAGCCATCGGTTTTGATCGCCGCGCCGGCCAGCGAGGCGGACCAGGCGCCGCCGAGCGGGCCGCTGACGTAGAACTTGCCCTCGCGCCTGCCGTAGTTGCCCAGCGTCGCCTCGACCGAGCCTTCCGGCGTGTCCGAGGGGCTCTTGGTGACGATCTTCACCGCGCCGCCGGTGGAGTTCTTGCCGTACAGCGTGCCCTGCGGGCCGCGCAGCACCTCCACGCGCTCCACGTCGAACAGGCTGATCAGCGCACCCTGGATGCGCGAGTAGTAGACGTCGTCGACGTACATGCCCACGCCGGGGTCGAAGGTCTGCAAGGCGTCCGGCTGGCCGATGCCGCGGATGAAGATGTTCACCGCCGACGACGAGCCGCGACCCTGCACGATGTTCATGTTCGGCACCGCGCCCTGCAGGCCGTCGATGGTGTTGGCCTGCAGGTCCTTCATGTCTTCGCCAGTGAAGGCGGACACGGCGACCGGCACTTTTTCCAGCGACTCGTCGCGACGGCGGGCGCTCACCGTGACCGCCTCCAGCTGCTTGGCCTCGGCGCGCTGCGCGGCGGTCGGCGCCTTGCCCGCATCCGCGGCCTGCTGCGCGTGCAGGGCCGCGCTGCAGGACAGGCCGACGGCAAGACCGATCGCCAGACTCAGGTGCGTGCGCTTCATGATTTCCCCTTCCCTTCTGTGGGCCGCTCGCGTGGGGCGGCTGGCCGTGGACGCAGCCATCCGGCGATGGATGCTTGATGGCGGCAAGCCTAGGCAGCGAGGGCAGGGGGCACACTTGTACCTTCGTACAATGCCCGCGGCGGCGATGCACCTCGATACTCCGGTCCCCATCGTGACTCCCGCCACCACCGAGGAACCGCAAGGATGGCCTTCCTGATCGTGCTCGCCGCGCTGTGCTTCCTGATGGTCGCGGCGTATCGCGGCTACAGCGTCATCCTGTTCGCGCCGATCGCCGCGCTGGGTGCGGTACTGCTGACCGAACCTTCGCTGGTGGCGCCGATCTTCACCGGCCTGTTCATGGAGAAGATGGCCGGCTTCCTCAAGCTGTACTTTCCGGTGTTCATGCTCGGCGCGCTGTTCGGCAAGCTGATCGAGCTGTCGGGTTTTTCCAAGGCGATCGTCGCGGCCACCATCGGCCTGCTCGGGCGCAGCCGGGCGATGCTGTCGATCGTGCTGGTGTGCGCGCTGCTCACCTACGGCGGCGTGTCGCTGTTCGTGGTGGTGTTCGCGGTGTACCCCTTCGCCGCAGAACTCTTTCGCGCCAGCGACATCCCCAAGCGGCTGATCCCCGGCACCATCGCGCTGGGCGCGTTCACCTTCACCATGGATTCGCTGCCGGGCACGCCGCAGATCCAGAACATCATCCCCACCGCCTTCTTCGGCACCACCGGCTGGGCCGCACCCTGGCTGGGCACGATCGGCGCGGTATTCATCCTGATCGTCGGCCTGAGCTATCTGGAATGGCGCCGGCGCCAGGCCGCGGCAGCCGGCGAGGGTTACGGCAGCAACCTGCTGAATGAGCCGGCGCCGTTCGAGCACGGCAAGCTGGCCAATCCACTGCTGGCGGTGCTGCCGCTGGTGCTGGTGGGCGTGGTCAACAAGCTGCTCACCGACCTGATCCCCCGCTTGTACGGCACCACCAGCGCGTTCGTGCCGGCGGTGATCGGTGATCAAAAGCCGGTGGTGCAGGAGGTATCCAAGATCGCCGCGATCTGGGCGGTGGAGGGCGCATTGCTGGTCGGCATCCTGTGCGTGCTGTTCAGCGCCTGGAAACCGGTGACGCAGCGCTTTGCCGAGGGCAGCAAGGCGGCCGTCGGCGGCGCACTGCTGGCCTCGATGAACACCGCCTCGGAGTACGGCTTTGGCGCGGTGATCGCCGCCCTGCCCGGCTTCAAGCTGCTCGCCGACGGGCTGCGCGCGATCCCGCATCCGCTGGTCAACGAGGCCGTCTCGGTGACCGCGCTGGCCGGCATCACCGGCTCGGCCTCCGGCGGCATGAGCATTGCGCTGGCGGCGATGGCCGATACCTTCATCCACAACGCCCAGGCCGCCGGCATCCCGATGGACGTGCTGCACCGCGTGGCCGCGATGGCCTCCGGCGGCATGGACACACTGCCGCACAACGGCGCCGTGATCACCCTGCTGGCGGTGACCGGGCTCACCCACCGGCAGTCGTACAAGGACGTCTTCGCGATCACCGTGATCAAGACGCTGGCGGTGGGGGTGGTGATCGCGGTGTATGCGTTGACGGGGGTGGTGTGAGCGGGCAAGCCGGCCAACCGAACTCCTCCCTGTCCGTCATCCCGGCGAACGCTGGGATCCAGTGACTTCCGCTTTTCCCGGCATCCCGAAGAACCGAGACGCTGGATCCCGGCGTTCGCCGGGGATGACGAGCAAAAAGAGCGAAAGCGCAAAAGCCCCACACCCCGCCATCCCTCCCCCGGCCTCACACGCCGCGATGTCGCGACCCAACCGGCACCGCGCGTCCGCGCGGTGCCATCCGCCTCGCCTGCGAGGCACGTAGCGAAGGAGGAACGACACGATGTCGATCAAGCACGTCTTGCTGGCCCTGCTGCTTCTCGTCCCGGCCACTGCCGCACGCGCCGTCTGCCACGACACCGTGGTGATGGTCCACGGCAACACCGGCAGCCCCGGCGACTTCATCAACACCTACAACCTGCTGCGCCAGAACGGCTGGACCGACGCGCAGATCGTCCGCCCGTCCTGGGGCAACCCCTACTGCGCCGCCTGCAACGACCACGACGGCAGCGAAGAGACGCCGGTGAAGAACGCCATCGTCAGCGCCATCGCCGGCTCGTGCAGCGGCAAGATCGACGTGATCGGCCACTCGATGGGCGTCACCCTGGCGATGCGCGAGATCGACAGGCTCGACGTGGCGGCCAAGGTGAACACCTTCATCGGCATCGCCGGCGCCGTGCACGGGCTGTGGAGCTGCGGCGTGTATCCGTACAACGTGTTCAACAGCACCTGCGGGACCTACGGCCTGTCCATCCACAGCCCGCTCCTGGACTCGATCGCCGGCCACCGCTTCGGCGTGCACATGGTTTCGTTCAAATCCTGGGTGGACGAGATCAACTGCTACGGCGGCACATGCACCGTGGACGGCGTGCACACCTCATCGATCCCCGGCGAGGACCGCAGCCTCGACTACCCCTACGGCCACTACCAGTTGCTCTGGTACACCGCAGCCGACCAGATGGCGCTGATCCAGATAGGGGTCGGGAAGGGTTGACCCCTCCCCGCCCTCCGAACCGTGCATGCGGTTCTCCCGCACACGGCTCTCCAGTGGGTGGTTTCCTCATCGGGATGGGCTCGCCCGCTGCCAGGCTTCGGTCATGGTGAAAAGCCCGGCAGTAGCGAAGTAGACATTCGGCCAGCGGCGATGGTCGGCATGACACCGGCCACGGCCCGGACGCTTTTCCTGCTTGCGCAGAAGCGCCCGTAATCGGCGTCGGACAAAGCCGTCAACCTGCGGAAAGGTCCATCGGTGGGCATGCTTGAAGTAGCCATACCAACCCCGCAGCATCGGCCCGCAGCATCGGCCCGCAGCATCGGGTTGAGATCGGCGATGATGCACGCCAGCG
>WOYI010762744.1_pt1 | contig 12361 bp, 9 predicted proteins | sample 6423411 | NCBI WGS metagenome assembly WOYI01 (sample SAMN13441803, study PRJNA592873) | oil field metagenome | biome: oil field; feature: oil-well bore; material: oil-contaminated soil; isolation source: oil-contaminated soil from oil-well borehole | place: Germany: Wietze | collected 2016-10-18 ... | reverse complement strand
GCGGCACAGTCTCCACGTTGTGGTTCAGGATCTCAGGCCGGGCATCCATCACGATCCGCAGCGCTTCAATGCTGCCCTTGAAGTCGGGGATCAGCACTTCCACAGAGCAGCCGGGCTGGAGCTGCCGGATGCGGCGGATGACCATCGCGAAGATCGGGGCGCCGCCGTCACGGCGTTCGTCCCGGTTGACGCTGGTGATCACGGCGTGCTGCAGCCCCATGCGCTTTACGGCCTGGGCCACCCGTTCCGGTTCATGCCAGTCCAGCGATTCAGGGCGGCCGTGCTTCACGTCGCAAAAGCCGCAGGTGCGGGTGCAGACATCGCCCAGCATCAGGAAGGTCGCCGTCCCGCTGCCCCAGCATTCGCTCATGTTCGGACAGCCGGCTTCCTCACAGACCGTATGCAGCGATTTGCTGCGCATCAGGTGCTGCAGGTTCTCGTAAGTTTCACCCCTGGGGGCGCTCACCTTGATCCAGCTGGGGCGCCGGCGGGGTGTGGTATCGATGGTATCGGGATTTACTCTATCTCTGGTCGGATTTGTCGTCATTTTACCTCCGAAAAAAATTATACTATACGCTGCCCCTCTTTCATAGTCCTTTACAGCAATTTTTGGTGCGCTCAAAACTGGAGCGCACCCTGCGGCATTGTCAGCCTTCCAAAGAAAATGAAGCGGTATGCTAAAGGTCGTAATACCCTGACAGGTATCATGAAGGCTGTCAGCCTTCCCCTAGAGGATCAAAGCGACGACCCCCCGGGACAAGAGAATGAGCACGAGGGAAGGCGCTCGCAGCGCCGGATGAAGTAAGCCTTTAATCATAAAAAAGGTGCGCGCAAAACCGGAGCTCACCCTGGGCAACGGTCCCCACAGAGCAGCCCCTTGTAAAACAAAAAACAGCCGGAGACTGAGATCAGGGATACAGCGCAAAAAATGTCCATTTCTGACGATAAAGCCGAGCCAGTCATTCCACAACAATTTTGAGCTGTGATGATGACTGAACTCGGCAAACTTCTATCGGAATAGGGTAAGGGGTACCGTTATCCCATCTCGACCACTTTATCAAAGCCCATGATTAAATCCGGGCTGAATTGATGGGATACAATGATCAAGGTGCGTCCTTTTAAACTTAGCAGCAAAGTCTCAATGGCGCGGGCCGTCACAGAATCAAGGTTGGCAAGGGGCTCATCTAAAATAAGCACCTCGGTATTACGCAGCAAAGCCCTTGCAAGGCAAATGCGTTTCTTCTCGCCGCCGGACAGATTGGTCCCATTTTCCGTCACCATTGAATCAAGCGCGTTTGTATTCGCAAACTTTCCGAGCCCAAGGGTGGTCAGCAATGAAATTAACGGCGTATTCGTTCCCTCGCGATATAGGGTCAGGTTATTTCTCAACGTATCATGAAACAAAATGGTTTCTTGCCGCACAACGGTCATCAGGTCATAGGTATCATCGTAATTTTCAATGGGAACGCCATCTACCGTAATATTCCCCTGATCGGCATTGAAATACCTCAACATCAGATTGATGAGCGTTGTTTTGCCGCAGCCGCTTGGCCCTTTTATTAAGTAACGCTTTCCTTTTTCAATAACAAGGTTAAAGTTACGGAGCACCGGTTTGGTTTCATCATAAGAAAATGAAACATCGGAAAAGCAAATCTTAGTATCCAGTTTTGAAATGCCCTTTCCCTTTGTTGTTGATGGAGCGCTAGCGATGAACGCCGCCATATCCAAACAATTTGGGCGCACGGCTATCAGCTGCCTTATAATTCCGGAAAGCGAAATGAGCGGGTAGGACAACTGATCGATCATCCCGATGGCAACAAAGAAATCCCCAGCCGAAAATTCCCCCACGAGGACGAGGTAAGCGGAAAAGGCCAAGATAATAAAATACGAAAGATAAGAGATCAAAGTCGTGATGAGGCGTGACAGCAGGCCCAACCGTGTATCCTTGAACATTTTATCCATCGTATTATCATTAGCGTCACAAAACTGCCGCATGATATGGTGCTCAATCGAGAAGTTTTTAATGACCTCAAAGCCCGAAAGCCAATCATTAATTTTTGCGAGGTTTATTTCAACGGCTTCAACGTAATCCTTTTGAGCTTTTTGCAGTCTTTTCTCTATAAGTTTGGGGACATACAGCGGAGTAGTCAAAAGGAAAATGGTGATAAGTGCAATTCGCCAATCAAGTAAAAACAGCGCAGCACTCACGAACAATACTTTGAGCACGATTTCCCACAGCATTGGCAGCATGGAAAACCATCTTTCCTTAATCAAATCCGCTTGAGTGGTATAGCGCGCAATATACTCCCCCTGTGGATGCTCTTTATACTGGATGAAGGTCCGGTTGAGCAGGCTGTTAAAGATATCAGCCTTTAATCCTTGGGTGCAATTGACAACGAAGCGTGCGCTCAATAGGTTGTAAAGAAAGTAAAACCCTACTTCAATGAGGATGGCCCCTATTAACAACAGCGCATACTTAATCGTTGTTCCAACATCCCCCGCCAGAGCATAATCCAACACGTCACCCTTAAAAAACTGAAGGGCAACGGCAACCAATGTATTAATGAATATGCAAACAATAGCCCAAATAAGTTGGGACCTGTTTTTACGAATATATTTATTCATACAAAATCCTCCTTTTCATAATGGTGCACTTTTCGCAGAAGGATTTCGCTTTTTTTCCTTCTGCTAGATCAGAAGGAAAGCCTATGTTTAACCATTTTTTATCCTTGGTAGGTCGTATGATAAAGTCTATTATATCGTATATGGCGAACTTTATCTATTGCTTTAATAACTTGAGGTTCGTCGAAGCAATAAAACGGGCAGGATATGAGAATTTGAAAAGGCGGCTGACCCAAGCACAGGGATAGTCCCCTGCCTTATGGATGTTTCGGCATTATCTGTTCTCATCGAGACTGTAGACTCCCGGGATTTTGAAAATCCCGGGAGTCTTTGGGTTCATTCTGATTGCTTTAGTGATTCCAATGATGGAACCATTCTTATACGAATCTCAGGTTTTAATAATAAAATACAGCTTTTCCAGCTGTGTTTTACGGTGAAACTTGACCTGAGATATCGGCTAGGCCATCTCTGGCCTGACGGGCACAACCAGCCCCATGATCAGGTAAATGAGCACGCCGGAAAAGCCGGCCAGGGTCAACAGGATGAAAACCAGCCGGATGATCGTCGGGTCCGCATTCAGATATTCACCCAATCCCGCACAAACACCGCCTATCATGCCCTGCTCGGCGTCCCGATAAAGTTTCTTTGGTTCTGTCTTTGGAGGTCACACTCCTTTCTCATTAAATATACGCTAAACGTGTCCCCAGGTTGCAGGAAAAACCATCTTCCCTGTACCTATTCCCTTCGAAAAGGCGAAATGGTATAAAATAGGGCAGACATCAACACGAATAAGGAACCCTCACATGGAATTTCCCAAAACGACCTGGCGCGTTATAGAACACCCCCCCGCCAGAGGGGCCTGGAACATGGCCGTCGATGAAGCCATCCTCGAATCCGTTTATTCCGGCGAATCCCTCCCCACCCTTAGACTATACGCATGGCAGCCGGCTTGCCTTTCCCTGGGCCGCACACAACCCTTCGCTGAGGCGGATACCCAGGCGCTGGAGGCCAAGGGCTGGGACATCGTCCGCCGCCCCACCGGCGGTCGCGCGATCCTGCACACCGATGAATTGACCTATGCCGTGATCGCCCCAGACCAGGAGCCGAGGGTGGCCGGCGGCGTGCTGGAGAGCTACCTCCGCCTCTCCCGGGCACTGCTCAAGGCCTTACGCCTCATGGGCCTGGACCCGGAGGCCAACGAAAAAGCAGCGGAACCCGCTTCAGGCGGGTTCAATCCGGTTTGTTTTGAAGTCCCCTCGAACTACGAGATCACTGTGGACGGCAAGAAACTGATCGGCTCGGCGCAGGCCCGCCGCATGGAAGGCATCCTCCAGCATGGCACGCTGCCGCTCACGGGCGACCTGACCCGGATCGTCGCCGTCCTCCCATTTGAAGATGACAAAGCCCGCGAAAAGGCCAGGGCACGCCTGCTGGCGCATGCCGCCACGGTGGAGGCCATCACCGGGACTGCGCCCACCTGGCAGCGGGCCAGTGAGGCCTTCAAACAGGCTTTCTCCGAAGAACTGAACCTGGAGCTCGTGCCCGGCGGACTGACCGAAACAGAACGGGGACGCGCCCGGGTTTTAATGGAAGAAAAATACAGCCATGCCTCATGGACGGAGCGGATCTGATATGAAGACGAACCTGAAAGACAGGAAGCCTTTCCCGCACATGGCCTTGTTGTTGGTTGCTTTTGCGGTGGCAGCTACCGGCTGCACAACCGGTACGCCGGCAGCCCTGCCGACCGTGACCCCTGTGCCCACCGACATCGCACCGGAATCCACTTCGCCCGCGCCGACCCATACCCCCCGGCCCACACCCACGCCGACCGAGTCGCCCCTGGGCAGTACCGCAAACCCGATCACCCTGGCTTTCGTACTGCTGCCGGAAGATGCGACTGCCATCGATGCGGCCCAGGAAGTGGCGATCATCATCAGCGAGGAGAGCGACCTTTCCGTTGAGAGCGTGATCTATCCGGATTTCCTCAGCCTGTCCACGGCCGTGCTCAACGGCGACGTGGACCTGTTTTGGCTGAAGCCGCTGGAATATCTCTATCTCCACAATGAAAACGCCGCCGAAGTGATGCTGGTGACCAACCATCTGGGAGTCTATGCCTATGGCGTGCAGTACCTGGCGAATATCGAGCGGGGTTTTCAGCCCTATTATGACCCGGACCTCAACGCCAGTTTTGGCGACCCTGTTGCCGCCCTGCAGCAGTTTGCCGGCACACGCCCCTGCTTCCTTAACCCGGGCTCTCTGCCGGGCTATTATGTGCCGCGGGGATTGCTGGGCACCACCAGCACGCCTATCCTGGAACCCGTCTTCGTCTATGATTACAGCGCCATCGTCCGGGCGCTCTATATCGGCGGGATTTGTGACTTCGGCGTCAGTTACGCCCTTGTGGGGGATGCCCGCACGGCCGCCGACGTGCTTCAGGACCTCCCCGACGCGAGCGACGTGGTTCACGTCGTCTGGCAAAGTGATGGCATCATCCCCAATCTCAACCTCTCGGCTTCCCCGAACCTGCCCTTGAATCTCCGGGTGCGGCTGTCGGAGGCTTTCCTTGACCTGCAGGACGCACCGGACGGCCTGACCCGGCTCTCCACCGCCCTGAACTACGAGGTGGGCGCGTTGAAGGAAGAATTCGACGAATTTTACGATCCCTTGCGGGGGGCGCTGGGGCCCCTTGAACTGGATCTGCAGGCCATCACCCAACAAACTGCGGAGTGACCATGTTCTTTCGGAAATTGACCCGCACACTCTTCCAGATCATCGTGTATATCATGATTGCCAGCTTCTTCCTGACGGGGTTCCTGCGCGCGGGTATGTTGGTCTACGCGAAGCCAAAGACCTTCATCGCCGCGGATGCGCCGAATGCACCCGTCGCGCTCGTGCTGGGGGCCGGGCTAAACCGGGATGGGACAGCGGGCGTCGTGCTGCAAGATCGAGTAGAGGCTGCGGCGGACCTCTACTTCGCCGGGAAAGTGCAGAAACTGCTGATGAGCGGGGACAACAGCACCCAGTATTATGATGAACCCGGGGCGATGAAAGAGCATGCCCTGTCCCTGGGCGTCCCGGCAGAAGACATCGTGCTCGATTTCGCCGGACGGCGTACCTACGATAGCTGCTACCGGGCAAAAGCCATCTTTGAGCTGGACGAGCTGATCGTTGTCACCCAGGCCTTCCACCTGCCCCGCGCGCTGTTCCTCTGCAACGCTTTCGACATCCAGTCCACCGGCGTGGTGGCCGACGATGCCAACTACCGCCTGCAGAGCTACACCTACTGGTGGGTGCGGGAGATTTTCGCCACTCTCAAGGCCTATTGGGACGTATGGGTGGCGCACCCCATCCCCATCCTGGGCGACCCCGAGCCGATTTTCCTGAATAATTGACCTTAATTTCACATCAGAGCCGTTTCATAATTATCGATTCAGCAAACAAAATGCAAATTTTATATCATCTGCACCAAATATCTGACACCACGCGTCCGCCTTATGGCTTCCCCGCAAGGAGCAAGGCAACGAAGCCCCCAGAACGAAACGGAGGGGGCCAGGGGAAGCTGTCTGTTCCCTTCCTCAAATAAACGCCAGGTAAAGAAACAAACCCTGAAATTTCGCCCGACTGGCATCAATATTGCAATCCAAAGGACATCATCATGAACAGAAACGAAGCACTCGCGATCGTCAACCAGTACGTTAAAAACCCCAACCTCGTCAAGCACATGCTGGCTGTGGAAGCAGCGATGCGCTTTTACGCCCGCAAATTCGGCGAGGACGAAGAAAAGTGGGCCGTTGCCGGCCTGCTGCATGATTTCGACTGGGAAATCCACCCCACGATGGAAGAACATCCCCTGGCCGGGGAGCCGATCCTGCGTGAACGGGGCGTCCCGGAAGAGATCATCCGTGCCGTCCTCTCCCACGCCGACCATACCGGCATCCCGCGCGAGACCTTGATGGAAAAAGCGCTGTTCGCCTGTGACGAAGTCACCGGACTGATCACGGCCGTGGCGCTGGTGCGCCCTTCCAAAGCGCTCTATGACCTCAAAGTCAAATCAGTCAAGAAGAAATGGAAGGACAAATCCTTCGCCGCCGGCGCGAACCGGGAAGAGATGGAGCGGGGTGCTGAGGAATTGGGGATTGAACTGTGGGAACACGTGGGCAATGTGATCCAGGCCATGAACGCCGTGGCCGAAGATCTGGACCTGGCGGGTTCCCCGGAGGAAGCAGGATAACGGTGTAACCATGACATTGACCGGAAAAGGCTACTATATCTGGAAAGTCAGGAACTGTGAGAACGGAGACCCGGACCGCATTGCCGCATTAGCGCGGGATTCGAACCTCTCGCACGTGCTGGTCAAGATCGCCGATGGCGCTTTCCCTTATAACATCGACCTGGAAAACGGTTACGATTATGCCCGCCCGGCCATCAAAAAACTGCAGGCGCAAAACATCCAGGTCTGGGGCTGGCAATATGTTTATGGCGACTACCCCGACCAGGAAGCCGAGATCGCCGTCAAACGCGCTCTGGACCTGGGCGTGGACGGGTTCGTGGTCAACGCCGAAGTGGAATACCAGCGGCGTTCCAAGGCCCCCGCTGCCAGCCGCTATATGAACATCCTGCGGGCGAACCTCGGCAGCCTGCCCATCGCCCTGAGCTCCTTCCGCTATCCCTCCTACCACATCAATTTCCCCTGGTCAGAATTCCTCGACCGCTGTGATTACAATATGCCCCAGGTCTACTGGGTCCAATCCCATGACAACGCCGGCGAACAGCTCCAGCGCTGTGTGAATGAGTTCAAGCAGATGCAGCCCTTCCGGCCGATCATCCCCACCGGCCCCACCTATAAGGAATCGGGCTGGATCCCCACCAGGGCCGAAGTGATCGAGTTCATGCAGGTGGCCAAAAACCTGGGCCTGAGCGCGGTCAACTTCTGGTATTGGGAAGGCGCCCGGGGGTATATGCCCGAATTCTGGAATCTGGTGCGGGATTACGAATACGATGAGCCCGTCCCGCAGGTCAGCCAGCCGGTACGCTTCATCACGGCGCTTAACAGCAGAGACCCGGACAAGGTGGCCGCCCTCTACGACGACAATGCGATCCATATCCGCCCCGGGCATGCCCTGCAAGGAAAAGCAGCCATCCGGGGTTGGATAGCTGCTCTGATGGACCAATTCAAAGACGGTCAGTTCAATTTGCTGGGCGGATCAAGCTATAAAAACATCTACAGCTTCCAATGGGAAGCCAGCAACGCTGCCGGCGAGACGCTCCGAGGGCGGGATACCCAGGGCCTTCAGGAGGACAAGATCCACTTTCACTACTCCTTCATCAAGAAGGTCCAATCCGCATCCTGACCTCACTCGCTATCCCAATTCATTGACCATATCCAGCGGCACCGTCATTTCGATGATCGCGTCGCCCTTTTTGACCTCAACCACCCTGCCGCCTTTCTGCATCCGGTTGCAACGGGGTGCATCGTTCACATGTACCAGCCGGCTGGCGGCCTCCTTGAAGTGCACCACGCCGTTATAGGTCAGCAAGCCGATCATCATCCCAACAACGCGCTCCCCATCGGGCAGCTTCCAGACGATCACACCATAACCGTAACGGCCCTGGGTCGGGAACTCATCCGGTTCAATCCGCTTGCCGTTGCCCCGGTTGGACACCAGCAGCACCTCCCCCTTCCGGGAGGCCACACCCGCGCCGACCACCTCATCATCGCCGCGCAGCTTCATCCCGCCCACGCCGGCCGCGACCAGGCCCATCGGCCGGGCATCTTCTTCGGAGAACCGAATGCCCATGCCATCGCGGGTGGCCAGCAGGATGTCCTCCTCGCCTTTGGTAAAGAGAACGCTGACGATTTCATCCCCATCATTGATCCTGGCCAGGGTGAACAAGTTCGCCGAAGGTGCAGGCAGGTCGCTCAACAGGGACCGTTTGACCATGCCCTGTTTGCTGACGGTGATAATATAGCCGTCTTCCTCGCCAAGGTTGACCGGCGTGGAGAAAAGCAATTTCAGTTTTGCATCTGAAGAGAAGGATGACACAGCCGAAACCAGCGTCCCTTTTTCCGGTTCATCGGCGATGGGCAGCGCATGCACGTGCAGCGCGGCGGCCTCGCCATTTTCCGCAACGATATAGATCGTGTGGTGTGTGGTGGTCCGCAGGACCATCTTGGGCGCGCCGATTCCCCATTGGCGGAACGACTTATCTGAACTCGTGCGGGCGATCCGGTTATCCGGCGAGATCGCCACCCAGACCTGTTCTTCCGGCATCACGTCGGACGTGGTCAGCAGGTTTGTGGCCGTTTCGCCTTCTTCCATCTGGATGATCTGAGTGCGGCGGGGATCGGCGTATTTCTCCTTGACCGCCTTCAACTCATCAATCACCACGCCGCGCATCTTCCTGGGCGATTTCAAGAGCACCGTCAATTCTTTGATCCGTTTGGCAACCTCTTTATATTCCTCTTCGATCTTTTTGCGTTCCAGGCCGGCCAGGCGGCGCAGCGGCATATCCAGGATGGCCTGGGCCTGGACCTCATCCAGGTTGAACTTCCGCATCAGATTGGTGCGGGCGGTTTCCACCCGTTGAGACCGGCGGATCGTATCAATCACCGCGTCCAGGTTTTCCAGGGCAATCAGGTAGGCTTTCAGGATGTGCAGCCGCTCCTCGGCTTTGTGCAGCTCATATTCGCTGCGACGTTTCACCACGTCAATCCGGTGGTCGGCAAAGACCTTCAGCGCCTGCTTGAGGCTGAGTTTATGCGGTTCGCCCTGGACCAGGGCCAGCATGTTGATCCCGAAGGTGGCCTGCATCGTTGTCCGCTTATAGAGGAACTTCAGCACTTCATCCGGGTTAGCCGTCTTGGTTAACTCAATCACGATCCGCATCCCCTGCCGGTCCGATTCGTCCCGCAGGTCGCTGACGCCTTCGATCTTGCCGTCGCGCACAAACTCTGCGATCTTCTCGATCAGCGAGGCTTTATTGGTCATATAGGGCAATTCGGTGACGATGATGCGCTTGCGGCCGCGGCTCATTTCTTCCAGCCGCACCCGGGCGCGCATCTTCACCCGCCCCTTGCCGCTGCCATAAGCCTGCGCCAGGGTTTCCGTGCGGTCGTCCGTGATGATCAGGCCGCCGGTGGGGAAATCCGGGCCCTTGATGTGCTGCATCAGGTCTTCAACGCCGATATCATCGACCTTGGACCAGTTCTCCAGCATCATCACCAGCGCATCCACCACTTCCCCGAGGTTGTGCGGCGGGATGTTGGTCGCCATCGCCACTGCGATGCCGGAGGCGCCGTTCACCAGCAGGTTGGGGACCGCAGAAGGCAGGACTTCCGGTTCAACCAGTGAGCCATCAAAGTTCTCAACGAAATCCACCGTATCCATCTTAAGCTGGTTCATGATATCCATCGAGATCTCGGTCAGCCGGGCTTCGGTATAGCGCATGGCCGCCGGCGGATCGCCGTCCACGCTGCCGAAGTTGCCCTGCCCTTCCACCAGCATATACCGCTCGGAGAAATCCTGCGCCAGACGCGCCATGGTCTCATAGACCGCCATATCACCGTGGGGGTGATATTTCCCCAGTACCTCACCCACGATCCTGGCGGATTTCTTAAAAGATGAATCCGGCCGCAACCCCATATCGTACATGGCGTAAAGGATCCGCCGCTGGACGGGTTTCAGGCCGTCGCGCGCATCGGGCAATGCCCTGGAGATGATCACGCTCATCGCATATTCCAGATACGACTGCTGCATCTCGTCGTTGATGTTGATTTTTCGATCCGTTCCCTGGTCCATAATAGCTCCTCCTGTCCTATCTTATGCAAAACCCAGACAGGCGTCAAGAAATGTTGAATAAGAACATTTGTTTCATTATATCACAAAAACCCCGAGGGGGATTCCTCGGGGTTTGATTATATTCTATTTTTTTAGCGAAAGAAGGGGGTTTACTCAATGATCTCCAACTCATCATCATCATCAAGTTCTTCTTCGAGGTCATCCTCGTCGACGTCGTCTTCTGCCAGGTCCTCGTCCTCGTAGAGGTCTTCATCCACATCTTCAAGGAGGTCATCATCATCGAGGAAATCCTCATCGACCTCGTCTTCAAAGAGGTCCAACACCCGGCCTTCGAGCATCTTACCGGAAGGTTCTTCACCCGGAGTCTCATCCGAGAACTGACCGGGTTCAAAGCCCGTTCCGGCAGGGATCAGCTTGCCGATCATGATGTTTTCCTTCAAGCCGTAGAGCGGGTCTTCACGGGAAGCGACCGCCGCGGCCGAGAGGACTTTGATCGTATGCTGGAATGAGGAGGCGGACAGGAACGATTCCGTCTCGAGCGCAGCCTTGGTGATCCCCAGCAGGATTTCAATGTAGCGGGCGGGTTTCTTGCCCTGCGCCACCAGCTCTTCATTCACCCGCCGGATCTCCAGCCGGTTGACCAGGTCCTGGGGCAGGTAATTCGAGTCACCCGGGCGGATGATCTGGACCTTGCCCAGCATCTTGTGGATGATCACCTCGAAATGCTTATCATTGATGTTCTGGCCCTGAGTGCGATACACCTGCTGGATCTCGCTAAGCAGATATTGCTGGCAGGCGTCACGGCCTTTGATCCGCAGGATGGTATGCGGGTTCAGGGAACCTTCCGTCAGCGGCTGGCCGGCTTCAACCTTGTCACCGTCCTGAACGATCAGGCGGGACGTGGTCGGGATGTCGTACTCCTCGGATTCTTTCACTTCGTAGGAGACGATCACTTTGCCTTTTTCAGTCCGAACGCGGCCGTTATGCTGGGCCTTGATCACAGCCTCATCCTGGGTCGCCAGGACGTCGCCGTTCTCAACCTCATCTTCTTCCTTGACTTCGACCTTCCAATCATCCGGGATCTCATATTCATCGGAGACCATTTCGCTCTGTTCCACCCGGACGATGCGTTGGTCGGTGTACTTTTCGGAATAAATCACTTGGGCCGTACCGGCGATGCGGGAAATGATCGCCTCGCCTTTGGGCGCCTTACGAGCCTCGAACAGCTCTTCAACCCGGGGGAGACCGGTCGTGATGTCGCCGCCGGCCGCCACACCACCGGTGTGGAACGTCCGCAGGGTCAACTGTGTACCCGGCTCGCCGATGGACTGAGCGGCAACGATGCCCACCGTCCCGCCGAGTTTGACCATGTCACCCCGGCCCAGGTCCACGCCGTAGCAGGAGGCGCAGATCCCATGGACCATTTCACAGGTCAAGGGCGAGCGGACTTTTACCTTTTCAACATTGGCGTTGATGACCTGTTTGACCCGGTCGTGGGTCAACGCTTCATTGCGGTCGTAAATGATCTCACCCGTCTTGGGGTCAATCACACGTTCGGCGAGGATCCGCCCATACAGGCGTTCGGAGAAGGACTGCCCTGCGACATCGTCATCGGAGTAAATCCAGATGCCGTTCGTGGTACCGCAATCCTCTTCGTTCACGATCACATCCTGCGCCACATCCACCAGGCGGCGGGTCAGGTAACCGGCGTCCGCCGTGCGGAGCGCGGTATCAGCCAGACCTTTGCGAGCGCCGTGGGTGGAGATGAAATACTCCAGTGCGTCCAGGCCCTCGCGGAAGTTCGAGCGGATGGGCATTGGGATGATGCGGCCGGCAGGGTCTGCCATCAGACCGCGCATACCCGCCAACTGGGCGATGGAGTTGAAACCGCCTTTGCTGGCGCCGCAGTTCGCCATGGTCGCCAGGTCACCGGTCGGGTC
>WOYI011505644.1_pt1 | contig 12362 bp, 10 predicted proteins | sample 6423411 | NCBI WGS metagenome assembly WOYI01 (sample SAMN13441803, study PRJNA592873) | oil field metagenome | biome: oil field; feature: oil-well bore; material: oil-contaminated soil; isolation source: oil-contaminated soil from oil-well borehole | place: Germany: Wietze | collected 2016-10-18 ... | reverse complement strand
TCGGCAAGGTCGATGAACGCATCCTGGCTTACAATCACCGCCCGCTCGATGCAGTTGATCAGCTCCCTTACGTTGCCGGGCCATCTGTAGCGGGCCATGGCCTCGAGCGCCGAGGGCGTCAACCCCTTGATGCGCTTGCCCATCGCCTCGGCCGATTGTGTGAGGAAATGAAAGGCAAGCTGCGGGATGTCCTCCTTGCGCTCCCTTAAGGACGGAAGCTGGATAGGGTAGACGTTGAGCCTGAAGTAGAGGTCTTCCCTGAAAGCCCCCGCTTGGACCATAGCCTTCAGGTCCTTGTTCGTGGCGGCGACGATACGCACGTCCACGCTTTGGAGCTTGCTGCTCCCTAATGGTTCGAAGGCGCGCTCCTGTAGGACCCTAAGAATCCTCGATTGCAGACCTAAGGGCATGTCGCCGATTTCGTCCAAAAAGAGCGTTCCCTTGTTGGCCTGGGCAAACTTGCCCGGCTTGTTGCCCGTAGCCCCCGTGAATGCCCCCTTGACATAGCCGAAGAGTTCGCTTTCCAAAAGGCCCTCGGGGATGGCCGCGCAGTTGATCGCAAGAAACGGCCCATCCTTCCTTGGTGAGTTGAAATGAACGGCCCGGGCGACGAGCTCCTTGCCCGTCCCTGACTCGCCAAGGATGAGCACGCTCACGTTGCTCTCGCACACCTTGGAGATTGCCTCGATCACGGCCCTCATCTTTAGGCTTGTGCCGATGATCCCTTTAAAGCTGTAGCGGCCCTCGAGCGCCTCCCTTAGGCGTTCGTTATCCTTAAGGAGGCTTGTGTAACGTATGCCCCTGGCAAGGACGGCCTGGAGGTCTTCGAGGTTGAAAGGCTTGCTTAAATAATCGAAGGCACCCTCCTTGATAGCGGACACCGCATCCTTGATGTTGCCGAAAGCCGTAAGGAACACGACCGGGAGCCGGGGGGAATGCTCCTTGATCTTTTGCATGAGCTCTCGGCCGTCCATCCCGGGCATCCGGATGTCCAACAGTGCCAGCTCGATTTCCTCGGTCCTCAATATTTCAAGCGCCCTTTCAGGGCTTTGGGTCACAAGCGCCCTGTAGCCCATTTCCTCGAGGGCCATGGAGAGCACTTCTAGCATGCCGGGTTCGTCGTCAACCACCAGGACGCGCCCTTCCATCGTCAGCCCTCCATCCCTGCGATCGGGAAAACGAGCGTGAACACGGCGCCTTCTCCTTCTTTGGTCCCGACACGCAAGTTGCCAAGGTGGGCTTGCATGACATGATAGACCCTCGTAAGCCCAAGCCCAGTCCCGCTCGGCTTGGTCGTGAAGAAAGGCTCGAGGATGCGCCCCATTAACCCCTGGGGGATACCGTGGCCTGTATCTTGGAAGCCCATCAACAACGACCCGTCCTCTCTTTCTAGCCTGACCTTGAGGGACCCACCCTGGGGCATGGCCTCCATGGCGTTTAGGACAATGTTCAGCACAGCCTCGAACACAAGCGCTTCGTCGGCCAGGATTTTCGCCCCGTCTGCGAGGTCTTCGATGCTTACTTGGACCTTCTGCTCCTTGAGCTTGAGCTCGCAGAACTTGAGGCAGCGCTCGATAAGGGCCTTCGGGTCCAAAAGGGCGAAGTGGGTCTCCGCAGACGGCCTTCCGAACCGAAGGAAGTTGCTTAGCAGCGCTTCGATCCTGTCCACCTGCTCGATGAGCTGCCCCATAAGCCTTGCCAGAGATGGCTCAAGCTCTCCCTTCCTTTGGATGAGCTGGGCGGAAGCCTTGATGATGCCCAGTGGGTTCCGGACCTCGTGCGCGATTCCCAGGGCGAGTTCGCCCATCGCCCCGATGCGCTCCTTGAGGCTGAGCTCCGCCTCGAGGCGTTTGAGCTCTTGAAGTTTTTGGGCCATTTGGTTGAACGTCCTTGCCAAGTAGGCAATCTCGTCTCGGCCCTTGACCTCGATTCTTTGGGTATAATCTCCCCCCCGGATCGCAAGGGCAGCCTTGGCGAGCTTCCGGATCGGGGCGCTCAAAGGCCTGGAAAGCAGCGTGGCGAAGACGAACGATACCAACGCTCCAATGAAGAAAACGCTAAGGAACACGTGCCTTGGCGCGATGCCGTAGGGAATATTGGCCTTTTGGCGAAGCCCCACAAAAAGCGCCGCCCTTAAAGTGCCCTCTTTATCCCTAAGGGGCCTTAGGCTTGCCATGAAGCCCTCTTCTTGGTCTTTGAGCAGCAAAAGCCCGCCTTTTTGGGCGAGGCCTCGCAAGACGCTTTCTCCTAGCGTGGCGATCGGGAAGGTTCCATTGGAGCTGTAGACTCCGCGCAGCCACTTTCCTTCGAGGATGTAGAGGCGTACCTCCAAGAAGGGGAGGTCTTCGAACCCCTCCATGGCTCCGGGCAAGGGGTTGCCCAAGAAAAGCCGCATCGGCGCGCCCTGGAAGCGGAAAGGTCGGAGGGCTCCAAGCAGTACCCTTGGGCCCTGGGCCCTCTCGAGGACGAAAAGCTCAAGCCCTTCTTGGAGTGAATAGACCCTAAGGCTCCCTGCCGGGATGGGGCTGTAGCGGACCTCGCCGCCTTGGTCCATGAGTATAAGTGTTTCATAGCCCTCATCGCTGGCCATATGACCGAGCCTTTGTCCGAGGCCTTCGAAGTCTGTTTGGGCCTTGGATTCCTCAAGGAATCGCTCGAGCAGGAAGGCCGCGGCATGCTCGGCCTCTTTCTCGTCGTTGTGGAAGGCCTTGAAGAACGAGTCCGTCGCCTCCTTCTGCCAGGCGGCCACATTGTGTTCGTACACATCGTAGGCTGCCCTGCTAGCCAGGAAGGCGGCAAGAAGCATCAAAGGGATGCTAAGCCCGAGGAAGGCGAGCAGGAGCTTGAGCCGCATGGGAAATCTTATGCCCGATTCTCTTGCGCTCATGTCCATGCCCTGGCCTCCGTTATCCTACAAAATTTGTAGGATCCTTCAAAAATTGTAGTCTTTGGAAGGATCAGGTACCAAGGGTGCCTTCTTTGTCCGGTGAAGAACGAGCCGGAAGGGGCGCCAGGTCACGCTCAGCATCAAAAGGCAAGCGCCCAAGATCGGGAGGAGGGAAGGCCGAAGAAGGGGTTTTCCGTAGCCACGGGCAAGCATCAAACACAACGTTCCGGTCCAGGCCAACGCCGTATCCGCCTCCTTGACCAGAACCCTGCGGGTCTCGAAGCGCCCCGGGCTCAAGCCTTTCCACGGGCTTTTTCGATGGGGAAAGAACCTAGGCACGCGTTTTTTATACAGCGTGTAGGCTTCTTTGAACCTCTTTTCTAAGTAAGCCTCTTCTGCCTCAACGAGCAGGAGCGTCCAAGCCCAAAGGCCCAACGTCCCACAAACAAGAAACATCGGGCGATGCGTCAGCCAAAGAAGGCCAACCCCAATCAAAAAGTTGCCCAAGTACAGGGGGTTTCTCAGGAAGGCGTAGAGCCCATCTTGAATGAGCCGTTCGGCATACAACTCCCCAGTCTCTTCTCCGTAGCTGATCTCCGTGAACCCAACGGTCAGGATCCTAAGGAGCTGGCCAAAAAAAGCAAGCCCAAACCCTGCCATGACCCACAAGAAAGCCTCAGGAGTTCCATCGACCTCTTGCGTGCCAAGTACAAGCAGGAGCACGCCTAAAGGCAAAAAGGTATCTCCTAAACGGTAGAAAAGACTTCCGAGCACTTCCATAAATATAATTATAAAATAATAAAGGCCCTGCGCCCCAACGAGATTGGGGCGCAGGGATGGCAGGCTACATGCTGGGCGAGCTAGGAGGCGGGGTTTGTGGCTTCTTGGGCGCCTTCTTTCCCTTAGCGGCGGCAAGCTGCATGACGGAAGCCTGGGCGAAGTGTTCTTGGGGCTTCTTCTCCTTTTTCTTGCCTTTTGCGGCAAGCTCGAAGGTCTCCTGCATAGGCTTCTTTTCCTTCTTCTTGCCCTTAGCGGCAAGCTGCACGAGCGAGGACTGGCCAGAATGCTCGTAGGCAAGCGCCGAAGCAAGCAGCGCCGGGCTGGATAGGAGCCCGAGGCTTGCGCCTAGGATGGCCATGCGTTTCTTGAAAGTCCCTTCCATAAAGATCCTCCTTTTTTGGAAGTGGTTCATTGAATTGGATAGACTCACTAATAAGTAGATGCAAAAACCATGCCATTATGCGCTTTGGCATTCGTTTTGCCTTTGTCCGATGAGTCGCTATTTTTGTAGGAAGCGCTAGGGCGCTGGAGAAACCTTGCTACCTGCCGAACATTGCCCCCGGCTAGGTTATGCTACGAATAAAGGGATAGACGTCCAAGGTCTAGAGAGAGGGGTTCCCGCGTTTGAGGCGCAAAAGAAGGCATGAACGGCATTCATCCCGCGACCGAAGCCGAGGGATGAATGCCGAGTGTTTTATGACGCCCCGTAGGGCGCTTTTATGAACTCAATAGGCCTCGTCGTACCCGAGTTCCTCTTTGGAGACCTTGTGCCGGAACAGGCTGTATACCCAGATCTGGTAGGCAAGCACCACTGGAACAAAAATCACGGCAAGCGTAAACATAATTTGCAGAGTCAGATGACTCGAAGAGGCGTTGTATGCCGTCAGACTGAAGGCGGGGTTCAGGCTCGACGGGAACATGTTCGGGAAAAGCCCGACGAAACCGAAAAAGGTTGCCCCGATGATCGTTACGGCTGAAGAAAGCCATGCCGTCCAGTAGTTCTTCAGGGAAAGAAACAGTTTTACCCCTAAAAGGGCCAGCACGGTGATCAGGATGAGTAGAAACAGCATCGGATGGGCCGTATAGTTGTCATAGATCGGGGTGGTAAATTTCGAAGCGATCAGGAATACGACGGCGACGACAAGCAAAACCGGCCAGAGCCCGCTTGCGGTTCTTGCCGCGCGGTCGTGAAGGTCGCCATCGCTTTTGATGGCGAGCCAGATTGCACCATGGACAAGGAATAAAAGGAAAAATAGGGCGCCTCCCAGAATGCCGTAAGGGTTTAGCAGCGTGAACAACGTTCCGTGATAGACCCCCTTGTCATCGATCGGGATGCCCTGAAAAATGTTGGCGAATGCGACGCCGAAGAGGAATGAGGGGACAAGGCTACCGATGAACAGACAAAAATCCCACAACTTCTTCCATCCGGGGCTGTCGATCTTGCCTCGGAATTCAAAAGCGACCCCCCTGATAATCAAAGCAAAGAGTATCAACATCAATGCCGAGTACAGTGAGCTGAACATCACCGCATACATCAGCGGGAAGGCGGCAAAGGTAACACCGCCGGCAGTGATCAACCAGACCTCGTTTCCATCCCACAAAGGACCGATCGAGTTGAACATGATCCTTTTTTCTTCATCATTCTTGCCCAGGAAAGGCAGAAGAGCTCCGATTCCCAGATCGAACCCGTCGGTAGCAAAATAAACAGCCCATAAGAGCACCCAAAGGAAGTACCAGATTGCTTGCAAGTCCATTTTCGACCTCCCGTAAAATCTCTTAGACCGTCAAAAGCGGTTTTCCACCGCCAAAATCGTTCCTAAAGAAACCGCAGGGAAATCGTCAATCCGCAGCCGGTCCTTTTATCGCTTTCTTGATTATCAGATAGAAGCCGATTGCGCCAAGAAGTCCATACACGAAAATAAACCCTACGAGTGTCACCGCTACCTGTGAGGCGGCAATGGATGAAACTGCGTCTTTTGTTCTCATCAGCCCGTAAACGATCCATGGCTGACGACCGACCTCGGCTACTGTCCATCCCAGCTCGGTTGCAATATAGGGCAGTGGGGTGGAGTAAAGCATCAGTTTCAAATACCATGGCGATTCCAGCAGGCTGTTACGCTTGAACCAACCGATCAACGTGACGAGCGCGAAATAGAATCCCAAGCCTACCATCGCCCTGAAGGCGAAATGGGTAATCAACACCGGAGGCCTCTCATCTGCTGGAAAATCTGCGAGTCCCTTCACTTCGGCACTCATGTTATGGTATGCAAGGAGGCTTAACAATCCTGGGATAGGGCCGATTTCAATCCTGTTTTTCCCGTTTGCATCGTCTGGAAGTGCAAAGAGGTAGATGGGGGCATTCTTGGAGGTTTGCCAGTGCGACTCGAGCGCCGCGAGTTTGGTAGGCTGACTATGCGCTAGGTCTGCCCCATGCATGTGTCCCTCTACGATCTCGGCAAACGAAAAGACAAGCCCGAGGACGAGCGCCATCCGGAACGACCTTGTGAAGAAATCAACATGCTGTTTTCTGATAAGGTGATAGGCGCTTATCCCCATCACAAAAAAGGCGCTAATAATGTATGCAGCAAAAAGCGTGTGCGTAAGCATCAGAATTGCAAAGGGGTTCAATGCCACTTGGGCGAAGTTCGCGAGTTCGGCCCGGCCATTCCGGATTACGTAGCCAACCGGATGCTGCATCCATGCATTGGCGGTTAGAATCCAGACGGCCGACCCTGTAGCGGCGAAGGCAACCAGCCACATGACGATGGCGTGCGCTGTCTTGGAAATCTTTTTCCAGCCAAAAATCCACACCCCGAGTAAAATAGACTCTAAAAAAAAGAATCCCAAAGCTTCGATGGCAAGCAAGGAGCCGAAGATGTCTCCCATGAACATAGAATAGTTCGACCAATTCGTCCCAAATTGAAACTCAAGGGTAAGTCCGGTAACGACTCCGATCGTAAAGTTGATCAGAAAAAGCTTCCCCCAGAATTTTGTCATTTTGAGGTAGGTCTCGTCCCCTGACCGCACGTACTTTGTCTCCATAAAGGCAACCAGGAGGGAGAGCCCCAACGTCAGCGGAACAAAAAGAAAGTGAAAGAACGTGGCCACGGCAAACTGCAGTCTCGAAAGCATCAATACGTCCATAGGCAACCTCCTTTTCGCGTTAGGTGTACGATCCCGCCTGTACTACTACTCTTTGCTCATCCCGCTATTCCCTGATGCACATTTCCCCCCTCGCTTCTTTTTATAAAATGCCGGGGATGGATACCCAAAAGTCGAAAGAAGGCATTATTCCTTGGAGAAGCCGATTCATCGCTCCAAGTCCTTCGCGGGCTTACCCACGCTCTTTCGCAAAGCCAACCCCTTGAGGCCGTCTGTAGGCTTGAGAGTGGGTGTTCTCCTCCCTGGAAAAATCAAAGTTGCAGTTAAAGGTCCGGTCCGTCTTGAATCATATCCACTCGCATACGGGCATGTCAATGCATACAAGGCTCACAGCCCCGTGTTTTTGGAATATTCAGGCGCCATCGATCGTCGTCCAGGCATGCTTGCCATAGGGCATACCCGTGAAGGCGAGCTAGGGAGAAAGAGATATCGCCATTATACCTTGGAATTTTATACCTGGGTATATTCATAATAATTTTATGAATTATTTCAACCTGCCTTTCGAGCAAAAATGCCAGCCTATTTGGCGCGTTTAAAAATTAAGGAGTGTTTTGCATATCGCCAAGAATATGCTAGTGCCATTTGTTCGATGCGGCATGCATCGGGACTTTTTATGTTATATTGAAAAACAGAGCAAAAGGAGATGGCGTCCTCCAAAACTGCCTTCCAGACAGGGCTGATGACGCCTACTAGGGCGATGGGCTTGGTAGGAGGGTTGAGACCTGTGTGGAAGATGGGAGCGCTGTTCTTTTTGGGAGGGGCGGGCGCATTCCTAAGGTATGCGATGGCCGGCTGGGTTCAAACTCGAACTCCTGCCCTTTTCCCTGCTGGTACGCTTGCCGTGAATACGCTCGGATGTTTCCTGTTCGGGCTGATCTTTGGGGCCGCAGAAGAGCGTTTCTTGATCTCGAGCGAGACCAGGGCCGTTTTGCTGATCGGGTTTGTCGGCGCGTTCACAACGTTTTCCTCTTTCGTCTTTGAAGCGCTTTCCATGCTCGAGGACCGGGCCTACCTGACAGCGTTTTTATATTTTACGCTCAGCCATGCGCTTGGCCTGGGTTCGATGCTATTGGGCCTGACCCTCTTTCGTCTCTTTTAGCGGGGAGGTTCGACGATGCGACTTGAAGGGAGATGCGTGCTCTTGAGGGTGTTCATCGGAGAAAGCGACCACTACGGCGGCAAGCCCCTCTACCAGGCGATCCTAGAGAAGGCTCGTGCGCTCGGGCTATCTGGAGGGACGGTCTTTAAGGGCATGCTCGGGTTCGGGGCGCACTCGAAGATCCACACTGCCAAGATCTTGAGGCTCTCCGAGGACCTCCCAGTCGTCGTCGAGATCGTTGACACCGAGGAGAACGTAGGAAAAATCCTTCCATTCTTGGATGCGGTGATCAAAGAAGGGCTCATCACGAAAGAGGCGGCCAACGTCGTCTTCTACAGGCCTGACGGGCCGAAGGGTTAAGGCGTGGACGGGGGGCGTTGTCCGGTAGGCCGGGCTAGTCGGCCCTGTCTTGGCGTTCAGGTGCCTGGCATGTTTCTTGCCATTTTTTAAGCGGGCTTACATTGCAATAAATAATTATTTGAATCATGGAGGAAGCAACCCTGATGCAGTCTACTTCATCCAAAGTGCACACAAAGGCCCATGGAGGGCCCTTGGTCCAAAGTCAGGCCGTCCGATTAGAAAGCTGCCAGGTTGAGCCCCTCGAGACAAACGCCATCGAGCTGGGGCTCAAGGCGCTCTCGGACTTGGAGCTGATCGCCAGCGGGGGCTTGAGCCCACTTACGGGCTTCATGGGCCAGGCGGATTACGAAAACGTCCTTAAGGACATGTGCCTTCAAAACGGTACGCTCTTCCCTTTCCCCATCACGCTTCCCTTGGACGACCCTCAAAAAGCCCTCAAGCCTGGCGAAACGGTGGGCCTTTGCTTTGAGGGGAAGGTCGTAGGCTACGTGGAGGTCGAGGACGCGTTCGAGCGCGACCTCCAAAGAGAAGCGCTTGCCACGTTCGGAACGGACGATGCCGCACACCCTGGCGTGGCTATGCTCTTTGAAGAAAGCCCGCAGGTTGTGGCGGGTAGGGCGTTTGCCGATTTGGATCGCTTGCCTAAACTCTTCCCCGAGCACCGCTTGAGCCCTTTAGACGCGCGCAAAGCCTTCCAGGAAAGGGGCTGGAAGACGATCGTCGGATTCCAGACGCGCAACCCCATCCACAGGGCGCATGAATACTTGATCAAATGCGCGCTGGAGGTAGTGGACGGGGTGTTCCTCCACCCGCTCGTCGGCGCGACCAAGGCGGACGACGTGCCGGCGGACGTTCGGATGCGCTGCTACGAGGTGCTCATCGAGCACTACTTCCCCAAGGACAGGGTCGTGCTCGGAATCAACCCGGCCACGATGCGCTATGCAGGCCCAAAGGAGGCCATTTTCCATGCGATTGTGCGCCTCAACTACGGCTGTACCCATTTCATCGTGGGTAGAGACCATGCGGGTGTTGGCAGCTACTACGGCACGTTCGATGCCCAAAAAATATTCGATACGCTCCCAAAGGGCGCACTCGAAATGGAAATCCTCAAGTTCGACAACGCCTTCTACTGCAACGCTTGCGAGGCGATGGCCACGGCAAAGACCTGCCCTCACCCGTCTTCCTCGCACGTTTCGCTTTCGGGAACAAAGCTAAGAGAGCTACTTTTGAATGGCGAGATGCCGGGCAAGGAGATCACAAGGCCTGCGGTTGCCAGGGTGTTGATCGATGCGATGCGCTCCCACGTTGGCTGAGGCCTCGATCATCAATATCTGGGCTCGCGCCCATCCGGGGAGGGGCGGCCCCGTAAAGAGCTAGATCCTTTAAAGATGCGTAAAAAAAGGAGGAAATACCATGAACGCCCAAGAGATTGAACGCCTGAACCAAGCACTCGAGCATAGCCATCCCGTGGAGATCGTGGCCGAGGCGCTCGAGCGCTTCCCGAACCTTGCCATTTCGTTCAGCGGAGCCGAGGACGTCGTGTTGATCGACATGGCCAAGCGTACCGGCCGGCAATTTCGCGTGTTTACCCTCGATACGGGAAGGCTGCACTCCGAGACCTACAGGTTTTTAGATCGTGTGCGTAAGCACTATGGAATCGCGATCCACGTGCAGTTCCCGGATGCAAATGAAATCGAGCGCCTCACGACCCAAAAGGGCTTCTTCTCGTTCTACGAGGAAGGTCATAGTGAATGCTGCGGTATTCGAAAGGTCGAGCCCTTGAAGCGGATACTCTCGACGCTCGAGGCCTGGATGACAGGCCAGCGCCACGACCAGAACCCGGGCACTAGGGCACGCGTTCCCGTTGTCCAGGTAGACCCGACGTTCTTTACGGATCGATTGGTCAAGTTCAACCCCCTGGCCGACTGGAGCTTGAAGCAGGTCTGGGGCTACATCGTAGAAAACGGCGTTCCTTACAACGAGCTGCACGAGAAAGGGTTTGTCTCGATCGGCTGCGAGCCCTGTACAAAGCCTGTGAACCCTGGCCAGCACGAGCGAGAGGGCCGTTGGTGGTGGGAAGAGGCGACCAAAAAGGAATGCGGCCTGCACATGGGCAACGTCCAGAAGGGCTAATTGTCCGAGCCCTTAATAGCCCATGGTTTTCAAACCCGGGCGGTACGGCCAAACAGGCGGGACGTGAATGCCTCGCCTATAGGGGGGCGAATGGTGTATCTCCCACGACGATAGCCGGGGCTTTCCAGGCCCGGCGGATAGGGCGGGGGCGTAATGGTGGGACGAATGCCTCGCCTATCGCTTGAGCCATGGCGAAAATGCCGGGAGTAGGCCCCGCATGCGCGGGGCCAGAAAGCCCAGTCTAGGCCAGGAGGTCGTCTGCTTCGATGCCAAGCTTCTGTGCCTGCTCCCGGAATCTTTGGAGCAGCACCTTGGCCTGGCTTTCGTACGCTTTAGGGTCAGGCCACGTGTTCTTCGGCATCAGGAGCGCTTCCGGGACGCCCTCTACGCGATTGGGAACCCTAAGGCCGAACACCGAGTCTTTCTGAAAGCCAGCCTTTTCTAGCACCCCGCTCAGTGCGCCGCGGATCATGGCCCGGGTGTAGGAAATGGGAATTCGCTCCCCAACTCCGAAAGGCCCGTTGATCCAGCCGGTGTTTACCAGGTAGATGCTTGCTTCGTGGTTCTGAGTGCACTCTTTGAACAGTTCTGCATAGCGCTTTGGTGCAAGCGGCAGGAAGGGTGCGCCAAAGCACGCGCTGAAGGTCGCTTGAGGTTCGCTACCGAGCCCTTTTTCCGTTCCCGCAACCTTGGCCGTGTAGCCCAAAAGGAAGTGCGCCATCGCCTGCTCGGGGGTGAGCTTGGCGATCGGTGGCAAGACACCGAAGGCATCGCAGGTTAAAAGAAAGATAACCTTTGGGTGCCCCGCGATCGTGCCTTCGTAAGCGTTTGTGACGTAGCTCAAGGGGTATGCCGCCCTGGTGTTCTCGGTGAGGCTTGCATCGTCCAAGTCGAGCCTCCTGGTCTGCGTGTCGATCGAGACGTTCTCCAGAACCGTCCCGAAGCGCCGCGTACAAGCGTAAATGACCGGCTCGGCCTGCTTGGAGAGGTTGATCGTCTTGGCGTAGCACCCTCCTTCGATGTTGAAAACCCCCTCGTCGGCCCATCCGTGCTCGTCGTCTCCGATCAGCGCGCGCTCCGGGTCGGCCGAAAGCGAAGTCTTTCCCGTTCCAGAGAGCCCGAAAAACAGCGCCGTATCGCCCTCTTTGCCCACGTTGGCCGAGCAGTGCATCGAAAGAATGCCCATCTGTGGGTATAAGAAATTGGCCACGCTGAACATCGCCTTCTTGATTTCGCCCGCATAGCTCGTGCCTCCGATCAATACAAGCCTCCTGGCGAAGTTTAGGATGACGAACACCTCCTGGCGGGTATGGTCGATCTCCGGGATCGCATGGAAGCGGGGGGCTTGGATGAGCGTCCAAGAGGGCTTTTCTGGCAAGGTTTGGCCTGGCAAAAGCCTGATGAATAGGTTTCTGGCAAACAGGCTGTGCCAGGCGCTCTCTGTAATCACCCGGAGCGTTACCCGTGCCTTGGGATGCTGGCCGATCAAGCAATCCTGAATGAAGAGGTCCTTGCCTTGCAAGTAGGCAAGCAGTCTCGTATAGAGCCTTTCGAAGGCCTCTGGGGTGAAAGGCTGATTTACGGGCCCCCAGTTTACGAGCGAATCGGTCGTTTCGTCGTGGACGATGAACTTATCGTTGGGCGAACGGCCCGTGTGGTGGCCTGTCCGGACAACCAGCGGGCCATGGTGCGCGATCAGGCCCTCGGAACGCCTGACGGCCTCTTCATAGAGTGCGCCCGTAGTTAAGTTCCAGTAGACGGCGTTGGCGTTGCGGATTCCTAGGGCATCAAAGTCTTCAAAGAGTGCATGGAGCTCTCTTCCTACGCCTGAGATGATGTTCATGGCCCCCCCTGGAACGTCCGTTGTTTTTATGCCTTCAATATAACACAGAGTGGCTTTCAGCAAGTACCAAAAATTGGGGGCTGGAGAATTGTTTGTAC
>WOYI010700699.1_pt1 | contig 12386 bp, 11 predicted proteins | sample 6423411 | NCBI WGS metagenome assembly WOYI01 (sample SAMN13441803, study PRJNA592873) | oil field metagenome | biome: oil field; feature: oil-well bore; material: oil-contaminated soil; isolation source: oil-contaminated soil from oil-well borehole | place: Germany: Wietze | collected 2016-10-18 ... | reverse complement strand
TCTGGCTCTGGCTCTGGCTCTGGCGGTGGGTTCTGGCTCTGGCACTGGCACTGGCACTGGCACTGGCACTGGCACTGACACTGACACTGGCTGCATGCTAGGGCGAACGTGCAGGCTTTCTCCGCCAACTCGCAGTTCTGGCGCAAAAATCCCACACGTTCGTCATAGCACCGCAAGCGGGACATTCGTCCCCGAACTGGCCGCCCGCGACGAACGGCCCGTCAGCCGCTGGTCGGCGACACAGCGGAAACCGATGTCAGTCGGGCACGACTGCGTAGCGCCGCGCCTGCTGAAAGGTCGACAGCAAGGCCAAAGTCGATTCAGCGCCCTGGTCGGCGTTCACCCCGTCGGCGTTCGCCCCGTCGGCGTTCACCCCGTCGGCGTGCAACCGGTCGAATCCCCCGCCGGTATCGGGGTCCCACATCAGCGTCCCGGCAGCGTTGTCGCCCTGGAACCAGGCCGCCGCCGCCCGCACGGTCTCCGGCCATATCGCGGCCGCATCCACGGTGGAGGCGCGAGCACACGCGTCGGCCAGCATGGACACCTCGATCGGCTGTGTCGACGACAGGTGACCGTCTGCCGTCCCACGTTCGATCAGCAAGCCCAGCAGATCCAACCCGCGCCGACTCAACGCCGCGTCCTCGAGCGCTACGCCGGCAGCGATCATGGCCTCGGCGAGCACCGCGCCGGCAGTGGCGAGACGCTCCTCCGGCCACGGCCAGGCGCTGTCTTCGATCGATTCGGCGATACCCGCGGCGTAGTCACCGATCAGCTTGCGCGCGGCGGCATTACCGGGTTCGACGCTGAGCAACTCGGCGGCACCAACGGCCGCGAAGGCCATCGCGCGCGGCCGTTTCGAACGGCCGTGGGCGGCACGCTCGAACTGGACCACCGCCAGCCTGCGGATCAACCCGTTGTCGCTGTGCGCAGCAGCAGAACCCAGACCCCACAGGCATCTGCCCCAACTGTCTTCGAACACGAACCCGTCGGTCCACCGGCCGCTGCTGTCCATGCGGTTTCGGCAGCCGCCGGAAAATGCTTGCGCGCCATCGAGAAACCGCACCGCGACCTTCGCCAGCCCACACACGGCGGCACCCGCGCCGGGTTCGCGGGTGGTCACGACCAGCACGCTCGCCATATCGTCGGTGCTATAGCCGTGCTCGCGCAGCGGTAGCGCGGCACGGGCCTGTTCGAACGTGCCGCGGTGGTCCGACAACGCCAGCAGATGGTCGAAGGTGGGCGCTAGAACGTCCATGTTCGTTCCCGCGGCTTCACCATGATCTTCTGCGCCACAGCCTGATAGGACTTGGCAACCGAGGTCCACGCCATCGAGGGCGCCAACCGTCGCGCCTCGGCTGCCATCGAACCGGCCTGCCGCGGATCCGACAGAACGGTCCGCAGCGCGGAGGTCATCGCCTCGGGATCATCGTGTGCGACGACGAGGCCTGCACCGCTGCCGAGCAGTTCGACCGCGTGCGGGAAAGCGGTGGCGACAATCGGGCGGCCGCTGGCGATGGCATCCACCAGCACCCCGGAGGTCACCTGGTCGGTGGAGTCGTACGGCAGCACGACCACGGCCGCGCTCTGCGCCAGTGCCGACAGTGACACCGCGCTGCGGTAGATGGGGTCGAAGGACACCGCACCGGCCACGCCGAGGCGCTGCACCTGCGCGACGCGTGCCTCGCGGTACGTCTCGCCCTCAGTGGCCAGCACCTTGGGATGGGTACGGCCCGCGATGAGGTACCGCGGGTTGCCGCGCAGTGTCTGCAGATATCCCATCGAATCGATGACCCGCTCCACACCCTTGCCCGGCCCGAGCAGGCCCCAGGTCAGAACCGTCGGCCTGCCGGCGCGCTTGATGGCCAGCGCCGTCGGGGCCGTCGATCCGTGCGGGATCGTGGACAGCTTTCGGCCTTCGACTGCGAACCCGACGCGCAGCTGCTCACCGGCCGCCGCGGACATCACCACGACGTGATCGGCCAACCCCATCACCGAGCCGAGCACCGAGCGCTGATGCGGGGTCGGATCCCGGGGAACGGTGTGCAGTACGACGATCGACGGAACGGTCAGACCGCCGAGGATGTCGACCACCTCACCGCCGTCGGCACCGCCGTAGATGTCGAAATCATGTTGGATGACGGCGATATCACTGCCGTTGAGCAGGTCCGCACATGCGGTGACCGATGCGGCGGAGCCGTTGACCAGCTCCCCGACGATCCGGCCGCTGGTACTCGGCGACCCGTCGGCGATCCGCACCACGTTGACGTCGACGCCGTTGGCGGACAATGCGTCGGCCAGTGCCGCACTGAAATTCGCCAGGCCGCATTGCGTAGGAGGGTAAGTGCTCAGAATGCCGAAGCTCGGGGTACCCGAACGCGAGCGCTCCAGCACCGGAGCGCTCGAATAGCGAAAACTGGAAACTGTGCTCAAGGTGATCCTCACGACAGGATGACATCGAAGTGTCCGGCGCAAGCGATCGCTCAGCGAGATCAACGGCGGACAGCTGACTCATCCCGGACTGGCTGGGTTCCCAACTTCCTCCACGTTACACCAAATGGCCTGTTCGGAACCGGTCAGCCTCGGCGGGCACGGGCCCGACGCACCGCCTCATCGACGATGCTTTCGGCCACCTCGGCCAGTTTGCGTTGCTCCGCCTGACTCATCGCCCGTAATTGGGCGAACGCCTCCCCGGCACTGCGGCCGGTGCGCGACCGGATGATGCCGATCGCCTGATCGATCACCGGACGCGTCGACAGCGCCGCCTGCAGCTGCCCCACCAGTGTCAGCGCATCGGCCAGCAGCCGCGCATTGTGCACGGCAACCGCTGCAGGCGCGGCGAACAGCTCGCCGAACTGCGCGGCATGCTCATCGAAAATGTCCTTGCCGTAGCCGTATACGGTGATCGCGCCGATCACGCGCTCCGAGACCGTCAACGGCAGCGCCATCGTGCTGTGCACACCCAGGCGGCCCGCCCGCGGACCGAACCTCGGCCACGATCGGTCACCGCCCAGCGATCCCGACGACACCGTGCGCCGAAGCTCCGCGGCGGTGCGGCCCGGCCCCTCCTGCAGCAGCACATACTGGATATCGTCGATCTCGGCGACAAAGGGTGCGCTGGCCGCTGATGCCGTGACCGCGCCGTCGCCTCCCAGCAACGCCACGCCGGCGCCGTCGGCACCGGGGACGGCGCGCACCGCCGACGCGGCCACCTCGGCGAGCACCTGCGACAACCCGAGGCTGTCGGCCGCCAGTCCGGCAAGCCCGCTCAGCTCGGCCTGCAGATCGGCGTCCTCCGCGGTCACCGTCGAGGAGCCGGGTCGGGCAGCGCCAGCCGAAATGTGGTGCGCACGGTCTGCAGATACTGCACCGGCAGGGTGCCGGTGATGTAGGCGATGTCGTACTTGTCGCACAGCTCCCGCACCCGTGCGCCGATCTGCGCATAGCGGTTGCTCGGCAGGTCGGGGAACAGGTGGTGCTCGATCTGGTAGCACAGATTGCCGCTCGAAAAGGCAAGCAGCCGACCGGCTTTGAAGTTCGCGGCCCCCAGCATCTGGCGCAGGCACCATTCGGCCTTGGTCTCCCGCTGGAGCACCTCCGGCTCGAAATGCTGCACGCCGTCGGGGAAGTGGCCGCAGAAGGTCACCGCGTAGGTCCATAGGTTGCGCAGCACCCGATCCGAGTGATAGCCGTGCCGCGCGATGCCCCATTCGAAGATGACCGCCAGCAACATATTTCGCAGCGGCTGCAGCAGGTGTTCACGCTTCCAGGGCTGGTCACGGGTAACCCGCAGCACACCGAATCCGAGATCGTCGTCCACGCCGAGCACGTTGCTGAACACGTGATGCCGGTAGTTGTGCGAGTAGCGCCACTGCGCCGAGGCGCCGATCAGCCAGCCGACCGTCGATCGGGTGCCCGCGATCACCCGCCTGGCCGCGGCGTCCAAAGTCCGCTGGAACACGATGGTCCGACGGATATAAGCCGCATCCTTGGCGCCCAGCGACTCCTCCACATCGCTACGGATGCGGTCCAATCCGACCCCGATTGCCTCGACGTCGGAACTGCTCAAATTCGCGTAAGCCGCGATATCGCTTATTGCCACCTGAATTCCCGGTCCGTTTGTATGCGGCGGGAAGGCCCCGGACCACCTGTGATGCACTCTCAGCCTAGGCCCCGGCGCCGATCCGCGCCACGACGCACCCACCGATAAGCAAGACTGGAGTCATGACAGAAACCGCCGCCACCCGCGTTGCGGTCTACCTCGACTTCGACAACATCGTCATCTCGAGATACGACCAGGTCAACGGCCGTAACTCGTTTCAGCGCGACAAGACCAAAGGCCTGCAGGACGAGGATCTGGCCCGCGCCACCGTCGACGTCGGCGCGGTGCTGGACTACGCGTCATCCTTCGGCACGCTCGTCCTCACCCGGGCGTATGCCGACTGGTCGGCCGACGTCAATGCCGGATACCGCCAGCAGCTGGTGGGTCGGGCCGTGGACCTGGTGCAACTGTTCCCCGCAGCCGCCTACGGCAAAAACGGTGCCGATATCCGGCTGGCCGTCGATGCCGTCGAGGACATGTTCCGGCTGCCCGACCTGACTCACGTGGTGATCGTGGCCGGCGACTCCGACTACATCGCGCTGGCGCAGCGCTGCAAACGGCTCGGACGCTACGTGGTGGGCATCGGGGTGGCCGGCTCGTCCAGCCGCGCGCTGGCCGCCGCCTGTGACGAGTTCGTCATCTACGACTCGCTGCCCGGTGTCCCCGTGTTCGAGCCCGAGCCGGCCACCGAGCCCAAGACCGGGCGGCCCAAGAAAGCCGAGCCCGAGGAACCCGACCCGCAGGCCGCGGCGACCGCCCTGTTGACCCGTGGTCTGCAGATCGGTTTGGAGAAGGACGATGTCGAATGGCTGCACAACTCGGCCCTGAAGGCCCAGATGAAGCGGATGGACCCGTCGTTCAGCGAAAAGTCGCTGGGTTTCAAGTCATTCAGTGACTTCCTGCGCTCACGCGCCGATATCGTGGAGCTCGACGAGAGCTCGACGACCCGACTGGTGCGATTACGCACGGCGGACTGAGCCCCGGGCCCCGATCTGTCGATCGACGTCACGTCCCACGTGGCAAAAATGTCCTGACAGGACACCTACGCGGGCGGCAACTGACGTGGGCTGGATATGTCCACCCATTCGCGTTCCGTCGTCAACTGCTGGGGTTGCTCGCCACCCTCGGTTTCCACCGTGACCCGGTGCGTACGACGCATCGTGAAGTGGAATTCCTCGGTTTCCTCGAACACCTGCCGCAACGGCTTGGTGGCCATCCTGGTGGCACCGCCAATAGCTCCGCTGACGACCGGCGGCACGAACGGCCGGATGAACCGCACCGCGGCCTTGGTGACATCGGGGAAGATCGGCAACCCGCCGCCTCCACCCTGGTGGGGCTCCAGTTCCTTCTGCAGTTCCTTCGAGGGCGACACCTCGAGGGCGGCGGGCTCCCCGGAAGCGGCGGGCAAGGCGGCCTGCGTCTGCTCGGCGGCCGGACTCCGCAGCGCCTCGGCGACCCGGCGACGCTGATGCTCGGCGTCGATCGCGTTCTGCGCTTCGACGGCCATCCGGGCGCTGTTGAGCTCCTGCTCGGCCCACAGCTGATCGACCTGTGCCCGCACCTCGGCCCGCTTCACCGCGATCGCGGTATCCGCCGCCGACTCTGCCTCCTGCGTCGTCGTGCCCTGCCACCGCTTCAGCAGCAGCGGCAGCACGGCCAGGAGCACGAAGAACCCAAATAACAGCACCCGCAGCACCAGCGGGCCCGGGTGGTCCAGCGTGTAGCTGTTCATTGCCTGCCAGCGGGCACCCAAACCCCCTGCCAGCGCCCCGTCGCGGGCCTGCGCCAGCGCCCGCTCACGCACGGCCACCTCGGCGTCCAAGCCGGCGGCCCGGCTATCGCGGTCGGCGACGGCCGTTTCCAGTTCACGGTCGACGTCACCCAGGAAATCGTTGGCGGTGCGGGCCTGTGGTCCGGTGCCCGGCACCCCGGTGATGCGGATCTGCGGGCAGTCCGCCGACGGGTTGACCTCGCAGCGCGCGACGACGAGCGCTTCGTCGCGGCGCTGGTTGGCCCGGCCCACCGCTTCATCCAGTTCGGCACGAGCCGCGCGGGCCTGTGCCAGGGAGGACGCGGCCAACTCGGTCCTCGGGGAGGCCTGCTCGGCCAGTTCGGCGTCGATCGCGCCGCTGAACACCACCACGGCCGCCAGCTCACCCAGCACCATCCCGACAGCGACCCCGACGGCCATCCGGCCCGCGAATGCGGAAGAACCGTTCGCGATCGCCCGGCCGACTGCCCCCAACAACACCCCGCCGATCAGGCCGGCCACGATCACCGCCACCGTCGGCCACGTCGTCGAGGCGGCCAACGCCAGGGCGAAGATCACCGCCGCCACCGCTCCGAGCAGCAGTTCAACTATTCGATCGCCACGCATTGAGGCTCCAAGGTGTCTGGGTCTGTGCAGTGCGCCACGCGGAGTCCCTCACGCCGGCTGCGAATGCCCCGAATTCTCTCACAGTCCCGAACGGAGCGCTTCGCGCGCGTAGGGGCCGACCCGGTTACTTTGGTCCCGTGCGGGTCGACGGTCGGGACATCAGCGTCACCGGCAGTTTGTTGCAACCGCTGACCCGGCGCACCAACGAGATCCTGCGGGTGGCGCTGTCGGCGGCGTTCCTCGGCGTCATCATCACCAGCTCGCTGATCACCCGAAACGACTGGGTGAGCCTCGAACGTTCGATCTCCGAGATCATCGGCGTGCTGACCCCGACCCAGTCCAATCTGGTCTACCTGGCCTATGGCGTGGCCATCCTGGCGCTGCCGTTCGTCATCCTGGTCAGCCTGATCCTCGGCAGGCATTGGACACTGCTGGCCGCCTACGCCGCGGCCGGCGTGCTGGCGGTGTTGGCGCTCTCCATCAGCGGCCGGGGTATCGCCGCACCGCAATGGCATTTCGACCTCGGTGATCGCCTGGACACCCAGCTGTCCCAATTCCTCGACGATCCGCGCTGGATCGCCCTGCTGGCCGCCGTGCTGACGGTCTCGGGTCCCTGGCTGTCGCGACGGTTGCGCCGGTACTGGTGGGCCCTGCTGCTGGCATTCGTGCCGATCCACCTTTTCGTCAGCGCCGTGGTCCCGGCCCGCTCGCTGCTGGGGCTGGCCGTCGGCTGGTTCGTCGGCGCCCTGGTGGTGTGGGTGGTCGGCACCCCCGCATTGGAGGTCCCGCTGGACGGGGCGGTACGGGCACTGACCCGGCGCGGTTTCGACGTCTCGGCGCTGGCCGTCATCCGCCCGCCCGGGCCGGGTCCGCTGGTGCTGGCCGCAACCGGACCGGGCAGCACCGCCGTCGTCGAGTTGTTCGGGCCGAACCAGCGTAGCGGCGGCGCGCTGAGCCAGCTGTGGCGCAAGGTCCGGTTGCGTACCGACGAGACCGCGCCCCTACACGCATCGATGCGCCGCATGGTCGAGCACCGCGCGCTGATGGCCATCGCCATCGACGATCTCGAGCTGTCCAACATCTCGTCGGTGACGGTGAGCGCCCTGGACCGCGGCTGGACGCTGTATGCGCGCAAGCCCGCCCGCGGGACACCGCTGACCGCCGAGTCGGCCCCGGTGGCCCAGGTATGGCAGGCACTGCATGTGCTGCATCAGAGCCAGATCTCGCACGGCGACCTGTGCTGCGGTGAGATCACCGTGCATGACGGACGCGTGCAGTTCGGCGGCTTTGACAACGCCGAATACGGCGCCACCGACGCGCAGCTGCAATCCGATATCGCCCAGCTGCTGGTGACCACCTCGGCGGTGTACGACCCGCCCTCGGCGGTGGCGGCCGCGATCGAGACGTTCGGCACCGAGACGGTGCTGATCGCGTCGCGGCGGCTCACCAAGACCGCGGTTCCCGCCCGCATCCGGGACTCGGTGACCGACGCCAAGGCCGTCATCACCGCGGCCCGCGAACAGGTGCAGCAGCAGACCGGGGCCGACAGGATCCGCGCCGAGACGATCACCCGGTTCACCCGGCTACAGGTCGTGCAGCTGGTGCTGTGGGTGGCGCTGGTGTACGTCGCCTACCCGTTCATCAGCACGGTGCCGGCGTTCCTGGATGAACTGAGCAATGCCAACTGGTGGTGGGCCCTGCTGGGCCTGGTGGTCTGCGGACTGCGCTACCTGGGCACGGCGGGCGCGCTGTGGGCCTGCGCCGACGGCCTGGTGCGCTACCGCCACCTGGCAATCATGCAGTTGGCCAACACCTTTGCCGCGACGACGACGCCGGCCGGAGTGGGCGGTCTCGCGCTGAGCACCCGGGTGCTGCAGAAGGGCGGACTGAGCACCGCGCGCGCCACCGCGGCCGTCGCGCTGCAGCAGAGCGTGCAGGTGATGGTGCACGTGGTGCTGCTGATCCTGTTCACCACCATCGCCGGCACCTCGGCGAATCTGCAGCACTTCGTGCCCAGCGCCATCGTGCTGTATCTGGTGGCCGGGGTGGCACTGGGATTGGTGGGCGCGTTCCTGGCGGTGCCGCAGCTGCGACGCTGGCTGGCCTCGTCGCTGCGGCCCAGACTGCAGGAGGTCACGACCGAGCTGTGGGAACTGTCCCGGGCACCCAAGCGACTCGGGCTGATCGTATTGGGCTCTGCCGGAACCACTTTGGGCTCTGCACTGGCACTGTGGGCCAGCATCGAGGCGTTCGGCGGGGAAACCTCGTTCGTGACGGTGACGGTGGTGACGATGATCGGCGGCACCCTGGCCTCGGCCGCGCCCACCCCGGGCGGCGTCGGCGCGGTCGAGGCGGCGCTGATCGGTGGCCTTGCCGCGTTCGGCGTGCCCGCGGCGATCGCGGTGCCCTCGGTGCTGCTGTACCGGGTGCTGACCTGCTGGTTGCCGGTGTTCGTCGGCTGGCCGGTGATGCGCTGGCTGACCCGCAACGACATGATCTGAGGTTCGCCGCTCGCGGTTTGTGGATATAGTCGGGCCATTCGCCGATCCACGCCATGTAAGACCACGCCATGTAAGACCACGCCATGTAAGACCACGCCATGTAAGACCACGCCATGTAAATTGGCGTCCAACGTCACACGACACAAACCAGGGGGTTCGCCTTGTTCAACAAGCTTGTAGTGGCCGGTGCCGCGACACTTCTGATGGCGGTGGCGGGCGCCCCGACTGCGATGGCCGCCGAAACATGGAAGATGCCGTCGCTGAAGGGCATGAATTTGCAGGACGCCCAAGATTTGTTCACCGAGACGGTGGGCGACCAGGGGCCGACGCTGAAGTACAGCAGCCAGGCCCCCCCGACAGCCGGTGCAGTTCTGGTCTTGTCCATGTGGGAGGTCTGTTGGCAGTCGCCGAAGGCAGGAAAAACGGTCTCCCCCAAGTCGTGGACCGGTGTCGGAGTGAACCGGCCCGGGCACTGCTAGCGCGGCGTTCTTGCGCGGAACTCCACACCGGGTCTGCCAGCGGGCTCCTGCGCTAGGGCGCCATCGGGCCCTTCCCCACGGAATTGGTGAAGTGTTCCAGCGTGACGACGACGAACAACCCATCCGCGGACGCAACGAGCTTCCCGGTGGTTTCCTCCCGCATTTCGGTCCGGACTTCGAGTTTGCGGCCGGCCCGGGACACGAGGTTCGCACTGACCTCATAGGGCGCCCCCAGCAACACCGGCGCGAAGAACTCGGTGTCGAGCTTGCGGGTGACGGCCATATCGCCGACGACGTAGAGCAGCATGCCCACCATGTCGTCGAGAACGGTGACGACGGCGCCGCCATGTGCGATCCCGGGTGCGCCGCAATGTCGGCTGTCGAAGACATGCCTGGCAACCACCCCGTCGCCGCGCCGCCGGGCTCGCAGGCGATGACCATGCGGATTGTCTGCCCCGCAACCAAGACACCACGGGTGGTGCTCCTGCAGGTCGTCACCATCATCGGCAACACCGCGATGCTGAATGGCGTGCAACCACGCGGCGGCCGAATCTTCATCCTTTTGCTCGTCGATGACGAAACCCTCCTAATAGTCAACGCACAGCGCAATATAATCAACGCACAGCGCAGTGTTCACCATGCGACTCGCAATTGCACCGGCACCGCTCTCTCGGCCTGTAGTCGCTCACATCTCCCGGGAGAAAGCGTCGCGCTCGGCCGCCGGGTCGAGGATGAGCGAGCCGTACCGGCCGTGCAACTCGGTGACGATGTCGGTGAGGGGAAGGTCGTGATACCAACCACGGTCGTTGAGATACTCCATGTGCCGGCTCCCCTCACCGTCGTGGGCATGAAGGAGGGCATCGTTGTGGCCGTCGAAGTCGATCGGCGGCACACCGAATCGGGCGCAGAGCTCGGCGTTGAACGCCGGCGTGGCCTTCACCCAGCGGTCGTTGAGTCGTAGTTCGCTGTATCCGTGGTAGACGAAGACGTCGCTTCCTCCCATCCGGGCACGCAACGTGTCGGTCTGTAGGTGATTGCGTACGTCCGCGAACCCGAGCCGGGCGGGAATGCCTGCCGCACGAGCTGCCGCGGTCAGCAGGACCGCCTTCGGGACGCAGTACGACCTCGACGAGGTCGCCACGTAGCTCGCCCGATAATGCTCGGGGTCGTCGTCGGCGCTGTACGGGTCATACCAAATCCTGTCCCGCACCGCGGTGAAGATCAACCTCGCCTTCTGCACAGGATCACGGACGTCGCCGACCGCGTTCTCGGTGAAGCGCTGAACATCGTCGTGCTGCCAATCCAGGAAACCCGTCGTCTCCAAGAAGGTCGGCTCGTTCGAAGTGTCACTCACAGAATGCCTTTCAGTGGGGACTCGATGTCGATATCGACGGTGCCAACGATCGACTGGCCTTTTCGAGGGCTTCGACGAGACGCATCTCGGCCTCGGGGATCGTCGCGGCGACATCGGCCGCAGCGAGGCTCCGGCTCCGCAGCGAGGTGTCGACATTCGTGGCTGCGGTCGCAAGCGCAGACCACGCCGTGGAAGCGTCTCGGGCCGCCGCCGCCGCATCGGCGGTGGCGGCGTCATCGAGGAGGTCGGCGATGTCCTGGCAACCCTGTGCCTGCAACGTGCGAAAGAACCCACCCCCGGTGCCGGCCTTCTCGATGAACGCCCCGAGCCCGAACAATGCCGCGGTCAGTGCATCGTCATCGAACAGCGTTGGCCAACGACGCAAGTCATCGGCGAAGTACTGCACACCCTTCACGCCCGAAGATTCGACCTCAGCCGCCTCGACGGGCAGTGGCGGCGCACCCACGGCGCCGCCGCGCATGAACGCTGCGCTCGCAGCGAGTGCGGCACACGCGATCGGTCGAAGTTCGGGCACTCTGTCCGGCCAGTCGACGTGAAAAGTGGTGTGCCGGGTAGGCGTAGGGAACCCAACTGAGGACCGCGCTCGTCGCAGATTCTCGTAGGGGACCAGTTGGGTGGTGTCGCGGTCATTGTCGACCACGTAGGCCACCCGTTGCTCGTCGTCGTATCCGACGATGACGATGTCGTGGCGACTCATGTGCAGTCGAACGCGCAGATAGGGAAGTTCGCCGATGTCGGCCCACACCATGACCGGTCGGCCCTTGTCGATTTCGTCGGTCACAAATGCCCATCCCGCATCTGGGTCATCGGTCGATTGCACGACGAACTTTGCGCCAACCCGGGTGAGGTAATCCTGTTCCAGGTCGTTTCCTCGTCCTACCAGGTATACCTGGGGAAACAACTGCGTAGAGCGGACGTACGAGAAGTCCAAGGCTCCACCGAGAGTGAAGACCAATCCTTCACTGGGTTCTTCTGCCTCCCAACCGAGTCCGGCCCATTCAGTAAGGTCACGAAGCGCGCCCGAACCGCAATGCCCTCCCCTCCTATGCGGGTAGGGAATCTGAATCCTCGTCATCGCCGCCTCCTCGCGTATCCAATGGCAGAAGCCGCTAAGCCTCGTAGGACAATCCGTTTCACCGCGCGGGTTCGCCGACGCGGATCGTAGATGTGGAAACTGGCACAGCAGACGCGGGAACACCGTGACGCCCAACGAACGATGCCCGACGAATACTGTGACGCCGTTACGGCGCGGTCCGCCGAGACACAAGCGGATGCCCGGCCCCGAACGCCGGGACGCGCCGATCCCGCCGGGCGCGACCAAAAGGCTCTACTACGACGATCTTCGGCCGAACATCCTGACCGCCTACCGCGGTGGGGTACACCAACGGTCGAACGGTGGTGTACCCCACCGTTCGACCGTTAGGTCTGCACCAAAGCGTCATCGCGAAGAGGACCCTCGACTGCGGCACCTCGACCGTCGTAGCGGAGTTCCGCTTACTGCTGCATCAGAAGCGGATGAGCCCTCGGATGTTGCGGCCTGATCGCATGTCGGCGT
>WOYI010869181.1_pt1 | contig 12389 bp, 10 predicted proteins | sample 6423411 | NCBI WGS metagenome assembly WOYI01 (sample SAMN13441803, study PRJNA592873) | oil field metagenome | biome: oil field; feature: oil-well bore; material: oil-contaminated soil; isolation source: oil-contaminated soil from oil-well borehole | place: Germany: Wietze | collected 2016-10-18 ... | reverse complement strand
GCACCCGGATGACGCCATGTTCGGCAAGAACCGCCTCGGCCACGGCATCGTCCCCAGTGAGCGAGGCCGTATGCGAGGCGGCGGCCGAAGCGCCGATGGAACTGCGCCCGGATTTCAGCATGAAGACCGGCTTGCCCGCTGCGCGCGCCGCATCGAGGGCGGCGATCATGCGGTCCGCGTCACGAAACCCCTCCTGATAGGCGCAGATCACGTCCACCGCATCGCTGCCGGCCATCCAGCCGATGGCGTCGGCGACCGTCACATCGGCCTCGTTGCCGGTGGTGACCAGAACCGAGGTCCCAAGGCCGCGCACCCGCGCCACGGCCGCAAGATGCGTTCCGTAAGCGCCCGACTGGCTGGCGATGCCGACATTGCCCGGCAGGGGGAAAGCCATTTCCAGAAGCGAGGAGAAGGTGCCGTAATACCCCATGGCGACATTGTAGACCCCCAGCGTGTTGGGACCGAGCACGCGCATGCCGGAGCCACGTGCAATGGCCAGCACTTCGGCCTGGATTTTCTCTCCTTCCGCACCCGTTTCGGCAAAGCCCGCGGAAAACAGCGTGACCGAGCGGCACCCCTTTTCGCCAAGCGCCCTGACGATCTCGGGCGTCTGCTTCGCCGCGACAGCGATGATGCCGGCCTCCGGCGTCTCGGGCAGATCGGCGACCGAGGCATAGCAGGGCAGCCCCTGAACCTCGTCACGGCCGGGATTTACCGGCAGGATGCGGCCCTTGTAACCGCCGCTCAGCATGGCTGCTATCGGGCGTCCGCCGATACGCGCAGGATCCGCGGATGCGCCGATGATCGCGACGGACCGCGGCGCCAGCAGCGCGCCAAGGGATGCGAAATCATGGGTCCGAGGCTTCATGTTCATGTTCACAGCACGGCCTCCGAACCGAGAAAGGCCGTTACCTGGCTGGACAGCGTGCCGCCGTTGCCATGCAGAAGTGCGACATCCGCCGTCTTCAACTGGCGCTCGCCGGCTTCCCCCCTGATCTGGGCCACGCCTTCGGCAATCAGGAACATGCCGTACATTCCCGGATGCACACAGGACAGGCCGCCGCCGTTGGTGTTGACCGCCAGTTCCCCCCCCGGTGCGATGCGCCCGTCCTGAACGAAGCGGCCGCCTTCGCCCTTCGGGCAAAAGCCGAGATCCTCCAGGAAGAGGATGGTGTTGATCGTGAAGGCGTCATAGAGCATGACAAGATCGACCTCGCCGCGGGTCAGACCCGCCATTTCGAAGGCGCGCGGCCCGCTTTCACTGGCGGCGGTCACGGTCAGGTCGGGCATCGCCTGAATGGACCGATGCCAGTTCGCGCCGGCCGCGCCGAGGAAATAGACGGGCTTTTGTGGGAAGTCCCTGGCCCTGTCCGAACGGACGAGAATGCAGGCGGCGGCGCCATCGGTCACCAGACAGCAGTCGCCGGCAGTCAGGGGATCGCTGACCATGCGCTTCGACAATACGTCGTCGCGGGTCAAGGGACCGCGCGCAAAGGCATCGGGGTTGAGGTTCGCCCATTGCCGCGCGGAAACCGCGACATCGGCCAGCATCTCCCGCGTGGTCCCGAACTGGTGCATGTGCCGGCTGGTGGCAAGCGCATAGGCGGTGATCGGATGGCGCGGCGCATAGGGCGTCTCGTGCCATTGCGGTTCGGACATGGAGACGAGGCGGCCGCCTGCCGTGCGCTGGTTGGAACCGTAGCAGATCAGCGCCACGTCGCAGAGCCCCGCCTCCAGCGCGAGCGATGCCTGCAAGAGATGCATCTCGAAGCTGGAGCCGCCGACATTGGTGCTGTCGAAGTATTTCGGCTTCAGGCCAAGATATTCGGTGACACTCATCGAGGCAAAGGCGTGGCTGCTGGTCGCCGCGAAAACCGCGTCGATATCGCCGAGTTTGAGGCCGGCATCCGCCAGCGCCGCATGGACGGAAAGCCCCAGAAGTTCAATGGCCGAGTAGCCGGGCGCCTCACCCACGCCCGCCACACCCATGCCGACGATTGCTGTTTTCCCGCGAATGGAATGGCTCATGTCACTTCTCCTCCGGCTCGAAGACGACGCGCGGATTTTCTCCCGCCTCGATCCGCGCCCTGACGCGGGCCCCGATGGGCAGCGTCTCCACACCGACAACCGTGGCCATCATCCGCGGCCCCTCATCAAGGTCGATGAGCGCCACATTGTAGGAACCTTCGCGCTTGCGATTGACCGTGATGGCATAGACCGTGCCACCGCCCGAGGCCTCGACCCAGTCGAGATCGACCGCGCCGGAAGGCGCCATCACCTTCGGATAAAAGACGTATTCGCCCGTCTCGCGGCTGCGCTGGATCATGAAACGTCCCTCGGCCAGGAACGCCTCGTAGTTCGCCTGCGGCCCGGCGGTTGCTTTTGCGGCGGCTGTATCGCCCATCATTCCCCTCCTCGGACGAGGCTGCCGACACGACAGACCGGATCTGCCCCGCGCGCATGCCCCACTTGCCAATCATGCCGGCCAGCAGCCGGCGATGCCTCTACATCCAGTTCGATCGCGTCGGGGAGGGTTGGTGCGGGGGTGCCCGGCAACCTGCCCGGTACCAGGATCGCTGGCCCACAGCATTGCAACCTCCCATTGCAACGCAGGATCAATCATCGAGCCGCTTTTCGCATAAAGAAATTCTTTCGTCCATGAGAAAACTGGCCTGGCTCGCCCTGAACGATGCGTTCATGCCGTTGGGGGGCGGTCACATCATCAATGCCAGGCCGAGGGCAACTTCTACGCGCTCTGGAACCCGAACCCATGGCCGCGCAACCAACCGAAAACAGCCTCTGGCAAACCCCGCATCAGTTCACTTCCTTTCATTCCACAGAAAGGATCACACTATCAAACCGTCGGGTCAAACACCGCAGCGCCACGCCAGCGCGTGCCGGTCCAGCGCTCGCCCTCCACCAGTTTGCGCATCAACTCGCGCAGTAGCGACATCACCGCCGCGCAAGCATGGCTTGAGGCTTCGGCCAGCGGTCCCACCAGATACACCTCGCGCAGGCAGTCCGCGGCGCGCCAGCGGACGACCTTCAATGTGCCGGCAGCTGCTTCGCGTGCGACCGCATGCAAGGGAAGGATTGAGGCGCCCTTTCCGCGTTCGACCAACTCCTTGATGTTCTGATAGGAATCCAGTTCGATATCCACGGTCAGCCTGATCCCTTTTGCGCTGGCCCAGCCTTCCAGAAGCTGCCGCAGCCCATGCGCCGGGCCGGGCAGGATCAGCGGCAGGCCCGAAAGCGCCGAGGCCCCGATCTCGGCCGGGATGTCGTGACCGGGCGGGACCAGCAGCACCAACTCTTCCTGCAAAAGCAGCTCTGATCGGAAACGGGCATCGGTGGCTGGCAGATAAAGCACGGCCAGATCAACGCGGCCCTCGCGCAGCCAATCCAGCACGAAGCCGCTCATCGCCTCGGAGATCGTCAGCCGTACGCCGGGAAGCTGCGCCTTGGCCGCAAGCACCAGATCCGGCGACAGGATTCCGCCGATCGTGCCGGGCAAGCCCAGCCGCACCTCGCCTTGCGGCTCGCGCCCGAGGTTGCGGATGTCGTCCTCCATCCGCGAGATGTCGATCAAGAGCCGCCTTGCCCGCGCCCGCAGCATCTCGCCCGCCTCGGTCAGTTGCACCCCGCGCGGGCCGCGCAGAACGAGCCTGGTGCCCAGATGCTCTTCCATGTTGCGCAGATGCAGCGACAGCGCGGGCTGCGCGACGTTCAGCCGCTGCGACGCCGCCGAGATCGACCCCGTCTCGGCAATCGCCTGAAAGTAGCGCAGCTGTCGCAGGTCCACCGACCATCCTCCCTCTGGTTCCAGCGATCATATTTTGGCATGGCTGGCGTCGCAATTATATATTTGTTCGATGTGTCGCCCAACCGCTAACTGCCTGGCATCAATCAGGGGGGCGGACAGGTGATCGAGACCGGCAAAGGGTCATTCCAGGACATCCGCGATGCGGTGCGGGCGCTCTGCGCGCAGTTTCCCGATGCGTATCACCGCCGGGTCGACGAGGCGCGCGGCTACCCCGAAGAGTTTGTGGAGGCGCTGACCCGGGCGGGGTGGATGGCGGCCCTGATCCCCGAGGAATACGGCGGCTCGGGGCTGGGGCTTACGGAAGCCTCGGTGATCATGGAGGAAATCAACCGCTCGGGCGGCAATTCCGGCGCCTGCCACGGCCAGATGTACAACATGAACACCCTGATCCGGCATGGGTCCGAGGAACAGCGCCGCCGCTATCTGCCGAAGATCGCCGCGGGCGAATTGCGGCTGCAGTCGATGGGGGTGACCGAGCCGACGACAGGCACCGATACCACGAAGATCAAGACCACCGCCGTCCGCAAGGGCGACCGCTATGTAATCAACGGCCAGAAGGTCTGGATCAGCCGGGTGCAGCATTCGGATCTGATGATCCTGCTGGCCCGCACCACGCCGCTGGCCGAGGTGGCGAAGAAATCCGAGGGCCTGTCGATCTTCCTTGTCGACATCAAGGCGGCGATGGGCGCGGGCATGGCGGTGCGCCCGATCCCGAACATGGTCAACCACGAGACCAACGAACTGTTCTTCGACAATCTGGAGATCCCGGTCGAGAACCTGATCGGCGAAGAGGGCAAGGGGTTCAAGTACATCCTGACCGGGCTGAACGCCGAGCGGACGCTGATCGCGGCCGAATGCATCGGCGACGGTTACTGGTTCACCGAACGGGTCGCGAAATATGTCTCGGAGCGCGAGGTCTTCGGTCGGCCGATCGGCAAGAACCAGGGCGTGCAATTCCCGATCGCCGAGGCCTTCATCGAAGTCGAGGCCGCGAACCTGATGCGGTGGGAGGCCTGCCGGCGCTATGACGCGGGGCTTGACTGCGGGGCACAGGCGAACATGGCCAAGTATCTGGCCGCCAAGGCCAGCTGGGAGGCCGCGAATGCCTGCATCCAGTTCCACGGCGGCTTCGGCTTTGCCTGCGAATATGATGTGGAGCGCAAGTTCCGCGAGACCCGGCTCTATCAGGTTGCCCCGATCTCGACCAACCTGATCCTCAGCTATGTCGCCGAACACATCCTTGGCATGCCGAGGTCGTTCTGATGGGCCTGCCGCTTCAGGGAGTGAAAGTCGTCGCCATCGAACAGGCCGTGGCCGCGCCCTTTGCCACGGCGCGTCTGGCCGATGCCGGGGCAGAGGTGATCAAGATCGAACGGCCCGAGGGCGATTTCGCCCGCGGCTATGACGATGTGGCCAGGGGTCAGTCGAGCTATTTCGTCTGGCTGAACCGCGGCAAGACCTCGGTGACGCTGGACCTCGGCTCGGACCGGGGCAAGGCCGAGCTGACGCGGCTGATCGGCGGCGCCGATGTGCTGGTCCAGAATCTGAGGCGCGGCGCGCTGGCGCGTCTGGGCTTTCCGGCCGAGCGGCTGGCGCGGGACTTTCCCCGGCTCATCACCTGCTCGATTTCCGGCTATGGCAATGACGGGCCAATGGCCGACCGCAAGGCCTATGACCTGTTGATCCAGGCCGAGTCGGGGCTCTGCTCCATCACCGGCGGGCCTTCGGAACCGGCGCGGGTGGGCATATCGCTGGTCGATATCGCGACAGGTGCGACCGCCTATTCGGCGATCCTCGAGGCGCTGATCGGCCGCGGCGTCACCGGGAAAGGGGCCGCGATCTCGGTCTCGATGTTCGATGTCATGGCCGACTGGCTGACCGTGCCGCTTCTGAACCACGAAGGCGGAAAGAGCCCCCGGCGCATCGGCATGGCACATCCCTCGATCGCCCCCTATGGCGTCTTCACCGCCCGCGACGGTGCGCCGATCCTGATCGCGGTGCAGAGCGACCGCGAATGGCGGGCCCTCGCCCGGGACTTTCTGGGGGATCCGGCGCTTGGCACCGATCCGCGCTTTGCCACCAATGTCGCCCGCGTCGCCAACCGCGTCGAGACCGATGCCGCGGTGGCCAGGGCTTTTGCCAGCCGCGACGGGGCTGACGCGATCGAGGCTCTTCTGGCTGCGGGTATCGCGCTGGCCTCGGTCAATGACATGGAAAAGCTGTCGCAACACCCGCATCTGCGCCGGGTGACCGTCGCCACGCCGAACGGCCCGGTGCAGATTCCTGCGCCCGCGCCCATCTTTTCGGGCGAGGAGCGCAGCTATGGCCCCGTCCCGCCGCTTCAGCCCCTTGCCGAGGCATGATGACATGATCCCGTTTGACCTTGACCATCTGCGCCAATGGATCGGCCGCGAGGAGACGCGGGCCGAGCGGCTGACCACCGAAATCGCCGCGCGGTTCAACGCCACCTTCGACCGCACAGAAACCGCGACGGAAGGCGAACCGGCCCCAGGCCTGATCCACCTCTGCCTCGCCCCCGACATCGCGCCGACCTCGACGCTCGGCCCCGATGGCCACCCGGCCCGGGGCGGTTTCCTGCCACCCGTGCCCCTGCCGCGCCGCATGTGGGCGGGCAGCCATTTCCGCTTTCACGAAGACATCCGGATCGGCGACATGGTCACCCGCCGCTCGGTGGTCCGCGATGTGACCGCCAAGCAAGGCCGCAGCGGCCCCCTGTGCCTCGTCACGGTCGAGCATCGCATCGACAGCGACGGCGCGCTTGCCGTCACCGAACGGCAGGACATCATCTATCGCGCAGCCGGTCCCGCTGCGCCCGCCTCTGGTGCCCCCCCCTCTGCTGCGCCTCCCGCTGCCGAGGCCGCGCCGGAGGGCCGGTATCGCCGGGCGATCGACGCAAGCCCGACGCTGCTGTTCCGCTACTCGGCGCTGACCTTCAACGGCCACCGGATCCATTACGACGCCCCCTATGCCCGGGCGGAGGAGGGCTATCCGGGGCTGGTCGTGCACGGGCCGCTGCAGGCCACGCTCCTGCTGCAATTCGCCGAAGCGCTGCGCGGAAAGCGCCCCGCGCAGATCGGCTTTCGCGGCCTTTCCCCCCTCTTCGACACCGCCGGCTTCACCCTGAATGCGCAGGACGAGGGGGACAGATTGCGGCTCTGGACCGCGGCCGAGGGCGGGCCGGTGGCGATGGAGGCGCGGGCGGAATGGTGACCCCTGACCGTATCGCCCCCGACCGTATGGCGACTGTCCGCGCCCCCCTGTTCGTGCCCGCCGACCGGCCCGAACGCTTCGCGAAAGCGGCGGCCTCGGGGGCGGATGCGGTGATCCTCGATCTGGAGGATGCCGTGGCCCCCACCGCCAAGGCCGCCGCCCGCGCTATGCTGCGCCGTGATTTCACCACCCTGCCGGTGATCCTGCGCATCAATGCCGCCGGGACAGCCTGGCATGCAGACGACCTTGCGGCGGCGGCGGCGCTTCGCCCCTCGGCCGTCATGGTTCCCAAGGCCGAGGCACCCGACGATCTCAGGCGCATCGTGGCCGCGTTGGCCGACATACCCTTGGTCGCCCTTGTCGAAACCGCCCGCGGCCTTGCGCAATGCCGGGCGATTGCCGTTGTGCCGGGCGTCATCCGTCTTGCCTTCGGTTCGGTCGACTTCTGCGCCGATCTTCGCTGCGCGCATACCCCCGAGGTGCTGCTGCCTGCACGCTCCGAACTGGTGCTCGCCTCGCGTCTTGCCGATCTGCCCGGGCCGCTCGACGGGGTGACCACCTCGCTGGACGACGCGACCGAAACGGCGCGCGACGCGGGGCGCGCGCGCGATCTGGGGATGGGCGGCAAGCTGTGCATCCATCCCCGCCAGATCGAACCCGTGCTGGCCGCCTTCGCCCCCACGGCCGAACAGATCGACTGGGCCAGACGCGTTCTGGCCAGCGGCGATGGCGCGGTCCAACTTGGCGGCACCATGGTGGACGAACCCGTCCGCCAGCGGGCGCGGGCCATCCTTGCCGAAGCTGCGGCCCCCGCAAAACGCCGCGCCGCCGGCTTTCATGGCGACAGCGCAGGGTGACACCCGACCGAGGAGCGCCAGACCGGCAGCCGAGAGGTTGCCGGACGGCGCCAACGGGCGGTCATCCTAGACGGCGGCCTGCGTCACCAGCTTTGAAATCAGATATGAGTTGATGGCTTCCGAGCCGCCCTCAGACCCGTAACCGGAGTCCTTGACCCCACCAAGCGGGAGTTCCGGCAATCCCAGAAGGGTGTGGTTGATTGCCAGCATGCCAACTTCAAGCTCGGTCTGAAACCTTTGCGAATTGCGGATCGACGAGGTGAACGCATAAGCTGCAAGGCCATAGGGAAGGCGGTTCGCTTCAGCGATCGCCTCGTCGATCGTATCGAAGGGCGACAGCATCGCGACCGGCCCGAAGGGTTCCTCGTTCTGGATGCGCGATGAAAGACTGACATCGGTGAGAACGGTCGGGGCTTGAAAGAACCCGGCCCGCGGTGCCGCATCGCCCTCGACCAGCACCTGCGCCCCCTCGCTCACTGCCTCCTGGATAAGGCCGGCGACGGCCTTGACCCGGCGCTCGCTGACCAGCGGGCCCATTGCCGTGGCCGGTTCGAGCCCCGATCCGGTCCGCACCTTCTTCACATGCTCGGCCAGCGCCGCGGCGAAGCGGTCGTAGATGCCCCGCTGGACCAGCACGCGCGTGGGCGAGATGCAGACCTGGCCCGCATTGCGGAGCTTGAAACCCGCAACGGCCGCGACCGCCGCCTCGACATTCGCGTCCTCGCAGACGATGACCGGATTGTGGCCGCCCAGTTCCATCGTGATGCGCTTCATGTGTTTGCCGGCCAGGGCCGCAAGCTGTTTGCCCACAGGCACCGAGCCGGTGAAGGACACCTTGCGGATCACCGGATGTGGAATGAGATAGTTCGCGATGTCAGCCGGTTCGCCGTAAACGATATTGAGAACGCCCGGCGGGAGCCCGGCATCCAGCAGCGCCTGTGCCAGTGCCGCCGGCGAGGCCGGCGTGTCTTCGGGCGGCTTGGCGACGACGGTGCAGCCGACCGACAGCGCCGGACCGAGCTTGCGCACCAGTTGCGACATCGGGAAATTCCATGGCGTGAAGGCCACGACCGGACCCACCGGCTGCTTGAGCACCATCTGGGTCACGTTCGGCGAACGCGCCGGAATCACCTGCCCATAGGCGCGCTGGCCTTCGCCGGCGAACCAGTCGAGCAGATCGGCGGACGACATCACCTCGGCGCGCGCCTCGGCAAGGGGCTTGCCCATTTCCATCGTCATGCACGGCGCGAGGGTATCGGCGCGCTCGCGCAGCAGCACGGCCGCCTGGCGCAGGATGCTGCCGCGCGCATAGGCGCCGGCATCCCGCCAGGCCGCGAAGGCGCTGCCCGCGGCCTGCACCGCCTCCTCCAGATCGGCAGGTTCGGCCATCGCATAATGGCCAATCACCTCTGCGGTTGCCGGATCATAAACGGCTGTTCGCCGCCCCAGCGCGCCATCGCGCCACCGTCCGTCGATCAGGAGTTGAGTATCAGGATAGGTCGTTGCCATGTTGGTCCCCCGGGCGCCCGCCTTCGTGGTGCCTTCAGTCAAGTCACTTACACACCGGCCAGAATTGCCCTGCCGACGATCTTGCCACCGGCGAGGCTGTTCAGCACGTCCTCAGCCTCGTCGAGCTTGTAACAGGTGGTGGGAATCGGCTTGATCGCGCCATTGCGGGCAAGCTGCATCAGTTCCGCGAACTCTCCGGGGGAGCCCGTATAGCTGCCGCGGATCGTGAGCGCGCGCACGGCGATCAGGGGAAGCGCCCAAGGGGCAGCCCCGCCGAACAGCCCGACGATGACATAGGTTCCGCCCTTGCCCAGAGCGTCGAAGCCAAGCCCGGCCGTCGCCTCGGCGCCGACGAAGTCGATCGCCGCAAGGGGCGCCTCGCCGGCGGCGGCATGAATCTGCGCCACCGCATCCGCGGCGCGCGGATCGACCGCCGCACAGGCCCCCGCGGCAAGGGCGGACGCCCGCTTGACAGGGTCGATATCGACGAAGACGGGCGCCTTGGCCCCCAGCGCCTGCAACAGTTGCGCGCACATCAGCCCAAGGCCGCCAGCGCCGATCACCAGAAGCGCATGGTCCTTCAGTGTGCCCTCGACCTTCTTGAGCGCGCCATAGGCCGTAAGCCCCGAACAGGCCAGCGGTGCGGCGTTTTCGGGTGGGATATCTCCGATCTCATGAAGATATTTCGGATGCGGCACCCGGATCTGCGTGGCATAACCGCCATCGACATGCATGCCGAGAAACTGCGGTTTCATGCACAATTGCTCCTGGCCCGAGGCACAGATCGCGCAGGTGCCACAGCCGATCCAGGGATAGACCACATATTTCTTTCCCCTCTCGAGCGTGCCGACATCCGGGCCAGCGGCGACCACTTCCCCGACCGTTTCATGCCCCATCACCAGCGGCAACGCGATCCCGCGCTTGGAGAATTCCAGCTTGCGGCCGTGGCCAAGATCATACCCCCCCTCGCGGATATGCAGGTCGGTGTGACAGACGCCGGCGGCGGTCACGGACAAGATGACCTCCGTTCCGCGAGGGGTCATGTCCGGCCTGTCGTCTGGACGCAGGGGTTGACCGAATTCATGAACACATTGGCAATGCATGATGTTTTCCTCCCTTACAGCTCATCAATGATGTAGCTTTTGGATTTGCAGTTGCTGGAATGGGGCGGAAAGCACCGCTCGTTTCCGGACGATCGACGCTTTCCGCCTTTCCCAGGAATATTTCGACCCGCCGCTCCCGCACCGTTCAGAAGAACTTCGCGAGCCGGAGGGTCAGCGTTGTGTCGCGCTCGAACGTATTCTGCGCGTCCACATCGTGCCCGACTTCCATCAGGAACTGCGTTGTCGGGTCGAGCATCTGGGACCAGGCCACCCGAACGGTGGTGGATTCCACGTCCGCGCCCTTGATGCTTCCCACCGTTTCGGCACCGCCCCAGCTTGTCGTGACCCCAGCCGAGAACATCGTCTTGTCGCTCGCGCTGTAGTTGATCCAGCCGAGCGCGGTATAGCTTGCATCCTTCTCGACATTCGCTCCACCCGGGCCTTCGTCGTTGTCACCGTAGATCGTGACGTCCCCCACAAGATCGACCGACCATTTGGGGGCGATATTGAACACGAAGCCTGGCTGAATGGCGAAGGACCATCGGTTGGAACCCAAACCGGGCTCAGTGGCAGAATATTCGCCGGTCGGCAGGGTGAGATAGGTGGCAATGGCGAAATAGCGTCCGTTTTCGGGATCGTTCAGCGGCCAGATCGTACCGACAAGCGTCGTGTCCCCGAAGGAGATGTCCTTGGTTCCGACGGCGGTTCCGCCGATGCTCATATTGTCCAGCCCCCCGAAGGGTTGCAGCACGTTCACGTCGGTACGAATTCCGGCGACGTCGAAAAAGTAGACATAGCGAAGAAGGCCCACGTTCGTGTCGAGGCTCGAGCCCGCCACGTCATTGCCATTGCCGTCAACCAAAGTGTCCGAGGTGCTGCCAAGATAATATACCAATCCAAGCTGCGTTCCCGCCGGTGCGGGCACGAAGTCGCGCGGCTGCGCGTCCCACCCATACGCGGCGGTCCCTGACATCAGGCACTGGGCGGCAAGCACGGCCGCCACAAGTACAGAATACCGAACCTTCTTTCCTGGCTTCGACATCATCATTTCCTCCCTATTGACGTCCAATTTCTCGACTTGGCCCGCAGCGCCGCGACTGTCCGAGGCGGAATGCGCTTTCCGACTGTCCCGATTGTTGACTGCCGACAGGCAAGTTGCCGGCAGTTCTCGGGTTCTCAGGGTTGCGCATTCGCGGCGGACCCGGAACGGTCAGTTCGCGGTGTACCCGCCGTCCACCACCAGTTCGGCACCGTGGACGAACGAGGCCTCATCCGAGGCCAGGAACAGCACCGCGTTCGAGACTTCCTCGGGCCGGCACGGCCGCTTCAGCAGGGTGGGTCCAAGGATCGCCTGTCGCGTTGCCGGATCGGCATGCAGAAGATCCTTGGTCATCGGCGTGTCGATGACGCCGGGGTGGATCGAGTTGACCCGGATGCCCGTATCCGCCAGATCGACGGCGCAGGATTTGGTCATCAGCCGCACCGCGCCCTTGGAGGTGATGTAGGCCCCCGCCATCGCGGCACCGGCGATGCCGTAGATGGACGAGATGTTGATGATCGAGGCCTTGCCCGATTCCTTCATCAGCGGCACCGCGGCGCGGATGCCCAGATAGACGCCCCTCACGTTGACGTTCATCGTCTGGTCGAATTCCTCGGGCGAGGTCTCGTGCAGCGGCTTCAGGATCAGGATGCCGGCGTTGTTCACCAGAATGTCCAGCCGCCCGGCCTTGGCGCGCACGGTGGCGATGGCCTTTGACCAGTCATCCTCGCTGGATACGTCATGCTTGATGAAATCGGCCTTGCCGCCAGCGGCCACGATGCCCTTGGCCACCGCTTCGCCCGCCGCAGTTTCGCGGTCGGTGACAA
>WOYI011152484.1_pt1 | contig 12391 bp, 11 predicted proteins | sample 6423411 | NCBI WGS metagenome assembly WOYI01 (sample SAMN13441803, study PRJNA592873) | oil field metagenome | biome: oil field; feature: oil-well bore; material: oil-contaminated soil; isolation source: oil-contaminated soil from oil-well borehole | place: Germany: Wietze | collected 2016-10-18 ... | reverse complement strand
CCACGGCCATATAAAAAGCCATCACGGATTTCCGGCGTGAAAGGATCGGATGTCCAGCGCTCCAGCGGCCCCGTCGGGACAACATCCGTATGGCCGGCAAAGCAGATCAGCTTGCCCTGCGCATCATTGCCGCTGCGCCGCGCCCAGAGATTCGACACGCCGCCAGCATCAATACGCTCGATGGCAAAGCCCAAAGGTGCAAGCCAGGAAGCGATCAGGTCAAGACACCCGGCATCCTGCGGCGTAATCGAAGGGCGCGCAATCAGCGCCCGGGTTTTTTCAAGCACCTGCATTAACTCTCCACATCCAGCTTGAGGTTGAATTCACTAAACGATGTGCCGGGAGCCACCGAGTGCACCTGGCTGGCCGCCACCTGGCTGATGGCGGGAACATCAACAGATGCTTCCGTCGCATTATTGATCAGCCATTGCAAGTTATTCGCCGAGTCGGCATTGGCCAGCGCTTCATCCAGCGTGATGACATTCGCTTTGTAAAGATTGAACAGGCATTGCTCAAAAGTCTGGCTACCAGGTGCCATGCTCTTCTCCATCGCATCCTTGATTTCGTTCAAATCACCTTTTTCGATCAGTTCGGCGATATGGCGCGAATTAAGCAGCACCTCCACCGCCGGCGTGCGGCTACCGTCAGGTTTTTTGACCAGGCGTTGCGAAATGACGGATTTCAACGCCACGGAAAGGTCGGCCAGCAAGGCCGGCCGGTTTTCCAGTGGATAAAAATTGATGATCCGGCCCATCGCATGGTAGCTGTTGTTGGCATGCAGCGTGGCGATACACAAATGGCCGGACTGCGCATAGGCGATGGCCTGGCCCATGGTGTCCTTGTCGCGTATCTCGCCGATGAAAATCACATCCGGCGCCTGGCGCAGCGCATTTTTCAATGCAGCCTGGAAAGACAATGTATCGGTGCCCACTTCGCGCTGATTGACGATGGACTTCTTGTTGCGAAACAGGAATTCCACCGGATCTTCCAGCGTGAGAATATGGCCAGTACGGTTCGCATTGCGGTAATCCAGCAGTGACGTCAGCGTCGTGGATTTGCCCGAACCCGTAGCGCCGACTATCAGCACCAGGCCACGCTTTTCCATGATGACGTCTTTCAGGACATCGGGCAGACCCAAAGTGTCAAACTGGGGGATGTCCGCAGGGATATAACGCACCACCATCGCCGGTGTGCCACGCTGATAGAAGCAGGAAATGCGGTACACACCAACAGCTTTCAGGCTGCTGCGAACATTCAGTTCCCGTGTTTTTTCCAGCTCGACCATCTGCTCCGCGGACAGGACTTCGCGCAACAGGTCGCTGACCATCGCCAAGTTAAGTATCGTCGCATTGACAGGAACTGCATTGCCATTGATCTTGATGGTAATTGGCGCACCGCAGGAGAAAAACAGATCGGATGCCTTTTTATCGGCCATCAACTGAAACAGCTTATGCATGTTGCCCACGATCTTTTCTCCCTCGCTTTACCGCCGCAGCAAAAATCAGTCACGCAATAATTCGTTGATGCTGGTTTTCGCCCGCGTCTGCACATCCACGCGCTTGACGATGACGGCGCAATACAGGCTGTATTTGCCATCGGCCGAAGGCAGGTTGCCGCTGACCACCACCGAACCTTCCGGCACGCGGCCATAAGTGATTTCACCCGTCGCACGGTCATAAATCTTCGTGCTCTGGCTGATATATACGCCCATCGAAACCACGCAATTGTCCTCGACGATCACGCCTTCCACAATTTCCGAACGGGCGCCGATGAAGCAGTTATCACCGATGATGGTCGGGTTGGCCTGCAAAGGCTCCAGCACGCCGCCGATGCCTACGCCACCCGAGAGATGCACATGCTTGCCGATCTGCGCGCAGGAGCCGACGGTCGCCCAGGTATCCACCATCGTGCCTTCATCGACATAAGCGCCAATATTCACATAGCTGGGCATCAGCACCACATTCTTGCCGATGAAGCTGCCGCGCCGCGCGACTGCCGGCGGTACGACACGAAAACCTCCCTGCTCGAAGCGGTGCGTGTCATAGTGAGCAAACTTGGTCGGCACCTTGTCGAAATAGCGCATCGGGCCGTTGTCCATCAACGCATTATTCTCCAGGCGGAAAGACAGTAGCACGGCTTTCTTGATCCACTGATGCGTCGTCCACTGGCCATCGATTTTCTCGGCGACGCGCAATGCGCCGCTATCCAGTTCGCCCAGCACATGCGCTACGGCATCGCCCACCCGCGCCGGTGCCGTGCCGGGTTGCAGGTTGGCGCGATCCTCCCAGGCCTGTTCGATGATCTGCTGAAGATTTTGTATTGAGTCACTCATGGGGTTGGCTTTCATAAAGAGAGGCAGAAATCATTGATCCGTTGCGCCGCCTCGAGGCAGTCCTCGAGGCTCGGCACCAGCGCGATGCGTATAAAGTTTTCGCCAGGATTGATGCCATCAGCCACGCGCCCGAGATAGCTGCCCGGCAGCACGGCGACATTTTTTTCCCGCAATAAGCGAAGCGCGAATTCGGTATCGGCAATGGGCGTTTTTGCCCAAAGATAAAACCCGGCATCCGGTGCGGCGCATGGCAGGTGCTGCGCAATCAACGGCGTCACCGCAGCAAATTTTTCCGCATACAGACGCCGGTTGTCGCGCACATGCACTTCGTCATCCCAGGCAGCAATGCTGGCCGCCTGCACCGCCGGACTCATCGCCCCGCCGTGATAGGTGCGATAGAGCAGGAATTTTTTCAGGATGGCCGCGTCCCCGGCGACAAAACCGGAGCGCAACCCCGGCACATTGGAGCGTTTGGACAGGCTGGAGAACACCACCAACTGGCGGTAATCACTGCGCCCCAACTGCATTGCCGCGCTTAATGCGCCCAGCGGCGGCGTGGCTTCGTCAGCATAGATTTCCGAATAGCACTCATCGGCGGCAATCACGAAACCATGCCGGTCAGCCAGGGTAAACAGTTCGCGCCACGACTCAAGGCTCAGCACGTGGCCGGTCGGGTTGGCCGGTGAGCAAACATAGACCAGTTGCACATCGCGCCAGACGGATTCGGGTAGCGCGGACCAATCCATGACAAAACCGCTTTGCGGCAGGGTATTCAGAAAAACCGGTTGCGCGCCGGCGAGCAAGGCAGCGCCTTCATAAATCTGATAGAACGGATTAGGGCACACCACTTTCGCACCGCACTGGGTGCGGTCGATCACCGTCTGGGCAAATGCAAACAGTGCCTCGCGCGTGCCATTGACCGGCAACACTTGTGTATTCGCATCCAGCGCCGGCAAGGCATAGCGGCGGCTCGCCCAAGCGGCAACTGCATGGCGCAAAGCCTCGCTGCCCTGCGTGGTCGGATACACCGCCAACGTATCAAGATTATCCGCCAGCGCGCGCCGGATCAGCGTCGGCGTAGCGTGCTGCGGTTCACCAATGGACAGCCTGATCTCACGAAAAGTCTTGAGTCCGCTATTGGACGGCGCTGGCGATACGCCACTGCACAACTGACGCAGCTTTTCAAACGGATAGGGTTGCAGGCGGGCGAGATCGGGATTCACGAATGACAAATGGGCAAACAGAAAAGAGATCGCATTATAGGTCAGCACTGTGCTACGGCAGTCCGTCCCACAGGGATGCATCAAGGATCACAAAATTCAGGTAAATTCCCTGCATTCCAAGAAGATGAGGGACAGCCATGGGACAACTAATTGATTTCAAGCGACCGGACAACACGTCTTGCCGCGGCTATCTGGCCGACGCCGGGCGTGGCCGCCCCGGCGTCGTGGTGATCCAGGAATGGTGGGGATTGAATGACCAGATTTGCGGCGTCGTCGACCGCTTTGCGCGTGCCGGGTTCAACGCGCTGGCGCCTGACCTGTATCATGGCCGGGTGACGCAAGACCCCGACGAGGCTGGCCACCTGATGAACGGTCTCGATTTTCCCGGCGCGACGCATCAGGACATTCGCGGCGCGGTGGCCCACTTGCAAAGTATCGGCAGCAAGGTTGGCGTGATGGGTTTCTGCATGGGCGGCGCACTGACCATCGCGGCGGCTGTGCACGTGCCGGGGCTCTCCGCGGCGGTCTGTTTCTACGGCATCCCGCCACAGGAATTCGCCGATCCGGCCAATATCCACATTCCTTTCCAGGGCCATTTCGCCAACCAGGACGACTGGTGTGTCCCCAGCGCCGTCGATGCGCTGGAAGCCACATTACGCAAAACCGGTGCAACAGCCGAAATCCATCGCTACGAGGCCGCCCACGGGTTCTTCAACGAACGGCGCGGCGATGTCTATAACGCAAACTTCGCCAACCAGGCTTGGGATCGGATGATCGGTTTTCTCAACCGGCATCTTGGCTAGGCGATTGGCACCATATTGGCACCACAATGGACTTGAAGCCCGCCGACTGGGTCAACATCAGCCTCACCGAAGCCTTGCTGGCGCGCGAAGGGCCGCCGCTTTACGTCGCTGCCCAACTCGGTTGCGTGGCGGCGGTGCGCGTCATGACCGAGGCTGGCACGAACCTGGAAGTCTTCGGCGCCAACCGCCAACGTCCGCTCCACGCCGCGGTTGCCGGCGGGCACACCAGTATTGCGGCGACGCTGGTCAGCGCTGGTTGCGAAATCGACCCGCAGGATGATGACGGCAATACACCACTCATCACCGCCATACTCCATAGTCAGACAGGATCGGTCGAATTGCTGCTGGCGGTCGGCGCCAATGTCACCATCGCCCGCCTGGATGGATTCACCGCCATCGAAATTGCCGAACTGCCCGGCACACCCCAAAATATCCGCGAACTGATCACGCTAGGACAAGGCATTAATATCTGATTCACTTATCAACCCACTCAAGGAAAATCATCACCATGTTCAAAGGTATCCTGATCAACAAAGACGAGGCCGGTTACAAGGCGCAATATCAATCCATCGACGACAGCGTACTGCCCGAAGGCGATGTCACGGTCAAGGTCGAATGGTCAACACTGAATTACAAGGATGGCCTGGCGATTACCGGCAAATCGCCCGTGGTGCGTCGCTTTCCGATGGTGCCAGGCATCGACTTTGCCGGCACGGTCAGCGCCAGCAGCAATCCCGCCTGGAAAGTCGGCGACAAGGTGATCCTCAACGGCTGGGGCGTCGGCGAAACGCATTGCGGTGGACTGGCTGAAGTCGCCCGGGTGAAGGGCGAATGGCTGGTTGCCCTGCCACTGAGCTTCACTGCACGCCAGGCCATGGCCATCGGTACCGCTGGCTATACGGCCATGCTCTGCGTCATCGCGCTGGAAAAACACGGGATCAAACCGGCCAATGGCGAAATCCTCGTCACCGGCGCGAATGGTGGCGTCGGCAGCGTGGCCATCGCCCTGCTCGCCAAGCTCGGCTACACCGTGGTGGCCTCGACTGGCCGCCTGGCAGAAAGCGATTACCTGAAAACGCTAGGCGCAACCAGTGTCATCGACCGCAACGAATTGTCGGCTCCCGGCAAACCGATCGGCAAGGAACGCTGGGCTGGCGTGGTCGATGCGGTAGGCAGCCACACGCTGGCCAATGCCTGCGCCACCACCAAATACCGCGGCGCGGTCGCCGCCTGCGGCCTGGCCGGCGGCATGGACTTCCCCTCGACAGTGATGCCCTTCATCCTGCGCGGCGTCACGCTGTATGGCATCGACAGCGTGATGGCGCCGCTGGCCGTGCGCCAGGAAGCCTGGCAACGGCTGGGCAAGGATCTCGACCTCACCAAGCTGGATGCCATGACCAGCGACATCGGTCTTTCTGAAGCCATTGCCTACGCCAGCGCACTGCTTGCAGGCGAGGTGCGTGGCCGCCTGGCCGTGGATGTCAGCCGTTGAGGGCAAGCGCATTTGCCCAGCAAGCCCTCAGGGTGTCAGTCACGCACAAGGATTGTATTTCCGACTGTTTATCAACACTCGCATAAAACTATTGCATGACAACGACTTGCGAAGCCACTAATTCTGGTCAGCAGGGCAGGCAGTAGATGGGACCGGGGAATGTGAGCAGCAGACCCGCCACCATCATCAGCCAGACGGCAGTCGGGTAGCAGGTAGCGGTGAAAGGCGCAGGGGCTGGCAGTCATGGCCGCACAATGCCAATAAACAAACGGGCTAACGGGCAAGTGCCCCTCATTCCGGCTTGCCGCCAGGGGCGAATCGGGTCGGGAACTTTCTGCTAACATGTTGTTCAGATAATTTGTACCGATTAAGACGTCTATGTGTTCAAACATGGATGGGCCTGAATCGACCAGTTGGTAAAGATAAACATAAACCGGAGTTTGGAATTTGATTTTTTTGCTGCCATTCTCCCGTATGTGTGCGCCTGCGCTTTCTCGCACAACCGCCACGTGCGGATTGGCCATAAAGTTCGCATGTGTCGCTGGCTCCCTGCTTGGCTTCATCTCCACGTCTGTCTCGGCATTCGATTTTCAGGATGTCGCGCAACGTGCCCGTCAGCTGGCGGGCGAATCCTACGAGAAACCTGATGTTGTTCTGCCGCCGGAATTGCGCAACCTTGATTATGAGCATTATCACCAGATCCGCTACAAGCCGGAGAAAATACTGTGGCGCAACACCGGGCTCCCTTTCGAACTGGATTTCTTTCCTCCGGGTTGGCACTTCGACCTGCCGGTCAAGATCAACGAAGTCACGGCTCAGGGTGTACGCGAAATCCGCTTCGATCAGAACGTCTTCGACTACGGGGCCACCAAAGTCGCACCCGGTAAGCTACGTGGCTTGGGCTTCGCCGGGTTTCGGGTGGTTTATCCGGTCAATTCAACCACACACAAGGACGAGGTGCTAACGTTTCTTGGCGCCAGCTACTTTCGCGCGCTCGGCAAGGGGCAGCGCTATGGCCTGTCGGCACGCGGATTGGCGATCGACACCGCACTGGGTACAGGCGAGGAGTTTCCGCGCTTCGTGGAATTCTGGGTGTTGCGGCCGCAGGCTTCGGAAAAACAGTTAATCATCTATGGCCTGCTCGATTCGCCGCGTGTTGCCGGCGCCTATCGTTTCGTGCTGACACCGGGTATCAACACGGTGATGGATGTCACGGCGCGCCTGTATCTGCGTAGCGCAGTGGGCAAGCTGGGGCTCGCACCGCTGACCAGTATGTTTTATTTTGGCCGGGGTCAACATCTGAACGGGGACGATTTCCGTCCGGCAGTGCACGATTCTGACGGACTGTCGATCCATATGGGCAATGATGAATGGATCTGGCGCCCGTTGAGCAACCCCAAACGTCTGCTGGTCACCTCGTTTGCCACCACCAATCCAATCGGTTTCGGCCTGATGCAGCGCCAGCGCGACTTCGCCGATTATGAAGATCCGGTTTTGCGGTATGAGCTGCGGCCCAGCGCATGGGTTGAGCCCAAAGCCCAGTGGGGTCCCGGGCGGGTCGAGCTGGTGCAGATTCCGTCGCCGGACGAGACCAATGACAACATCGTTGCGTACTGGATGCCCGACCGGCTGCCTGTGCCGAAGACTGCCTACGATTTTTCCTACCGCATATGGTGGCAGAAAGACAAGGTTACGCAGCCACCCGGGCTGCGGGTGACCCAGACTCTGTATGGGCGTGGCTATACGCACGCACCCGATGGGAGCACCTCGCTGGCGGTCGATTTTGGAGGAAAGTCCGGCACCGGGCCGTATGAACTCAAGACCGAGGCGCAGGTGTCCGTCGATGCGAACGGCAAGCTCCTCGAACAGAAACTGATCCGCAACGAAGCGACGGGTGGCTGGCGGCTCTCGTTACGCCTGCAACGGCTCGACGCCAGTAAACCGGTGGAAATGCGCGCTTCCTTGCGCAGCGGAAACAAGGGGATATCCGAGACATGGAGCTACATCTTGCCACCCGATTAAAGTGCGGCTTTCCCGGACAGGATAAGTGCGAACGTTATCTCGACCGCCTGCCTTTGACGCAGGAACGACGTCACGCGCTATTAAGCCAGTTGGCCAAACTGGATGTACCCAGTTCGCGCGAAGCGATGGCGGCATTGCATCTTGCGCTCGCCGATCAGGGAAACGATGCCGATCCGGATAATCCAGCCTTCGCCTCGATTTGCAGCCGGCTCGCCATCGGCAAAAGCGGACTGCCCATGGCAACCGGAACCAGGCATGAAGCATTCGCGCAAATGTGCCTGCCCGCCAGTCCGGCGATCAATCGCAGCACCATGGCCCCGCTGCGTTGGCCCCCCAAGTCCAGTTTTCGTCTGTTCAAGTCGCGTCAGGTCCGGCACGATCCCGGTTGTCTCCTGCCCGGCAAGGATCAGGCGGATTCCCGTACCTCCTCCGGCGGCTGGCAAGCCGCCGCCAATCTGCGCCGCCTGGCATTGCTGGTATTGGTCGTCAGCCAGGTCTACTTCTTCACCAGCGCCATGGCTGCGGTGTTGCCTTATCACGGCCGCCGGATGCTGGAAATGGCCATCCTGATCCTGTTCGCGATTTTGACCGCATGGGTTTCGCTGGGCTTCTGGACCGCGATAATGGGCTTTGTGGTGAAAGTCACGGGCGGCGACCGCTTTGCAATTTCCGCCAGCGCGGCCGCCGATGTGCCTATCGACGAGCACGCACGCACCGCGGTGATCATGCCGATCTGCAACGAAAGCGTTGCACGCGTATTCGCCGGGTTGCGCGCCACTCATGAGTCGCTGGCGCGCACCGGCGAATTGCAGCACTTCGATTTCTTCATACTCAGCGACAGCAGCGACGCTGATAATCGCGTCGCCGAGGTCGATGCTTGGCTCGCATTGTGCCGTGCCGTGGGGGGGTTCGGGCATGTGTTCTACCGTTGGCGCCAGCACCACCTCAAACGCAAGAGCGGCAACGTCGCCGATTTCTGCCGCCGCTGGGGCGCCAACTACCGTTACATGGTTGTGCTCGATGCCGACAGCGTGATGAGCGGCGAGTGTCTTACCCGTCTGGTGCGTTTGATGGAGGCCAATCCCGGGGCCGGCATCATCCAATCCGCGCCACTGGTTGCTGGACGCGACACCCTCTATGCCCGCATGCAGCAATTCGCCAGCCGCGTATATGGACCACTCTTCGTTGCCGGATTGCATTTCTGGCAACTCGGCGAATCCCATTACTGGGGACACAATGCCATCCTTCGTGTGGCACCTTTCATGCGTCACTGCGCACTTGGTCGCCTGTCCGGCGGCGGCCCCCTGTCGGGAGAAATTCTCTCGCATGACTTCGTAGAGGCCGCGTTGATGCGCCGCGCCGGCTGGACGGTATGGATTGCGTATGACCTTCCGGGAAGTTACGAGGAGGTGCCGCCCAATCTGGTCGATGAACTCAAGCGCGACCGGCGCTGGTGCCAAGGTAATCTGATGAACGTTCGCCTGTTTCTGGCTAACGGCGTGCATCCGGCGCATCGGGCAGTATTCCTGACTGGAGTGGCTGCGTATGCGTCCGCCCCGCTGTGGTTTCTGTTCCTGCTCCTGTCCACGGCCCAACTAGCAGAACACGCGCTGGCAACGCCGCAATACTTCGTGCAGCCGTTCCAGTTGTTTCCGGTGTGGCCGGAATGGAATCCGCAACGCGCCATTGCGCTCTTCTCGGTCACTGCAGCGCTGCTGTTTCTGCCCAAGATACTCGGCGTCATGCTGATCTGGATGCGGGACGCAAAACACTTTGGCGGAAGACTATGCCTCGTTCTAAGCATGTTGACAGAGATACTGTTTTCGGCTCTGCTGGCGCCGATCCGCATGCTGTTCCATACCAGTTTCGTGCTGGCTCCGCTGCTGGGTCAAGGCATCCAGTGGAAATCGCCGCCACGGGAAGATATCGAAACTGGCTGGAGCGAAGCGCTGCGCCGCCATGGATGGCATACGCTGCTGGGTCTGGCCTGGGCTGCCGGCGTCTATTGGCTCAAACCCTCCTACCTGTTGTGGTTGCTGCCGGTCGTGGGTGCGCTCATTCTTTCGATACCGATTTCGGTACTTTCCAGCCGCATATCCCTGGGCCAGCGTCTGCGCAGGCTTCGTCTTTTCCTGATTCCGGAGGAACTGAATCCCCCCGAAGAGTTGCGCCGGACACGCGAACACACCGCGCATGCCACCGCTTCGCCGGGCTTCCTCGAAGCCGTAGTCGATCCGTCGACCAATGCCGTGATCTGTGCCACCGGAGTACCCCGTTTTCGACAGTTTCGCGTTGCAGAACACCGTTCGGAACTGATTGACAAGGCGCTCCGCGAAGGTCCCGATGCCCTCAGCACCGGCCACAAGATGCACTTGCTCAACGATCCCGTCACATTGTCTCGACTGCACTTCGAAGTATGGGCTTCGGCCAGGGCCCATCCTGCATGGCACAAGATACTTCCACAAATTACAGACCGTCTGTCATGCATCGACGCGACTTCCTGAAAGCCAGTGCTGTTTTCGGTTTTGCTGCATTCCCTACGGGGAGCAACAGCACCGCGGTGCACGCGCTGCTGAAAGCCCCGGGCGAAGCCCACCGCTTCGACTATGCAGTGCTCAAGGGACAAGCCCGGACGCTGGCGGCCAGAGACTATCAGCCCCCGAGCGAAGTGCTTCCCGAAAGCATGCAGAATCTCGACTGGGATCAGTTCCAGGCCATTCGCTACAGTCCAGACCATGCCTTGTGGGCGAAAGAGCGACTTCGCTTCGAAGCACGGTTTTTTCATCTGGGCCTGTTTTTCAAGACACCGGTTCGCATGTACGAAGTACAGGATGGCCAGGCGCAGGAAATCGCCTACGATCCCGCCATGTTCGATTACGGCAAAAGCGGGTTGCGGGGTGCACATCTGCCGCAGGATCTCGGTTTTGCCGGCTTTCAGCTTTTCTATCACACCGACCGCAAGCGCGACATCGCCGCCTTCCTCGGCGCAAGCTATTTCCGCGCGATCGGGGGGGAAATGCAGTATGGTCTTTCGGCGCGCGGCCTGGCCATCGACAGCGGCATGTCGCGCAGCGAGGAATTCCCGCGCTTCACCGCCTTCTGGTTCGAACGACCTGAGTCCGAAGCGGACATACTCACGGTCTACGCGCTGATGGATTCTCCGAGTGTCGCCGGCGCCTATCGTTTTCTCATCCATCCGGCGTCGCAGCTGGTCATGGATATCGACGCCGCGCTTTACCCGCGCAAACCGATCGAGCGGCTCGGCATTGCGCCGCTGACCAGCATGTTCCTCTTCGGCGAGAACGAAAATCGTACCAACCGCGATTGGCGGCCGGAGATCCACGACTCGGACGGGCTGGCAATATGGTGCGGAAACGGCGAATGGATATGGCGACCGCTGACCAATCCGGCAAACCTGCGTTTCAACGCCTACGCCGACGACAATCCGCGCGGCTTCGGCCTGCTCCAGCGCGACCGTAATTTCGACCACTACCAGGACGACGGTGCCTTCTACGAGCGCCGGCCCAGCCTCTGGGTCGAGCCACGGTCGGACTGGGGAAAAGGCTCGGTCCAGCTGGTCGAATTACCGGCGTCCGACGAGACCGTCGACAATATCGTTGCATTCTGGAACCCGGTCGAGAAGCCCCAAGCTGGCCAGGAGTTGCTGTTCGCCTATCGACTCTACTGGGGTGCGCAGCCGCCGGTCGCCACGCCGCTTGCCCGGGTCGTCGCCACCCGTACCGGCCTGGGCGGCATTGTGGGGCAGAAACGCAAATACTTCTCCTGGCGTTTCGCGGTCGATTTTACCGGCGGCGACCTCGCCATACTTGGCAAGGATATGGTCGTCGAGCCGGTGATCGATGTTTCGCGTGGCAAGGTCGAGATCACCTCGGTGCGCCCGCTGGCGTCAATACAGGGATTGCGTGCCATGTTCGATCTGAAGCCAACCGACACGGCGCAGACTCCGATCAATCTCCGCATGTATTTACGCGTGAACGGCCAGCCTTTGACCGAGACCTGGCTATACCAATGGACACCGCCACCGGTACAACCATCCTTGTAATGTCCGATGACACACCATCGGCTGCCCCCCCCCCCCACGGAATTCGCGTCGAGCATGGTATGCAGCTGGCCGTGTGTCAGGAAAAGCCTGACACACGGCTGGGCAAAGGATCTCGACCCCGCCAAGCTGGATGCCATGGCCGGCGACATCAGTCTTTCTGAAGCCATTTCCTACGCCACCGCACTGCTTGCAGGCAAGGTGCGTGGCCGCCTGGTCGTGGATGTCAGCCGTTGAAACTGTAGAAAACCCCTTTTGAGCGCCGCAGCTGGTCCCGAACGGCGCGAAACCATCCGCGCCGTTTGTCATTTCACTGAGTGAATTTGGGTCGCGCCGTCGCCGACTTACCCGCTACGCGCCCAGTACTGCGTCGAATCCTGGGGTTCCTACCTCGTCTTGCTACTGCGCATGTCAATGCCGATTGAAATCTGACACACCTTTCTGGATGTTGCCGATCTA
>WOYI010910314.1_pt1 | contig 12404 bp, 10 predicted proteins | sample 6423411 | NCBI WGS metagenome assembly WOYI01 (sample SAMN13441803, study PRJNA592873) | oil field metagenome | biome: oil field; feature: oil-well bore; material: oil-contaminated soil; isolation source: oil-contaminated soil from oil-well borehole | place: Germany: Wietze | collected 2016-10-18 ... | reverse complement strand
GTGAAAATTGTGGAAAAGATTTCTTGGGAGTAGATGATAAACGAATATTTTGTACAAAAAAATGTTCGGCAAATAATGTTGATGTTAAAATTCGACGAAACCAAACAAACATTAAGAAATATGGTACTAGTGAACCTCTATCAAACACAGACATACGATGTAAAGGCAAGAAAACAAGACAGGAAAAATATGGTGATAAAAATTTTGTTAATCCACAAAAAGCAATACGAACAAAAATAGATTTATATGGGGGTTATTCTCCAATAATAGAAAAAATGAATATTACCAAACAAGAAAAATATGGTGATAAAAATTTTGTTAATCCACAAAAACGGAAAGAAACATTATTAAATAAGTATGGTGTTGATGTATCTTTTGATATAGATGGTGTGAAGGATAAAATAAAAAATACTTTGTGGGATAGCTATGGTGTTGATAATTATTTCAAATCATCAGAGTTTATGAAACAAAAAAATGATTTCGTTTTAGCGGAAAGGGTAAAAAGATATAATTCTATTTGCGAATCATTTTTTCGTGATGGATATTCTGTTTTAACTTCAATAGATGTATATGTTCGATCTGGGGGACTTGTTACAGCAAAATGTCCACAAAACCATGTACAAGATTACTATATGAGTAATTGGAACAAGGGGTGTCGTTGTGGTTCATGTTTTGGGAATGTATCAAAAGCAGAACTTGAGGTATCGGAATTTATAGAGAGTTTGGGTTTTGTTGTATTAAAGAATGATAGATCTATAATTTCACCCTTAGAATTGGATATAGTTATTCCCGAGAAGAAGATAGCAATAGAATATTGTGGGTTGTATTGGCATAGCGAAGAACTAGGTAAAAATAAGGAATATCATTATAACAAAACACAGATGTGTTTGGAAAAAGGATATAGTCTAATTCAAATATTCGAGAATGAATGGTTATATAAGAAAGAAATAGTAAAATCTATAATATCATCAAAGTTGAATACCATTACTAATAGGATATTCGCTAGAAAGTGTGAAATTAAAGAAGTGTGCTGCAAAGAAAAAAGGGACTTTTTGAATGAAAATCATATTCAAGGTGATTGTGTCTCTAAATATGATATTGGATTATATTATAATGATGAACTGGTATCTCTTTTGACAATCGGAAAATCAACATTTGATGTAAATGTTGATTTTGAATTATTAAGATTTTGCGACAAAATAAATACGTCTATTTCCGGTTCTTTCTCCAAATTGTTAAAGTATACAAAGAGGTTGTTGGAGAAGGGAATTATAGTTACATATGCCGATAGAAGATATTTTGATGGAATGGTATATAGAGGTTCAGGATTTGTGTATGAGAATGTAACAGAGCCTAATTATTGGTATGCTAAAGGATCTCATTTATATAATAAAATGGTATTTCAGAAACATAAATTGAAATATATGTTAAAAAATTATGATGAAAGTTTAACTGAGAAAGAAAACATGGAAAATGATAAATACTTTAGAATATGGGATTGTGGTAATAATAAATTTACCCTAATCCTTTAAGGAGGATAACAATATTATGGCTTTTTATTTGTCTCCGCTTGTAGATGTTAATGAAATCGACTTGTCTACAACGATTCCGGCAGTTGCAACTAGTATAGGTGTAATTGTCTTGAGAAATACTTTTAAAGGTCCTGAAAACAAACAAATATTGGTTACCGACGAAACAGACTTGACTCGTGTTTTCGGGGAACCAACTGATACTTCTTATGAAGATATTATGTCTGCAACGGGATTTTTAAAATTCGGTAACAAACTATACTGTACGAGGGTTATGCCTGATGACGCTCGTTTTGCAACAAATAAGATAGATAATACTGGCACGAGCACTAATCTCGTAACAGGCGGGCATGGTTTAACTTTGTCGTATGGTGATGAGACTGGTAACATTGCAACTTTTGTCAGTAATACCCCGGTTGGGACTTTTGAAGCTGTTACGGACGGGACATATACTGTAACGGTGGATGGTGATGTTTCGGGTACAGGTGCTGTTCTGGATATAACTTTTGTTAGTAACTCTATCACTGATACTGTGATAGTTGATGGTGGTCAGGGATTTATTAGTACCGAAAATGTCATCGTTAATTTTGGTGATCTTGTAGGATCTGATGCGGCATCAGGGTCAGCTACCTTTGTCGTTGATACATTAAGTGCCAACGCCAGTGGCGTAATCGATGGTGGTGAATTGATATTGGTTGATGGTGGTACTAGATATGTTTCTGGTCAGACATATACAGTCGCCGGTCCAGATGGAGAAGGAGCTATGATCACAATTGACACAGTAGACGCGGCGGGAACGGTAACCGCATATACTGTAACAAATGGTGGTTCCGGATACACAACAGGCACCCTGGTTCTTGTTCCTAATTCTGGATATGATATTGCAACAGGAACATTAGCAGACCTTGTAAGTGGTGATCCTGATGAGTTTGGGGATGAAGTTTCAGTTGCATCAGGTGATCTTGTTTGGACTATAGCATCATCAAGAGGAAATTGGGCTGATTCTTCTGGGGGTGTTCGTATCGCATTTCTGGATAAGACCAGTCAAGTATCACTTATGCAAGGTGGTTCTCCTGTTTCAGGTCAACCTTCCGAATATTTTAGTTCAATAGATAGTCAATTAGAAAAATCTAACGATTTCTTGGTTTTAGTTCAAGCAAAAGATCAAAGAAAGAATACATGGGTTACAAAAGAGGTATTTAATGTATCCACTGACCCTAATGCACTGGATGATACTGGTACTACGAGATTTGTAGAAAGAGTTGTTAACCAAACATCAGAATATATTCGTCAAGCAATATCCGTTGATATGATTGGCGATGAAACTGTGATTGATGTACAAGCACATCTAGCAACTTTGTCTAGTGATACTTGGTATACACTTGGAGATGGATCTGATGGGTTAGAGTCTGTATCAGATGCAGCTGTTATAAATGGATATAGACTTTACGAGAATCCAGAAGATATAGATATAAATCTTGTTATCGATTCCGGCAAGTCTGATACAGTCAAGCTTGATATCATTTCTATGTGTGAAGAACGATATGATTGCATGGCGCTGATTGATTGTCCTAAATCAGGTGTTCTTAATAACAGGGGGAATGAGGCGGTAGATCTTCGTACTTGGAAAAACAGTGTTCTACCATCATCATCATATGCTGCTCTTTACGGTAACTGGTTAGAGGTTTACGATAAATTTAATCAGAAATATCGTTGGGTTCCTGCTACAGGTTTTGTTGCAGGTATTTATGCTAAAACAGATGATGTGCGTGACCCTTGGTGGGCACCAGCAGGATTAAATAGAGCCATTATCAGTTCGGTTCGTAGATTAGCTTGGAATCCTAAATTAGGCTATAGAGATATTTTATATAGTAATGGTATTAATCCTATTGTTACATTCCCCGGTGAAGGTAAGGTGGTTTGGGGTCAAAAAACAATGCTATCCAAAGAATCAGCATTTAATCGTATTAATGTACGTAGATTGTTTTTGGTTCTTGAGAAAGCTATTGCGACCTCTGCAAAATACTTCCTATTTGAACCAAATGATACTGCCACGAGAAATCTGTTGGTAAATATGATAACACCTTTCTTACGTGATGTACAATCAAGAAGAGGTATATACGATTTCAGGGTTGTATGTGATACCAGTAACAATACTGCGGCTCGTATCGATAGGAACGAACTATGGTGTAATATATTCATTAAACCTACTCGTACTGCGGAGTTCATCGTTCTTAATTTCGTTGCTACAGCAACAGGGGCTTCATTCGAAGAGGCGGCAGCGGCAGTATAATTAAATTGAGGGGGTATATAATACCCCCGTGATCATTCAGGAGGATACAATATGGGATTCAAGCTTGACGATATGATGGGTAAATATAGAGATTTTGCTAGAGGATACTTGTTTTACGCGCAAGTCATACCACCCGGTGGAATTAGTATTCAACAAGATCATCCGTATCTAGTAAAGTCTACTACTTTGCCGAAACAGACAGTTGAGGTTTCAGAGGTTGATTGGCAAGGAAATAAATACAAGGTTGCTAATACGTCAACATTTGATACCATCACTATAACGTTCAGAAGTGATACAGCACAGTCTCTCAGAAGGGAGTTTCTGATGTGGATGAAAAAAATCCATGACCCTGTTTCAAACATACACGGTCTCCCATCTGAATATCAAGGAACTGTAGATTTAACACAGATTAATGCTCAAAGTTCGCCTATCATGAGCTACAAGCTTGTTAATGCATTTCCTAGTGATATCGCAGAAGTAACTCTTGACTATAGCTCCAAGGAGATGTCGGAGTTCGGGGTAACATTTACTTATCAGTATCACATAGTTGATAGTGTATTTAGTGGACCACCTGCTACTAATGTAGAACTTCCATAAGCAAATAAAGGAGTAGTATAATGAGTGATATTAAAAATGTGAATATTAGAGGGTTACTGGATGTATATGAATTTCCATATACTTTACCGGGAAGCGGTGAAGAGTTATTGATCAAACCAATTACAACCGGACAGATGAAGAAGATTTTAGCGTATGAGGATGAAAATGATCCTTACGTGGTCGAGGATGCTTTGGATAGATTGATGTCGGACTGTGTCATTAATAAGGACTTTAATATTAATCAGCTGTATTTACAAGATAGGTTTGCATTAATGTTAGAGATACGAAAAGTAACAAAAGGCAGTGTTTATCAATTCACGTATAAATGTCATAAATGTGGTTTATATAATTCAGGAGTAGTGGATCTATCGGAATTACCAATAAAAACATTTAATCGTGACAACAATATTATCACTATTAGCGAAAAACTTAAATTTGAGGTTGATTTTCCAACAAGAGAGGATCAAAAGATTGCAGTTAAGAAGACGATTGGTAAAAATTTAGGTTACCATGAGAAAATGGTAGATGTACAGACTGGTACATTTGCAAACGCAATTAAAAAAGTTCACACCCCGGACGGTATTTTAGAAGAAGTGCCATTTGAGGACAAAGTATATATCCTTGATAACATATCAAGTACAGTTTTTCAAGAATTTAGTAATTGGTTCAAAGAACATGATTTTGGTGTAGATTTCAATAGTAATGTAAAATGTACTGGCTGTGGGCACGAAGAGAAAATTGATATACCGTTGTCCGATTTTTTCGTTTAATATTCGTTCTTTGTAATGACTGTGATCTTGACTCAATATTACAGGAACAATACTTTCTGGCACGTGGAGCGAATATTACAGTATTTGATAGCAATAACATGCCAGAATTCGAGAGAAAAATGATTGTGGGTATGCTGTCAAAAGATTTAAAAGAAGAAGCGGAAGCGTACAAAAATTCAGATTAATTAAAATTTCTTAGGGAATTGACCCCTAACGAGGCTCTATGAAGGGTCTAAGAGACTAAATACTCTTGGACCCTTTTGTATTTTATAGGAGATAGTGGATGGCGAACCAAGAATCTATAATATCATATCTTGAAAAATATCTCAAAGAACAGCAGAGAGCTAACGATACGATTGCCGATGAAATGGATAGGAGTGTCAAGAATGGAATACAAGTTACAGAACAACAGAATAAAACCTTTGATTTATTGACAGATCGTATTGAGAAATTAACTGATGATCTTAATATATTACCTAATCTCGCTCAGACGGTATCAGAAAAGCTCGGACAGGAAGTATCTTTCACTAGAGAACTAAGTCACCAAGTTTCCATGGTATTTAAAGAAGATAGGGATTTGAGAACAGCGTACATCAACGCTGACAGAGAAACCCAGTCTAAAATATTAGAAATGGTGAAAAATGAAGCTAAAGAGAGACTCAATTTATCCGGCGAAATGCTTGAAAAGTATGATTTTTCTATAAACAAGGCGTTATCAAACGTAGAAAGGAATATAGATGATCTTATCAAAAAAAGCGAGAATATATTGTTTCCTATGGGTATAAATTTGATGAGAACATTGGATGGATTTAGACATAATATCGTTGAAGTTTTTCCTAGAACATTAGGTGCATTTTTTTCTGATGCTATGATGGAGCATTATAAAACTGGGCTCTCAGAAATATCTGGTTATTTTAGAAGTGATATATCAAAGATACTCGCGCCTATGGATGCTATTATAGGTCCATTTAGAGCAGTATCTAAGAGTATGTTGACAATAGGCAAAACATTGTTTTCTGGTCCTACCAAAAAAGAACAAGAAACAGCAAAACTTTTAAGGGAGATTCGCGATAACATAAAAGGTGTCAGACATGACAACAGAAAGACATGGTTACAGGACAAAAAAGAAAGGTTTAAAGACAAAGCCAATTCTATTTATGAAAAGGGTAAAGACGGTTTAGGAAAGATATTTGGATGGATTATGAAACTTGGACCGATAATTATGAGTGGTCTTTCTGTTGTAGGGGGATTCATTACAGGAACATTATTGCCAGCTCTGCCAATAATAGCAGCATTTGTTGCGGCAGCTGCATCTGTAGGGAAGATAGCTTTGAATATCTTCAATGATTCTGGTAAATTAGGGGATTATATAGCAAAAGGAGATTGGGCTAGTTTTGGTAAACTACTAGGAGCAGATATATTTGATGGTCTTTTAATGATACCTGAAATGTTGGTTAATGCTATTTTATCAACTTTCACGGATTTTAGGGTAGATTTTGGTAAAGAAGCTATATTAAAATTTTTTGATGAAGCAAATTCGGTAATATTTAAATGGTTTACAGAACCTTTATTTGATGTTGTAGATAGTATTACAAACTTTTTTGTGAAAATAGGTGATGCATTCAATGCTATTAAAGATAGCATTATGGGTTCCCTGAACAAAGTTGCCGATTTTTTTGGTTTTGGTGAAGATGAGGTTGATAAAAAACCTATCACTACTAAAGAATCTGGTGAAAATAATATAGACAAGAATATTCCAATTGATAAAAAACCTCTTGCCATGAAAGGACTAAAAAGAACACAAAAAGAAACATATATATCAGACGAATTGTATGTTCCCGGTAAACCTCTATCAGAGAAACAGAAAAGTGCTTTAAGGATGGGTAAATCTATGGGTAATGAGTTGCCTTCTGGTATTACAGAAAAAGATATAGCAGTAGCAAAACAACAACAAGCACAAATGAAAGTAACAAAGGAATTTAATACAAAGCTTGATGCTGTAAATAATAATATAACAGATAATACGCAAGCTCAACAGATTTTAATACAGAATATACAAAATAACAGAAAAGAACCAGAAAGAGAAATACCTACAGACACGTCTGATCTCGGTATTATGTTTAATAATGCTATATATGGAGCATAGATATGACAGAAAATATAAGAGGAGTTAATTTAGCCCCGACACTAAAATATACTCATTATCCCAATTATTATCCTCTTGAATTCATGGAATCAGATGATACTTTGTGGTTAAAGGTAACTCCACGAACATTTAGACCTGATATAAATGCTCAGATTAATGCCAACACAGGAACTCTTTCTACTACCTCCTTGTATTTTTTACTATCAAAAAGTTTTTCTTTTGGGGTTGATCATACTTGGGCTGATCTTACGACTGTTTCTGGAGCACTTAGAGAGGTAAAATCGAGTATTGAAAATGCTATTACGCAAGTAGGAGCAATTACACGTATAGATAGATTTAATTTTGCAAAAAAAGGAGAAACCAAAAAGAATGATAATGCGTATGTATATGAGACTAGTTCAAGAAGAAAGATTAATTTGGATTTGAAATTCAATGCATATGCTGATGCGAAAGCCGAGGTTTGGAATCCGATACAAAGTTTAATAATCTGGTCATGTGCAGATAAAGCAAGTGGTCAATTCACCACTACTGTGAATTTTCCGTATGTATTTAAATTACAGACTGTCACCGGTAAAGGCACCGAAGTTGATTTGATAAGTATACAAAATGCATGTATAGATAGCGTTTCTCCTGTATATAACGAACCATATAAGGAAGGATATCCTATGAATGCTAATGTTTCTATTAGCTTTACTGATATTAATCCTACATATAGAAGTCTCATATCAACAAATGGCAAGGCTCGAATAAGAACCGGTCTTGATGGTGGCATATAATGTCTATAAAAAAGGTTGATAATGTTTTTAGAAATTTACCTGTTACCTCAATACTTAATGCTTTTTCTGTCATGGAAGATGAAGAAAAGGTTAGGTTTGTAAATATTTTCAGAGTTTTTTTGATATCACAGGAAACAAAGAGTAATGGGAATATTTTTGAATTTTATACAGTAAACGGCGAAGAGTTTTTAGATGACATTTCTTCTAGGTTTTACGGTACACCCACTCTATGGTGGGTAGTATCCGAATTCAATGATATTATAAATCCCTTTGAAGCATTAGATGATGGTATGACATTGAAGATAATAAACGGCAGTGTGTTATATACGCTGTTTGATGATATACAATATATTGGAGAATTATAAGTGTCAGGCACTGGAGAGGCTGTATTAGGAGTTGATCTTATTACAACGGGAGTTAACGCCACAGTTTGGTCTATAGAATTTAATTCTATAGAATATCTTTATATAGTGGAGGATCTATACTCCTTTTGCTTGACTGGGAAAATAAGCTTTTATGATCGTATAGGAATATCCGAATTCGGTCCTTTAAATGGTTCTGAAAGACTAAGAATCAGATTTGGTAATGATGGTGGAGATGGTAACTATAAAACCATTATCATGAATATACAAAAGGTCGAGAAAATTACGAGGGCTAAAGAATCCAGACCCGCAAGCGATGATCTTATAGATCTTATTTTAGTAGACGAATATTATCAGCGGTGGCATTCAACTTTTTGGAGTAAATCATGGGTCAATACTAGAATATCGGATATAATACGTGATATATCAAAAAATCATCTTGGCATAGAAAATTTCATAACCTTCGAGAATACGAACGAAAAAATAGAGTATTTTGATTCTCATATGAGAAGTCCTGCTGAATGTATTAATTGGTTAATGAACAGAGCGAGTGGTTCGCTATCAAAGCAATCCGGTTATTTGTTATATAATGGAAACAATAGTGAATCAGATAGTTTTGGTTACAGTTTTGTTACGTTAGAGAGATTACTCCAGAATACTAGATGGATGAAACCATACGATGATAATGGAAGAGCCGCTTATGTATTTGAAAGTAATAACCCAAATTATATCAACAAAATCATTAGTCATAAAATATTGAATGTTGATTTTACTGCCATAAAATCATTATCTGGCGGAACGCTTTTGGGCTGGGATATAAAAAGAAAAAAACTTATACGAAGAGACTATACATATCAAGATGCCGTTGGTAGATATACTATTTTGGGGAAAAAAACTTTATTCCCGATAGAAACGGTAATAGAAAAGAATACTGATACCATCGATGGATATAGCAATGAAAAGATTTTGGATAATATTTGGTACGGTAATTGGATAAAAGAATATTCAAATCAACAACAAATACATTTGACAGTCAATGGAAATACCCAAAGAAAAGTAGGGGGCATGATACGGGTTATATGGCCTTCTCATGACGATGGTGTTAGTTCCGACAGTGCCTCATACACGAAAGAAAGTTTTAATAAGCAATTAGATGGGAGATTTCTGATAAAAAGTATAACACATTATTTTGATAAGAGATTGTCATATGGATGGCAACAAAAACTCGTATGTATAAAAAATGGTTACACCAACTCCCCTAATCCAAATTTAATACCAGCAAAAAAGGTTAATTTATAGGAATTTTATGCCAAGATTAGATTTAAGTCTTTTTAAACCAAAAACTAATAGTTTCCATGGAATATATCGAGGAGTTATAGAAGACAATAATGATCCTGAAATGTTAGGTCGTTGTAAAATCCGCGTATGGGGTCTCCATACCGAAATAAAAGATGTTGATGAATTGGAAGGGATACCGACAAAGAACCTTCCTTGGTCAGAACCATGCTTAGGACTCCTAGAAGGGTCTGTAAGCGGTAATGGGATGTTTACTGTACCGCTCAAAGGGTCACATGTATTTCTTTTTTTTGAGGGCGGAAACTGGCAATCTCCTAGATATTTTGCTACTGTACCCGGCAAACCAGAAGAAGCACCTAATCCTGAATTAGGATTCAATGATCCAGATGGATTATTACCAAGAGAAGACAGGTTAGGTGAGCCTGATTGGCATAGGCTTGCACGAGGAGTCACGGAAGAAACGGTCATAGATTGGAGAAATCAGAACATAGATACAGATGTTACTATGGCTAATGATGATAAATGGAGTGAACCAGAATCAGCATACGCAGCAGTGTATCCAAATAATATAGTTATATCGACACACAGAGGTATTACCATAGAAATAGATAACACGGAAGGTGCAGAAAGACTTCATATATACCATCCGTCAAATTCATATATAGAAATAGATAACAATGGTAATTTGATTTTCAGGAATGACGGCAATAGGTTCGAAATTACTAGAGGTACAAGAAATAAACATGTATTGGTCGATGACAATGAGACGATAGATTTTGATAAAACATCCAGAGTGGGGAATGATGAAGTTGTTAGGATAGGTCATGACAGGATTAAGAACGTGGTTAATAATGACAACGAGACTATCGGAAAGGACAGAGATACCACAATAGGTCAGAATGATACTGAAAGTGTTGGAAAAGATAGGAATACCACAATAGGTCAGAATGATACTGAAAGTGTTGGAAAAGATAGAACTACTACGATTGATGGAAATATTACCGAAAATATTGGTGGAGATAAAATTACCACCGTGAATGGAAATACTACAGAAAGCGTTAGCGGAAATTGGAACATAACAACTACAGGGAATGTGAGTCTTAATGCCAGTGGTTCTGTTGATGTTATTGTTGACGGGATTGTAACGGTTAAAGGGACGGTTATTAATCTTAATTAGGAATATTAGAGGATAAAATGGCTATTGATTTTGTTAATGACATTTTAGATGTGAAAGGCGGTTCAATAAATAAAGTTGCGGGTTTAATGGCAGATCTCAGAAAAAAGGTCAGTTCCGTGTCTTATATATTGGCACAAACAGATTATCTATTACAGAATATAAGCACTGAATTACCAGATCCATTGCCTTCTCTGGGTGAAATAGACACCAAATTAAATCAAATAAAAGGAGAAGTTTCCGATAGAACTGGGGATATAATATCAGTGGTTGACATGACAGGTACATGTTTTTCTGGAGAACTTTCGGCATTAAGTAGTATGGTTAGAGATGTATTTGGTTTGGTTGACGATGGTATGGCAAAGCTCAACGAAATAGAGAACATACCCCACGACATGTTGGATTTGGGTAATAGATTCAATCAAGCAAAGGATTTGATCAACAATCTTGGTATAGGAGATATTATAGCTAACATAATAGGATCATTAGGTTGTATGGGTGATAGTTCATTAATTGATGAAGTTAATGCCGAACTAAATGCATTGACCTCGAAAATAGGCATACTTCCTACAGGAAAACAAGATCCTGATGCATATAAACAAATGATGTCTGACAAATTATCAACTGTTACAGGTCTTGATCCGACATATAAAACATATCTTGAGGATGGTATGAGCAGCATGGCAGAGTCAGTTAATGAGATGGGTATAACAACAAAACAGAGTATGAAGGATGGTATATATTCATTAAAAAACAGTATACCAAAATTACCTGCCCTTCCAAAATATTTTTAATAAATACAATAGAGGTATTATGTCTACGATATATTGGAAAGATTTTGATAATAATTTTATAAAGAAAAATAATGGTGATGTTAAAGATATGATCAATATTGATGCTATATCTAATTCACTTACTAATATATTTGAAACATTTCAGGGAAGCCGTAGAATGTTACCGGAATTCGCACTACCTATTCATGGTATATTATTCGAACCTGTTGACGAAATTACATCATATCGTCTTGGTGAATTGATATTATCAGCAGTAGAAAGATGGGAAACACGTATAATAGTCGATAATGTTCAAGTTTTAGCAAGACCAGATAGAAATGAGTATAAAATAAATCTCGAATATCGAATTATAAATGATTCGAGAGAAGATAGTGTATTATTATTTATTAACATATTGAGGACCGCATAATGAGCAATTTAATACCTGATTATAGAGACATAGACTTTCAAACGATGGTTGGAAGATTAAGAACACTTTTGTCAAATACAGATTCTTTTAAAGATTATAATTTTGAAGGTTCGAATATCACATTACTTATGGAGTTAGTATCCTATGTTGGGGATCTCAATACATATTTTACAAATAAATTAGCACAAAATATACATACAGAAACAGCCAATATATACGAAGTAGTACATTCATTAGTTAGACAACAGGGGCACGAGC
>WOYI010925718.1_pt1 | contig 12405 bp, 11 predicted proteins | sample 6423411 | NCBI WGS metagenome assembly WOYI01 (sample SAMN13441803, study PRJNA592873) | oil field metagenome | biome: oil field; feature: oil-well bore; material: oil-contaminated soil; isolation source: oil-contaminated soil from oil-well borehole | place: Germany: Wietze | collected 2016-10-18 ... | reverse complement strand
TCGTTGCACAGGCTACAGGTTGCTGCCCAATTGACCTTGCTTTTTCATCTCGCGCTTCCAAAATCACAAGATTTTACCATCCCAAAACCATAGCTCATGCAATTGAGAATCCTTTCCCGCCAAGCGGAAACGCGGTCTTAAGAATACTCAAGAAAAATGCTGGAATGACTGTAGCAATAGATGAAGCCAATATCCTGAAAGCCCAAAGAAGCCTCGCAAACAACGGGCTCTTCGTGCAGCCAGCTAGCGCTGTTGCTTATGCCGCTCTTTCCAAACTGCGGGAAGAGATGGATTTGAGAAAAGCGATAGTGGTAGCTGTTTTGACAGGCTCAGGTCTCAAATATCCTACCATACTTAAGGAACATTCTTCCTATGTTGAGTCAACTGCTCTTACATCTCTTGAAGAGGTTCTGAAAAAGAAACCAACGCTTCATTGACCAAGAATTTTCCTTGAGGTCCAGTTCGTCTTCAGATAGCCGTACTTAACAGAAGCTATTGGAGAGTCCTGGGTGAAATGTGGCAAAAAAACTTCAAAAAACCTAATTCTGTTATCAGTCTATGACTAAGAACGTTATACAATTGTCTTGCGAGATTATTTACATGATCTAATACCCTATTTTATAAGAGCTATATAATCTTCACATTTTGCGTTATTCTTGTTGACAGGTTGATTTCTCTTGCCTATAATAGTGTTGTAGATGTTGAGTTGGAATGCAAGGAGGGAAATCAGATGGCAAAAAAGGAATACACAGTAGGTATCGACCTTGGAACTACAAATTCGGTAATTGCCTGGGTAAAGCCTGACGGCACCGTTGAGGTAATTCCAAATGCAGAGGGTAATCGGACAACCCCTTCGATAGTTTCATTCAGCAAGACAGGCGAAATCATTGTTGGTGAACCTGCGAAGAGGCAGACAATATTGAACGCTGATAGAACGGTAAGATCAATTAAGAGGAAGATGGGTTCTGATTCCACGGTAAGGATTGATGACAAGGACTACTCTCCTCAGGAAATCAGTGCCTATATTCTCAAGAAGATGAAGACAGACGCCGAGGCTTACCTTGGAGGAAAAATAACAAAGGCAGTCATTACTTGTCCCGCATATTTCAACGATGCTCAGAGACAGGCCACAAAAGAGGCAGGTATAATTGCTGGACTGGAAGTCCAGAGGATCATTAATGAACCGACAGCAGCTGCCGTAGCTTACGGAATCGATAAGGAACGTGGAGATAAGAAGATCATAGTATACGATTTGGGTGGAGGAACCTTCGATGTTTCCGTTCTAGATATAGGTGACGGAGTAGTTGAAGTTTTATCAACTTCGGGCAACAACCACCTCGGTGGAGATGACTTCGATCAGAGGTTGATAGACCATATAGCAGAAGACTTCAGAAAGAAGAACAACGTCGATCTTCGAAAAGACAAACAAGCGTTCCAGAGACTGAAGGATGCAGCAGAAAGAGCAAAGATAGAGCTTTCTTCAAAGTTTGAAACGGAGATTTCCCTGCCTTTCATAACTGCAACTGCTGATGGACCATTGCATCTTGAGATGAAGATAACCAGATCTACATTGGAGTCTCTGATAAAGGATCTTGTTGAAGGTACCAGAGAACAGATAGAAAGAGCTATGAGCGACGCAAAGCTTTCACCAAAAGAGGTTGATGAAGTGATACTTGTCGGAGGTTCGACTAGAATTCCGATGGTTCAGAGTTTCATCAAGTCGATCTTCGGCAAAGATCCGAACAAGAACATTAACCCTGATGAAGCAGTGGCAATTGGAGCGGCATTGCAGAGTGGAATTCTCTCCGGTAATGTTGAAAGTGATCTCGTCCTCGTAGACGTTACACCTTTGACCCTCGGAGTTGAGGTTATGGGCGGTTTGATGGAACCGATAATTGAAAGAAACTCCACCGTCCCCGTGAAGAGATCAAAAGTCTTCACAACTGCCGCAGACGGCCAGACAGAAGTTGAAGTAGCAGTCTATCAGGGAGAAAGAACTATGGCACGAGACAATATGTCTCTCGGAAGTTTCAAACTGACTGGAATAGCACCCGCTCCAAGGGGAATTCCTCAAATTGAAGTGACCTTCGATATAGACAGCGACGGCATAGTTCATGTTTCCGCAAAAGATCTGGGAACCAATAGAGAACAATCAATGGTAGTCAGCGGAAGGCAAAAGATGTCCGAAGAAGAGATAAAGAGAGTGGTAGAGGAAGCAAAGAAATACGAAGAACAGGACAAACAAAAGAAACAGGAAATTGAGCTGAAAAATCAAGCTGACCAGCTCGCATATAGCATCGACAAACTCCTTAGCGAGAGCGGCGACAAGATTTCATCCGAAGACAGGGGTAAACTTGAAAGCCTCGTGAAGGACCTAAGGGATGCAATCAACGAAGACAATATGCAGAGGGTGAAGCTTCTGTTCGATCAGCTTCAAAAAGAGAGCATGAGAGTTGGACAAAGTGTTTACGAGAAAGCACAGGCTCAAACTCCTACAAACGGAGGCCCACAGGAAGGTGATAACAATGACAGTGACAGTGGTACCGAGTATATACCGCCGGAAGATAGTAAATAGCAGAAATCATAGAGATCCAGAGAATGGAGGTGTTAATATGTTGGCAATCAGAAGAGGAAGCGATCTTTTCAAACCGCTTGAGGAGATTCAAAGAGAGATGGACAGACTCTTTGACGACGCCTTCAAAGGGCTGAACAGCTCGTCGAGAGAACCATCGATGTTTAGTCCTGAAGTTGACATCTACGAAAGGGATAACTCAGTTTTTATCGAAATGGACATCCCTGGAATCAAAAAGGATGAACTCGAAATCAAGGTGGAAGATGATGTACTCTCAATCAAAGGCGAGAAGAAGCTTGAAAGAGAGGAAAAGGAAAGAGACTACCACCGCTACGAGAGATATAGCGGAGCATTCCAGAGAATATTCAGGCTTCCTGAATACGTGAAGACTGATGATGTCAAGGCGAAATACGAAGACGGTGTCCTTAAACTCGAGCTCCCCAAAAAAGAAGAAGTCAAGAAAGAAGCTATTCAAGTAAAGATCGACTAACGTTAGAAAGAAACTAAGAGGGCGCTTTCGGGCGCCCTTTTTTTGGAGGTGCAATGATGATTAACTATGAAGAGTACACCGAGAAGGCAAAGAAAATCCTCATGGATGTTCAAGACATCCTGATGAGATACAGGCAAAATCAACTTGCATCGGAGCACATTCTTCTTTCCATGCTCGAGGACGGAGATAATATCGCCATCGAAATACTGAACGAGAAGAACATTAGCAAAGATTCTCTGAAGAAAGATGTTGAAGAAGTCATCGGCCGTTACGGAAGTAGCCGCGAGTCCACCAACCAGATATACATCACCCCGGAGGCCAGGCACATCCTTGAGAATGCCCGAAGCGAAGCGAGAAGAATGCATGATTCGAAAACTGGAACCGAGCATATACTTCTGGCAATGGTACGGGAGACCTCTGCTGTTGCGAGCAGACTCTTGTCTAAGTATGGTATCAATCTGGATAACATATATACATTGATTCTCAAGGGCCGCACAAAAAGCGGTGTAAAAGAGGATGAGAATCTTTCTTCCTTGAAGAAGTTCACAATCGACCTTACTCAGCTTGCAAAGGAAGGCAAGCTGATGCCCGTTATAGGTAGAGAGGAAGAAGTCAGAAGGGTAATACAGATTGTTGGAAGAAAGACCAAGAACAACCCCGCGCTCGTCGGAGAACCAGGAGTTGGAAAGACAGCAATTGTAGAAGGTCTGGCTCAACGTATTGTGAGTGGCGATGTCCCCGAATACTTGAATAACAAAAGCGTCCTGGCACTGGATATGGGCAGACTGGTCGCCGGAACGAAATTCAGAGGCGAATTTGAGGAGAGAATGAAAGACATCATCGATTCAGTGAGAAAACTCTCTGGCGAAGTGATCCTATTCATCGACGAGATCCATAGCGTTGTAGGAGCTGGCTCGGCCGAGGGATCTATGGATGCCGCGAATCTTTTGAAGCCGGCTCTTGCCAGGGGCGAACTGCAATGCATCGGTGCAACCACTCTTGATGAATACAGAAAGTACATCGAGAAAGACAGAGCTCTTGAAAGACGTTTCCAGCCAGTAATGGTCGATCAACCGACCCCTGAGGAAACCTATAGAATTCTGGAAGGACTGAAATCTACTTACGAAAAGCATCACGAGATAAAAATCGAAGATGATGCTCTAAGAACAGCCGTCGACCTTAGCGTAAAGTACATAACAGACCGTTATCTTCCGGACAAAGCAATAGATCTTGTTGACGAAGCTGCTTCATTTGTGAGACTTCAAACGGGTTACATGCCTGAAAGGCTAAGACTTCTTGACCGCCAGCTCAAGGATCTCGACTCTCAGATAACATCACTTGCAGAAAAGGGAGAGTATCAGGCTGCTGCAGAGTTGAAGATGGAGGCCGAGAGAAAGAGTGAAGAGTTTCGCGAAGAGAAAAAGAAATGGGAATCAGATGAGTCATTTGGAAAGGCCGTGACGCCTGCTGTGGTAGCTTCTATAGTTGAACAGTGGACGGGAATTCCGGCCGGAAAGATGCTTCAATCCGAGCGTGAAAAGCTTCGCGATCTTGAGTCAATAATCCATGAGAGATTCATGGACCAGGAAGAGGCAGTAAGAACTGTCTCTCAAACAATAAGACGCGCTAGAGCGGGGTTAAATGCCCCTCACCGACCGTGGGGTTCTTTCTTGTTTGTGGGACCAACCGGAGTCGGAAAAACGGAGCTTGCCAAGAGCCTCGCCTTTATCCTTTTCGGCAGCGAAGATGCGATGATCAGGATCGACATGTCAGAATACATGGAGAAGCACACCGTCTCGAGGCTTATCGGTGCACCTCCCGGCTATGTCGGGTACGAAGAAGGAGGTCAACTAACCGAAGCAGTTAGGAGGAGACCTTACTCAGTTGTGCTTCTCGATGAGGTTGAAAAGGCACATAAAGAAGTACATAATGTGCTTCTCCAAATCATGGATGACGGACGTCTAACTGATGGAAAAGGAAAGACAGTATCATTTTCAAACACGATAGTAATCATGACCAGCAATGTAGCCTCGGAACAACTATCTACTGTAGCCGATAAGGACCAAGTTCATGCAGTTGTGGAAGAAGGTCTGCGTAGAGCTTTTAGACCTGAATTCATTAACAGATTAGATTCCGTTGTGCTTTTCCGACCTCTGGATGACAAAGCCATGCAAGGCATCGTCAAGATGAGGATATCGGAAATGGAGAGAAGACTTTCAGATCAGAGTATTTCTGTTGAGATCAGCAAGGAAGCGCTTGAGTATTTAGCTAAAGAAGGTTATGACAGAGAATACGGTGCTAGACCGGTTCGAAGGTTGATTGAAAAATCTGTAGAGGGTCCGATTGCCGATATGATTATCGACGGATCTCTGGAGGAAGGAATGAAAGTGATAATTGATTCAGATACCTCGGAAATTGTAATAAGAGCCGAAAAAGTATCGGAGAGATAGCTCCTTCCGAACCTCGTTGTCGACAATGATGTTATCATTTTCGTAGGAGGTGCTTAATGGACAAAATCTTCTTCACTTACAAGATCCCTGATGAAGGAATGCTTCTGCTAAAGAAATTCGATGTTGAAGTGAACACGGAGGATAGGTTCCTTCAAAAAGAAGAGATTATTCAGAAAGCTAAAGATGCGGCTGCACTGGTAACATTGTTATCAGATAAGATTGACGCCGAGGTTTTAGAATCACTTCCGAAGCTAAAAATAATAGCAAATTATGCTGTCGGATACAACAACATCGACATCGACGAAGCGCGCAAGAGGGGAATAAGAGTAACAAACACACCTGAAGTACTCACCGATGCGACGGCGGATTTGACGATGTCATTAATCCTGGCTGTCAGCAGAAGAATTGTAGAAGCTGACAGATTTGTCAGAGAGCACAGATTTGTTGGATGGAAGCCTGATCTGTTCACCGGCCCCTCTCTTTCGGGAAAGACTTTGGGAATAATAGGCCTCGGAAGAATCGGGAAAGCTGTTGCAAAAAGAGCAAAGCCATTTGGAATGAATGTTGTATATTGCAGCAGGAAACCACTATTGTCGAATGAAGAAGAGAAGCTTAACGTAAGTCACTTAAGCCTTGAAGAGTTGCTAAGAAGCTCTGATTTCATATCTCTTCATGTTCCACTGACTCAAGAGACGTATCATCTGTTAAACGAAAAGAGGCTCTCTATGCTGAAAGCCGGAGCTGTTCTGATAAATACGGCAAGGGGACCTATTGTCGATGAGACTGCGCTGATAAAGGCACTCAGGAGCGGCAGGTTAGCCGCTGCAGGTCTCGATGTCTATGAAGAGGAACCTGATGTACCTCAGGAGTTGATTGATCTCGACAACGTGGTTCTTCTTCCGCATATTGGATCTGCCACGAAGGAAGCAAGAATCGAGATGGCAATGATGGTAGGGCGAAATGTGGCCGCTGTTCTTGAAGGAAAGGAACCTCCAAATCCAGTGGTATGATCATCTCGTTTCAAAATACCATATTGGACCGTGGTATTTATTTCCAGTCTTGTCAATTGCCACGATCTGCCAGTAATAAACTGTCTCAGGCGAAAGCCTGTCGACGAAGTAGCTATTTGAACTCGTTGTCGAGTAAAGTTGAGGAGTCGGAGATGTCCCAAGGTAGAGATTGTAGCTGACAAGTTCAACAAACGGAGATGATTTTAGACCGACTCTTGCTCCGGAATCTTTGTTGGAAATCCATATATCAATGTTGCTCAGTGCAACACTGTTGTTCCTGACAACGACGTCCCAGCTAAGCATTACGCTATCATCATAGACAATGGTTCCGTCTTGCAAGTCGTTGGTGAAAACGGCTTGTGGCTCTTGATACAGCGTGTTTGCAGTGGCTACAATGAACAAAGTGAAGAGAACCGCGAAAAATACTCTTTCCATTGTCAGCACCTCCAAGTGATTTGACTGTGGATTAGACAACAAGGTTTTCAATTAAAAAAGGAGAGTGGAATCATGAAGGTTAAAAACGTTGGTGAAGTCTACAGATGCGAGATATGCGGAAATGTGGTTGAAGTGAAAGAAGCAGGCGGCGGAGAGTTGATCTGCTGTGGTGAGCCTATGAAGCTCGTGCAAAAATAGGAAAAGCCCCTAAACGGGGCTTTTTTCTTAGAAACACATATCGAATCCAAGAAGCACTCAAATAGGCCAGTAGAACAAGGAAAACTTAAACCTATCTGTCATCCTAGTTACATCGATGAAGCTGATCTCCGGAGAGAGCCTTGTTTTGAGTTTCTCGGTAGGCTGGAAGAAAGAGTTCATGGCCTGCCCTCTCAGCCCAAGGGCAAGCATAAATCTCCTCCCAAACAGGTTAAAAGAGAGATTCTCAACCCCGGTAAGAATTCGCGCATCAAGTCCCGCTTCTAGACCGGAGATTTGTCCGAGCTCACCGGAGTATGAGACTTTAAGACCAACGTATAACATAGTAGGAGCGAGACTCAAGTTTCCGGTTTGAGAAGCACCGAAGACCTCAAAACCCATTCTGTACTATCCATTTATTGAGTAAATTCCGAAAAGCAAAGGAGAATGGACTACGGATCCTCCGACATTGCTGGCATTGAAGTAGTTTCCAAAAGAAACTGTGGCAACGATCAAGAACGAAATCAGAATTACCGATATCTTCCGCTTCACTAGACCACCTCTTTCACTAACCTTACACGCTTATTATACATTTCAATATCCGCCTGGAAAAGCCTTGTGAAGCAAGCGCCTTGTCGTCATTGCTTGCCTGAAGAAGCGGAAATGAGATTCCCGTATTCTCTTTAGCTTCTAAGGCTTCCCATCGTTGGACACTTCTTTTCTGATTGTCAAGAGAATATACCTTACACAAAAGGAATTTCTTCTTCAAGAAATGGATACAGAAATAGTTGATCATAGTACCATATACTTGCTGGAGGCTGATCAATGGGTGAACTCATTCTTTCCAGAAAAGAGATTTTCTCCTCCCTCGAAGAAGCCGTAAAGAGCAGAGGTTCTGTTATGGACAACGGTATTCTAAAGGTGGATTCCTTTTTGAATCATCAGATTGACCCGCTGCTTATGAAGAGCGCAGGTGAGTTGATTGCTGACTTTTTCAGAAGCTACGGAGTGACAAAGGTTTTGACTGCCGAGAGTTCGGGAATTGCTCCCGCCTTGATGGCTGCCAGTAGCCTAGGAGCTCAGCTGGTCTTCGCGCGAAAGCGGAGACCTATAACCATGCAAAGATATCTGAGCGAATCCGCCCCTTCGCACACTAAGGGTGGAATTGTGGAACTGAACGTCTCCCTGGATTATCTTGGTAGTGAGGACAGAGTAATCATTGTTGATGACTTTCTTGCAAGCGGTAAAACAATAGAGGCTTTGGCCAGACTTTCGAACAAGACGGGAGCTTCTCTTGTAGGCTTTGCAGCAATAATTGAAAAGACATTCGAAGAGGGGCGGGCATTACTTGAAAAGTTCAGCGTTCCGGTTCTGGGAATAGTGAGAATCTCTTCACTCGACCCACTCTCTTTTGTGGAAAATGAAATCTAAAAACTAGAACTAAACTGAGCGCCAAAATTCATAAAAGAAAGAGACAGCCGATTCTGATCGAAAGAATTCGTGGCAGACAAGTATCTGGAACCAACTCTGATGTAGTAGAAGGGACGCAAAGTGAAGTCCTGTAAAAACATCAACGAACCCATTCCCTTTTCCAAGTCCTGTTGATATCTCCAGACCAATGAAGACCCGATCGTTCATCTTAAGCCTAATATCGGCCGCCGGCCCAAAAGAAAAATCCGTTAGCTTGTGATCGTATTCTTTTGAACCCGAAAGAGTGATCCTCTTGAATGATAGCCTTCCCTGAACACCCAGTTGAAGAGAGAAACGATCCAGATCAGGCAGGATGTAACGGTAAGTCAGTAAAATAGTGTCCTGCCTGAACGCCGATTCATATTGATAGGGAACTTCCGTATTTGTTGCTTCAAACGAGCTGCTTACAGTGAAGTGAGATAGACTAAATTCTATCAAGTGTTCTTGAGAAAACCCATATCCCACAGTCGGCACAAAGTACGCACGGAAGCTATTTCTATCAAGAAGCTCTGTACTTTCCGAACCTTCCATTTCAAGAGATCCGTTCCATGGCATCGAAACACCGCTTTCAACCTTGAGCTCGAATTTTGCAGAAGAAAACGCTGCGATTGACAACAGGAGGAGTATTACGCATATTCGCCTCAAGCTCATGATCTTAATAACCCTCTCTCTATCATCCAGCCAGTAAGCACTCTAACTTTCTCTATTCCAACTCTATAATGTACACTAGCTAGAAGCTCAACAGCCTCTCTTCCTCCAACCACAGCAGCACCTCCTACAACGAAGTCTGCGATACTTGCAAAATCTATCCCAAGCTCGTCTTTGAGATTCTGAGGAAACGTCTTGATCCATTCAAGACCTAGAGAACTTTCAAAAGCAGGCTCCAGTGGACTTAACGAAGGCAAATTATCTGAGTCATTGAAGATCCTTCTTAATACCTCTCCCTCGTAATTCGAGATGAGAAGATCGAACAAATCGTCACTTCCCTCTCTGCCGGCAATCGTTTTCAGGATACGATAAAGCTCGCCAATCATCTTTCCCTTAACTCCTAGAAGGAAATCAGGATCCGGCTTGATTAACTGATCCAGAGTATTGAGAGCCGACAGTCCCACCCATTCAAGTTCTGCTTCATCCATCATCTGGGGCGTATCAAAATCGGAGTGATAGAATCTATCAGGAAGATGACCCATAAACGGAGAAGGTATTCCAAGAGTAGTGAAGGCGCAGTGATCGGACCCTGCCATGAAGGGTATCTCTCCGAATCTCTTCAGTGGATATCCTGAGTTTGAAGGCAATAGTCTCCTGATATTGAGTTCAAGGATTCGACCCCATCTCTGCGGAAGATAGGGCGGTACTTCAGAAAGGATAAAAGTTGAACCGGTTTTATCCTGATCGGCACCAACCATGTCGAGATTTATCGTATACATTGGAAGCCTGTTCTCTTCCTTAAGCTGAAGCGCGTAGGGAACACTACCCAAATACTCGGGAACAAGAGCAATCTTCACAGAATAAGGAAATTTCTCGTCATTAAGAATCCTCGCTATTTCCGTGGCAAGAGCCGCACCGCTTGCATTATCATCGGCTCCAGGCGAAGGATGACACAAATGTGCAGTTATCAGCACGTCCGGACCTTCTTTGAAACCAGTAGCATCTATCTGGAGTACCTCAAAACTGCCTTGTGACATCTTGGTTTCGACTCTGTATCCTACCGCTGCATTCCCGCTTTTCGCGTGATTAAGGAGGATGTCGAACTTTTCCTTGGTAACGGAAAAGGCTACGGTATTTAGATCGGCAGATTCCCTGTCATAAGGAATTGTCAAGGAGTTAGTCATATGAGGCAAATCATTCAAACTGCGGCCAATTTCCTCAAAGGCCTTTCTCATATGGCACAACACGAGACACCTTGCTCCGCCCTCGACCACGGCATTCTGAAAGACTTTTACTGGATCATCGTTTGCAAGGACTGCCTTCCCGGAGTAGTCACCCTTGCCTTTATATATTGCAAGGGGGGACAATTCCCAGCCATCACTGCTTCCACTTCCCGAAACAAGGGAGACTTTAGTCACTGCCGTTGAAGTTACGAAAACCCTTTCGGGCTCTTCCAGCCAGAGTTCTCCAAATACTGGTTCCCATGCCAGTGTAGATAGAATGTTTCCAGTTTTGGTGACTCCATCGGCAGGATACTCGAATACCTTGAATCTCTCCTTCGGGAATCCGGTACGAATAAGGTAGTCCATTAAGGAATGCATAGATTCGCTATAATCCTTACTTCCCCTCATCCTATGATACCCCGAGAGCATCTCAATGAGAGACTTGACCTTTCTTCCATCCAGTCTTCGGCTCAAGTTCATCCACCCCTATTCAACATGAATCATCTTTTTATCATTCCACCGTCTATAACAAGATTCACACCTGTGACAAAAAAGCCCTCATCGCCGCTTCGGAAGAGACAGGTTTCACAACATCTTCCGGCCTGCCGACTCTGCCTGTGGGATGTTGATTGTGCACGATATCGCTCAACCTGGAAAATCTTACTACAGACTTATGTTATGGTTATGACATTCGACAGCAATCCAGCAAGGACCCATAGCATCTAACCTTAGCCTTGGTCACAAACTAACCGACAGTGAATGCCTCAAGACCAAAAGGCCACCTTTGAAGCCCAATACGGTTTCGCAAATCATTCTTCGACATCAACGCTCTTGTCGATGCAGTGTCAAATGTACTAGAGCGCCAGAAGCCAAAAGATAAGGAACACAACATTTAATAATCAAATACGGGCGGTAAGATTGGCGTCAATTACTCTTTTCCAGTCATCGACAGCCCTTTCAAGAAGGGTTCCCTTCCAACCAGTGCCGGCTTTGTCAACAAAAAATGTTGATTGACCTGCTTGCCTCACAGTAAACTGTACAACTTCCCTTACATCACCCTAAGAAGAAACGTCTCCTCGAATTAGTGCCGCTTCGTCCCTTTTTGCACTATCTCCTGCAGTATTGCGTCGTCCGATTCTCCATCTATGTCCATTATCATGACCAGCGAATCCGACGGAGCAAAGCTAAGAGATTTGATTCCCCTAATTCGCTTTGCTGCAATGATAACCGGTACTGCTCTTTCGGAGAATCTCATATCGGACCCCCCGAAACATGACAACCGATACAGTTACTATGAACCTAAACACCGGTCAATCTCTCCGCATGTATCATCGCACATTTCTCAATAGCAGTAAGCTTCACCTCTTGCTCTTCGAAAGTCTCTGCAATTGTATGATAGTGATCGTATGCCTTCTTCCAAAGGATAGACGCTTTATCTGGATCACTCTCGTTTCGTGCGATCTTCTCCAGAGTCATTCCCTTCACAAGCCAAAGAGATATGTCGTCGCCCTTCAACTTCAACCCTTCTTCAAAGACCTCAAGTGCTCTGTTGTACTCTTCGAAACGGTCCCTGAGCAAAGTTCCCAATTTCCTGATATAAATGAGCTTCTCTTCAGGTGACTGAACGGCTTCGATAAGTCTTTCATAATCTCTTATGAGGATTTGAAGATCCGCCTTGCTCGCATCCTTTGATTTGGCCTTTAATTCAGACGAAGTACAATTCTTCTTCAACGTCTCAATATCATTTGCCTCGTCAGAAGAATCTGCATACTTCTCATATCTCTTGTCGGAAACCAACCGGGCGATATCCCTCATTTTCTTAAGTAGAAGTCTCCTTGTTTCAACTTCTCGAATCTTCGGCAAGATGGCATCCAGTTTGTCCAGCAATAGTTCCTCTTTCCCTACAAAAAGA
>WOYI011235959.1_pt1 | contig 12410 bp, 10 predicted proteins | sample 6423411 | NCBI WGS metagenome assembly WOYI01 (sample SAMN13441803, study PRJNA592873) | oil field metagenome | biome: oil field; feature: oil-well bore; material: oil-contaminated soil; isolation source: oil-contaminated soil from oil-well borehole | place: Germany: Wietze | collected 2016-10-18 ... | reverse complement strand
GTATTGGCTGTGTTTCCAATGGCGGCTTTGCGCGTATGATGGAATCCAACCGGCCGGGTGAGGGCGACGGCGATGCGGTCGTTGAAAACGCCAAGCCCAAGCTCAAACCACCGCCGCTCTACAAAGTGGTGCTGCTGAACGATGACTTCACCCCCATGGAGTTCGTGGTGCATATCCTGGAGCGGTTCTTCAGCATGGATCGGACCCAGGCGACCCATGTGATGCTCCAGGTGCATACCCAGGGCAAGGCAGTGTGCGGTGTCTACCCGGCCCAGATCGCCGAGACCAAGGTGTCCCAAGTGAACGAGTACTCGCGTAAGCACCAGCACCCTTTGATGTCCTCCATGGAGGAGGCCTGAGGTTTTTTCGAGCAGTAGAGTTTGTTGATCATCAGCCCGCCGGTCTGTCCAGATGTTGACAGACGGCCTGCGCCCGCCACGGAGCGTTCGCCATGTTGAGCAAAGAGCTGGAATTCGCCATCAACGCCGCGTTCAACGAGGCCCGTGCCAAGCGGCACGAGTTCATTACCGTGGAACACTTGCTCCTGTCCTTGCTCGACAACGCCATGGTGGCCGAAGCGCTGCGCCTGTGCGGTGCGGATCTGGCCCAACTGGGGCGGGAGTTGCGCGAATACATCGACAGCCATACCCCGGTGGTGGGGGGTCGCGATCACCACGACGTCCAGCCCACGCTGGGGTTTCAGCGGGTGCTGCAACGGGCCTTCTTCCATGTGCAATCGGCCGGCAAGAAGGAGGTCACCGCGCTCAATGTGCTGGTGGCCATCTTCAGCGAGCAGGAGGCCCAGGCGGTCTTTCTGCTCAACAAGCAATCGGTCTCGCGCCTGGATGTGGTCAACTTCATCTCCCACGGCATCCGCAAGGTCCACGATCACGAGGAGCCCGAGGACGGCAGTGCCCCTGGCGAGAGTGCCGACAGCGCGGGCGAACGCGAGGAAAGCGCCAGCCCACTTGATCTGTATGCCGCCAATCTCAACACGCGGGCGCGCCGCGGGCGCATCGATCCCTTGATCGGGCGCGAGGCCGAAGTGGAACGGGTGGTGCAGATTCTCTGCCGCCGCCGCAAGAACAACCCCTTGCTGGTAGGTGAGGCCGGGGTGGGCAAGACGGCGATTGCCGAGGGCTTGGCGTGGCTCATCACCCAGGGTCGGGTGCCTGATGTGCTCAAGGAATCGACCATCTATTCCCTCGATCTGGGGGCACTGGTGGCGGGCACCAAATACCGCGGCGATTTCGAAAAGCGTCTGAAGGGGGTGCTGTCCCAGTTGCGCAAGCAGAAGGGGGCAGTGCTGTTCATTGATGAAATCCACACCTTGATCGGGGCTGGTTCTGCCTCGGGCGGGGTGATGGATGCCTCCAACCTGCTCAAGCCCATGCTGGCCTCGGGCGATCTGAAATGCATCGGATCGACGACCTACCAGGAATATCGCGGTATTTTCGAGAAAGATCGCGCCTTGGCCCGGCGCTTCCAGAAGATCGATGTCCCCGAACCCACGGTGGATGAAACCTATCAGATCCTCAAAGGCCTGCAGCGCCATTTCGAGGAGTTTCACAAGGTTCGCTATACCCAGCCCGCCCTGCGCGCCGCAGCGGAGTTGTCGGCGCGCTACATCACGGATCGTCACCTGCCGGACAAGGCCATCGATGTGGTGGACGAAGCGGGCGCCAGTCTCCAGTTGCTGCCGGAGAGCCGCCGGCGAAAAACCGTCACCGCCGGCGATATGGAAGCGATCATCGCGAAGGTGGCGCGTATTCCACCCAAACAGGTTTCCCGCTCCGACCGCGATACCATGCGCAACCTGGATCGGGACCTGAAGCTGGTGATCTATGGTCAGGACGAGGCCATTGCCAATCTGGCCAACGCCATCAAGATGAACCGTTCAGGCCTGGGGCACCCGGATCGGCCCATCGGCAGCTTCCTGTTCGCTGGCCCCACGGGGGTGGGCAAAACCGAGGTCACCCGTCAGTTGGCCCAGGTGTTGGGCATCGAGCTGATCCGTTTCGACATGTCCGAATACATGGAACGGCACACCGTCTCGCGACTGATTGGTGCGCCTCCCGGCTACGTGGGTTTCGATCAGGGCGGGCTGTTGACCGATGCGATTCTCAAGACGCCGCATGCGGTGGTGCTGCTGGATGAAATCGAGAAGGCCCATCCGGATGTCTTCAACCTCCTGCTGCAGGTCATGGACCACGGCACCCTGACGGACAACAACGGCCGCAAGGTGGATTTCCGCAATGTCATCCTGGTGATGACCACCAACGCCGGGGCGGAGGCCATGCAGCGCCCCTCGATGGGATTTGCCATCCAGGACCACCAGACGGATGTGATGGAAACCATCAAGCGGGCATTTTCACCGGAATTCCGCAATCGCCTGGATGCCATTGTCCAGTTCAAGCCGCTGGATGCAGGGACCATTCTGCATGTGGTGGACAAGTTCCTGACGCAGCTGGAGGTCCAGCTGGAGGGCAAGCGCGTGCACTTGACGGTGAGCGATGCGGCGCGCGCCTGGCTGGCGGAGCGCGGCTATGATCCCCATATGGGCGCCCGACCCATGGCGCGGGTGATCCAGGAGCACATCAAGCGGCCGCTGGCCGATGAAATCCTGTTCGGGCGCTTGTCCGAAGGGGGGAGCGTCCGAGTCGACGTGACGGACGATCAGCTGTCGCTGGAGGTCGAGTCGCGGGCTGTGGCCGTTTAGCGACCCCGGAAAACGATGCGGCCCTTGCTGAGGTCGTAAGGGGTGAGCTGGACGGTCACCATGTCGCCGGTCAGGATGCGGATGTAATGCTTGCGCATCTTGCCCGAGATGTGGGCAGTGACGACATGCCCGTTTTCCAATTGGACCCGGAAGGTGGTGTTCGGCAAGGTTTCAATGACCTTGCCCTGCATTTCGATCATATCTTCTTTGGACATGGCAACCCGATCATGAGAAGGGCGGAATGCCCTGCGAAGGGCTGGGATTGTGCTACAAGGCGGGTTCTTGTTCAACGGGCGCGTGGTTGTCGGGCACTGCGCCAGCGGGCGTGAGCAGGTCGGCATCCAGCGGCGTCAGCGGGCTGGACGGACTTTGCGCAATCGCCAGCGCGAGTTCGTGCAGGAAGCGCTCACGGGTCCACAATTGGGCGCCCATGCGCAACAGGTGGTCCGAAGCCACCTGCCCGTCGATCAGACGATAGCCCCGCCGCGCCAATTGTTGCCCGAGGATGGCCAGCAGCATCTTGGATGCGTCCGGCACCCGGCTGAACATGGACTCCCCGAAGAAGGCCCGTCCCAGGGCAATGCCGTACAGGCCGCCCACCAGATCGGCGCCCTGCCACAGCTCGATTGAATGGGCGAAGCCGGCGCGATGCAGGTGGCCATAGGCCTGCTGCATCTCGGGAACCAGCCAGGTCCCGGGGCCGCTTTTGCGCGGTGCGGCGCATGCTGTTACAACTTGCTGGAATGCCTCGTTCAGGCTGACGCGATAGGGCGCCTGGCGCATGCGGCGGCGCAGGCGGTGCGACACGTGGACCGCGGCCGGGAGCAGAATGGCCCGCGGATCGGGCGACCACCACAGGATGGGTTCGCCGGGGTTGTACCAGGGGAAGATTCCCCGCCGGTAAGCGGCCACCAGCCGAGGCGGCGACAGGTCTCCCCCAATCGCCAGCAGGCCGTTGGGTTCTCGCAAGGCGCGGGCTGGATCCGGGAAGTGGTCCGGTGGGTCCTGGGGGCGCAGTACCGTGATCATGGCGTGGATGACTTGAGTGGACTGTGGCGCGCCATCTGCGCAGCATAACGGTCGACCCACAGGGCTTCCTGTTCCACGAAATCACCGATGGCCGCTCGCAGGCGCGGATCGGCGATCCAGTGCAACGACCAGCTTAAAGTGGGGAGAAACCCCCGGGGCAGCTTGTGTTCCCCCTGGGTGCCGGGATCGTAGGCGGCGAGGCCATGGGCAATGCAGTGTTCAATCCCCAAGTGGTAACACAACTCGAAATGGAGGCAATCCCACTGCCCGTTGACGCCCCAATAGCGGCCATAGAGCGTTTGGGAATCACTGAAGGTGAGCGCGGCGCCGACCGGAGTGGCGCCATCCAGGGCGACGAAGAGGTGCATTTGATCGCCCATGGTGCGTCCAACTTCCTCAAAGAAGGCCTGATTGAGATAGGGGCGATGGCCGTGGCGATGAAACGTGTCGGCGAGCAGGGGATAGATCGCCTGCCAACGCCTTGGCGTCATCTCCCGGCCGGCCCAGGTTTCCAGGCTCAGGCCCGTCTCGGCCACCCGGCGCCGTTCACGGCGGATTTTCTTGCGTTTTTCGGCGCTGAAGGTCGCCAGGTGGTCGTCGAAATGGGCAAAGCCCGCATTGTGCCAGCGGAACTGACAGGCGCGGCGCAGCAGCATGCCGCTTTCCCGGGACCAGCGCCGGGCCTGGGCTTCCTCGGGGAAGAGGCAGTGAAACGAGGACAGGCCGTCGCGCTCCATCAGCCTTATTGCTGCGCGCAGCAGGCCAAGGTGCAGTTCCGCGGCTTCAGCCGTCGTCGGCAGGGCGCGGGGGCCGCCGGCCGGCGTGAAAGGGATGGCGTTGACCAGTTTGGGGTAATAACTCAAACCGAGGCGGTCGTAGGCATCCGCCCAGGCAAAATCGAAGACAAATTCGCCCAGGGAATGGGCTTTCCGATAGAGCGGCAGGGCGGCGCACAGACGGCCGTCCGCATAAGCCGCCAGATGGCAGGCTTGCCAGCCTGAGCCGGGTCCGACGCAGCCGGTATGCTCCAGGGCACTCAGGAAGGCATGGCGCAGGAAGGGATAGCCGCTCGGATCGAGGGCATCCCATTGCGCTGGATCGATGTCATCGAGCCGAGCATGGACACGGATGTCCTGAAGCATGGAAGGCCTATTGCATTGAGACAGGGGACTTGAATTGTACGCTCCGTCTTATCGGACGGGTTTTGCCAGGAGTTCCGAAATGCACATTGCCATCCCGAAGGAAATCAAATCCCATGAGGGCCGCGTGGCGCTCATCCCCGATGCCTGCGCCGCCCTGGTGCGGGCAGGCCACACCGTCACCCTGCAGGCCGGCGCCGGTGCGGCCACGGGCTATACCGACGCGGCTTACCGCCTGGCCGGCGTGGAGATCGCCGCCGATGCGGCAGCGACTTATGCGGCCGGTGAATTGATCGTCAAGGTGAAGGAACCAATACCGCCCGAGTGGCCGTTGCTGCGCGCGGATCATCGCCTGTTTTCCTTTCTTCATCTGGCCGCGGCGCCGGAATTGCTGGACGCGCTGTGCCGCATCGGCCTTGACGCCTGGGCATTCGAGACAGTGAGCGAAGGGGATCATTTTCCACTGCTCGCACCCATGAGCCGCATCGCCGGGGTGCTGGCGATCCACCAGGGTGCGCGCTGGTTGCAGGGCGTGAATGGCGGTCGGGGCGTGCTGCTGGGGAAGATGCCCGGCGTCCCTCGCGCCCGGGTGGTGGTGGTGGGCTGTGGTCAGGCGGGACTGGCTGCCATTGGTGCCGCGGCGGCGTTGGATGCGGAGGTGACGGCCTTCGACCTGAAACAGGCGGCACTGGACGCCGCAGGGGCGCTGGGGGCCAACGTGGCGACCCTCTACCCCTATGGAGAAGCCCTGGCCGAGGCGGTTGCGGCCGCCGATCTGGTGGTGGGGGCGGTGTTGTTGCCCGGTCGCCGTGCCCCGGCGGTGGTGACCGAAGCCATGGTGCGGCGCATGCAGCCGGGCACGGTGATTGTGGATATTTCCATCGACCAGGGGGGGTGCGTGGAAACCATGGCGCCCCGTGGGTATGATGATCCGGCTTATTTGCGCCATGGCGTCTGGCATCTGGGGGTCACCAACCTGCCCGGCGCTGTGCCCCGGACGGCATCCCAGGCGCTCTCTGCGGCCCTTTTGCCTCATGTGGCCGCACTGGCCCGGACGCCGGCGGGGGAAGAACCTGCCAGCCTGGCGTCCGCCTTGAGCATCCGTGGCGGCAGGCTCGTGGATGACCGGGTGCGAGCCGACCCAGCGCCGGCGTAACCGTCGAGAGGATTCCTTTGTCACCAGCGCCAACTTCCGGCCCATCCCCCTCCTCCCGCGCCGGGCCAGCGGTGCGCGGCAGGCGGGAGGCGATTTTGTTGCTGAGCGCTGCGCTGGCGGGGTACCTGCTCGTCGCGTTGCTCAGCTTCGATGCCGGGGATCCAAGCTGGAGTCAGGTCGGTGATATGGGCCCGGTACGCAATCGGGGGGGCGTGCTGGGCGCTTGGCTGGCCGATGCCCTGTTGACGGCATTCGGTTACCTGGCGTACGGCCTGCCGCCTTTGCTGGCCTATGCCGGATGGCGCCAGTTTCGACCTCAGGAATCGCTTCCAGCCCACCGGAGCGAGCTGGGTTGGCGCATTTTCGGCGGCGTGCTGGCCATCCTGCCGGCGAGCGGGCTGGCGGCCCTGCATCTGCGTGAGGATTTGCTGGCCCTGCCACGGGGCGCCGGCGGCTGGATCGGGGACAAGGTCGCGGAGGGCGCCCTGGCGGCTTTCAATCCCCTGGGGTCCACCCTGATTCTGATGCCGCTCATGTTGGTGGGCATTACCTTGGCGACCCATTGGTCGTGGGTTCTACTGCTGGATCGCACCGGCCGCCTGGCGTTGCAAGGTTTGCGGCGCCTGCACGCCGTGCCTGGGGCATGGCGGACACGCCGCGCCGCCCGCCCTGTTGCCGTTGTGATTCGTCCCGAGGAGCGGCCTCCTCGGGCGCTGCGACCACGGCGTGGGGTGGATAATGGTGTGCGGATCGAGCCACCGCCGCGCCCGGTGGAGATCAGTGATCGCGTCGAGCGCGAACGCCAGGTGCCCATCTTCAAGGACCAGCCCGATTCCCCGTTGCCGCCCCTGGCTTTGCTGGATCCGCCCCAGCCGATGGAAACCGCCTATACGCCCGAGGCCCTGGAGGGGCTGTCCCGGCTGGTGGAGATCAAGCTCGCCGACTTCGGTGTGACGGTGAAGGTGGTGGCGGTCCATCCGGGGCCGGTCATCACCCGTTTCGAGCTGCAGCCGGCGCCGGGGGTCAAGGTGAGCCAGATCTCCGGGCTCGCCAAGGATCTGGCCCGGGCGCTGTCGGCAGTGAGCGTGCGGGTGGTGGAGGTGATCCCGGGCAAGCCCGTGGTGGGACTGGAGATTCCCAATCCCCAGCGGGAGCTGGTGTGTCTGAGCGAGATCCTGCGCTCGCAGGCTTACGACCAGTCTGCCTCGCCGTTGACCCTGGCGCTGGGCAAGGACATCGGCGGCCAGCCGGTGGTGGCGGATCTGGGGCGCATGCCCCACTTGCTGGTCGCCGGCACGACCGGCTCGGGCAAATCGGTGGCCATCAATGCCATGCTGCTGAGCCTGCTCTACAAGGCCAGCGCCGAGCAGGTGCGGATGATCCTGGTGGACCCCAAGATGCTGGAGCTGTCGGTCTACGAGGGCATTCCCCATTTGCTGGCGCCGGTCGTCACCGACATGCGGGATACCGCGAACGCGTTGCGCTGGTGTGTGGCGGAGATGGATCGCCGCTATCGGCTGATGGCCGCCTTGGGCGTGCGCAACATCGCCGGCCTCAATCGGCGCGTGACGGAATCGGCGCAGGCCGGGACGCCTTTGAGTGATCCGCTGCGGCCGTTGGATGGTGAAGGCAATCCGACGGTGCTGGCGTCACTGCCGTATCTGGTGGTGGTCATCGATGAGCTGGCCGACCTGATGATGGTGGCCGGCAAGAAGGTGGAGGAATTGATTGCCCGCCTCGCCCAGAAGGCCCGGGCTTCCGGCATTCATCTGATCCTGGCGACGCAGCGGCCGTCGGTGGACGTGATCACCGGTCTCATCAAGGCCAACATTCCCACCCGCGTCGCGTTTCAGGTGTCGAGCAAGATTGATTCCCGCACCATTCTCGACCAGATGGGCGCCGAGGCCCTGCTGGGTCATGGCGACATGCTTTACTTGCCGCCCGGCACCGGTTATCCCCAGCGCGTCCATGGGGCATTCGCTTCCGACGCGGAGGTCCATCGCGTGGTGGGTTATCTCAAGACCCTGGGTCCACCGACGTATCTGGATGAGGTCCTGCAGGGACCCGACGAGGACAGCGCAAGCTTTACCGGCGGCGAAGGGGGCGGGGACCCCGAGCAAGACCCCCTCTACGATGATGCCTTGCGGCTGGTGACCGAATCGCGCAAGGCTTCGGTCTCCGGCGTGCAGCGCCGGCTGCGCATTGGCTACAACCGGGCGGCGCGCCTGGTGGAAGCCATGGAACGGGCGGGCGTGGTGGGCGCCCTGCAACCCAATGGCTCGCGCGAAGTGCTGGCGCCCCCTCCGGCGGGTCAGGACTGAACGCCATGAATCGAACACAGAGGATCGTAATGGGTATTGGTTTGCGTCTGTGGGGCGCGTGTGCGTTGTGGCTGGCCGGAATGGCCGTTGCCTGGGCGGGTGGCCTGCAGGATCTGGAATCTTTCAACGCCAAGGTGCGGACTTTCGAAGCCCGTTTCGTGCAGACCGTGCCCGCAGCCCAGGGTCAGGCTGCCCGAACCGAAAGCGGCCGAATCTGGATTGCCCGTCCCGGCCGGTTTCGCTGGGAATACGAGGGAGGCTCCAATCAGGTCATCCTGAGCGATGGCAAAACCTTGCAGTTGTACGACCGGCCGCTGGCGCAGGTGACCCGGCGCCCCGTGGACCAGGCGCTGGCATCCACGCCGGCCTTGTTGCTGAGTGGCCAGGGGGATTTGTCGGCACAATTCGAGATTGCGGAAGGCCCGGTGCGCGACGGTCTCAATTGGGTGAGCCTGACGCCGCGCAATGCCGATACGGATTTTCGCACCATCCGGCTGGGGCTGAGTGAGGGGGTGGTCCGGCGCATGGAACTGGAAGATCACTTCGACCAGCGCACCCGTGTCGACTTCACCCAGGTGCAGGTCAACGGGCCGATCGACAGCGCTGTGTTTCGTCTCAAGCTGCCCCCGGGGGTCGAGGTGATCGAGGAATGAATCCTGCGGCGTGGCGGCGGATCGGCCTGGCGCTGGGCGGCGTGGGCCTCTTGGTGCTGGCCTGGGCCAGCCTGATTCCACTGGATCCCGGCGCGCTGCCGAGCCGCCATGACAAGCTGGCGCATCTGACGGCCTATGGCACGATGGGGGGCTGGTTCGGGCTTTTCATCCCACTGCGGCGCTGGTTGCCGCTGTGGGCGGCGTTGGGCTTGTTTGGCCTGGGGATCGAGTTTGCGCAACAAACCACCGGATATCGCAGTTTCGATCGCTGGGATGTCTTGACCAATGGGGCGGGCGCCGCCTTGGGATTGGCTTTGTTGGCTGGCCCAATCCGGTATTGGTTTGTGGATGACCGGCACTTGAGGCGGCTGTCCTGATGGTCGAGAGCGGCGGGCAGTCCGCGCTGTTCGCACCCGCTGGCCCCGAGGCGCCGCTGGCGGACCGGCTGCGTCCCCGGCGGCTGGAGGATGTGGTTGGCCAGTCCACCTTGCTGGGGCCGGGTCAGCCGCTGCGGCGGATCCTGGAGGGAGGCAAGCTCCACTCCATGATCCTGTGGGGACCGCCGGGGACCGGCAAGACCACCCTGGCGCGATTGATGGCCCAGCAGGCCGATCTGGCCTTTCTCAACCTGTCCGCCGTGCTGGCGGGAGTGCGGGAAGTGCGCGAGGCGGTGGAGGCGGCGCGCCGGGAGCGGGCGGCCCACGGCCGGGGAACGGTGCTGTTCCTCGATGAAGTGCATCGCTTCAACAAGGCCCAGCAGGACGCCTTCCTGCCTCACCTGGAGGACGGTACCCTGGTCTTCATCGGGGCCACGACGGAAAATCCGTCCTTCGAGCTCAACAAGGCTTTGTTGTCGCGCGCCCGGGTGTACGTGCTGCAGGCGCTGGCGCCGGCCGAGCTCATGCAGGTGCTGGAGCGGGCGCTGACAGACGGTGAACGGGGACTGGGGACGTGGCGGCTGGCGGTGCCCGCCGCGGCCCGCGACTTGCTTGTCGCTGCCGCCGATGGCGATGCCCGCCGCCTGCTGAGCTTGCTGGAACTGGGGGCGCAACTGGTGGGCCAGGACGGGACCCTGGATGCGGCCCAGGTCGAGCGGCTGCTTGCGGGCAGCGGGGCGCGCCAGTTCGACAAACAGGGCGACACCTTCTACGACCAGATCTCCGCGCTGCACAAGGCGGTGCGCGGATCCTCCCCGGATGGGGCGCTGTACTGGCTGGCGCGCATGCTTGATGGCGGGACCGACCCCCTTTATCTCGCCCGCCGGCTGGTGCGCATGGCCAGTGAAGATATTGGCAATGCCGATCCCCGCGCCCTGCAACTGGCGCTGAATGCGTGGGAAACCCAGGAGCGCCTGGGTTCGCCCGAAGGTCATCTGGCATTGGCACAGGCGGCTGTTTATCTGGCCTGCGCGCCCAAGAGCAATGCGGTTTATGTGGCCTTCGACCGGGCTCGGGCCGAGGTGACCCAGCATGGCTCGCTGCCGGTTCCGCTGCACCTGCGCAACGCGCCCACCGCGCTGATGAAAAAACTGGGATACGGCCAGCGCTATCGCTACGCACATGACGAACCCGACGCCTATGCCGCCGGGGAGCGTTATCTGCCTGAGGAGCTGGGCGAGACGCGGTATTACCATCCCGTGCCTCGGGGCCTGGAATTGCGCATCGGCGAACGGCTGGCCCAGTTGCGGGAGCGCGATCGGCAAGCGCGGGCTGGCCTGAACGAAGCCAGTGGGGAGCAAGAGCCATGAAAGACTGGATGCTTCCCTTGGCGGTAGGGTTGGGGGGCGGACTGGGCGCGATGACCCGCTACGGGCTGGTTACACTGTCCACCCGTCTGCCGTGGGCTTTTCCCTGGGGAACCCTGGCCGTCAATGTGCTGGGCGGCTTTGGCATCGGCGCGCTGTTCTTGTATGGTCAGCGCCGGCCGGAGTGGGCGCTCGCGATTCGGGTCTGGGCCATCACGGGTTTTCTCGGCGGCTTTACCACCTTTTCGGCCTTTTCCCTGGAAACGCTGCAGCTCTGGAGCCAGGGTGCGCAGGGCAAGGCCTTGGTCAATGTGCTGGCCAATGTGGCGCTGAGCCTGAGCGCGGTGGCGGCCGGGATGGCCTGTGCCCGTCGTCTGCTGGCCTGATGTTTACCCATTGAAGGATGATCCATGCTTGATCCCCGTTGCTACCGTCAGGACCTGGAGGCCACCGAGGCGGCCCTGGCCCGCCGCGGCTACACCCTGGACCGTGCCCGGCTGACCGAACTGGAATCCCGCCGCAAGGCGCTACAGGTCGAAGTGGAAGGCTTGCGCAACACCCGCAACGCCATTTCCAAGCAGGTCGGGCAGGCCAAGGCCCGCGGCGAGGCGGTGGAGCCCATCCTGGCCCAGGTGGCCGATCTGGGGAGTCGCCTGGAGGCAGGGGAGGCGAGCCTGCGGGTCTTGCAGGCGGAGCTCGATGCCCTGCTGCTGGAGATTCCCAATCTGCCGCATCCCGAGGTGCCTGACGGGCGCTCCGAGGCCGATAATCAGGAAATCCGCCGCTGGGGAAGTCCCCGGACGTTTGCATTCACCCCCAAGGATCATGTGGAACTGGGCGCGCCCGGTGAGCGCCTTGATTTCGCCGCCGCGAGCACGATCACCGGCGCCCGCTTTGTCGTCTTGCGCGGGGCCTACGCCCGGCTGCAGCGGGCGCTGGCGCAGTTCATGCTTGATCTGCACACCACCCGCCATGGCTACGAGGAAGTCTATGTTCCCTACCTGGTGAACGCCCAGAGCCTGCTCGGCACCGGCCAGCTGCCCAAGTTCGAGCAGGATCTGTTCCGGCTCGCGGGCGATGCCCCGTGGTACCTCATCCCGACGGCCGAGGTCCCGGTCACCAATCTGGCCCGGGATGCGATCTTCGAGGCCGATCGGCTTCCGTTGCGTCTGGTGGCCCATACGCCCTGTTTTCGCTCGGAGGCCGGGGCCTATGGGCGCGACGTGCGGGGCATGATCCGCCAGCACCAGTTCGAGAAGGTGGAACTGGTGCAGTTCGCCCGACCGGACCAATCCGAGGCCCAACTGGAAGAGCTCACCAGCCACGCCGAGGCGGTATTGCAGGCCCTGGAACTGCCCTATCGCGTCATGGCCTTGTGCGCTGGTGATATGGGCTTTGCCGCCGCTCGCACCTACGATCTGGAAGTCTGGCTGCCCAGCCAGGGGCAGTATCGCGAGATTTCCTCCTGCAGCCTGTTCCAGAGCTTCCAGGCGCGGCGCCTGCAAGCGCGCTACCGGGATCCCGAGACCGGCAAACCGGAGTGGCTCCATACCCTCAATGGCTCGGGGCTGGCGGTCGGCCGCACCTTGGTCGCGCTGCTGGAAAACCATCAGCAGGCCGATGGCGGCATCGCGATCCCCCCGGCACTG
>WOYI010680720.1_pt1 | contig 12411 bp, 9 predicted proteins | sample 6423411 | NCBI WGS metagenome assembly WOYI01 (sample SAMN13441803, study PRJNA592873) | oil field metagenome | biome: oil field; feature: oil-well bore; material: oil-contaminated soil; isolation source: oil-contaminated soil from oil-well borehole | place: Germany: Wietze | collected 2016-10-18 ... | reverse complement strand
GAACGGGACCGCACCTTCAGGTCGACGGGCCCCATCCGGTCGGCCAGTACGGTGACCGCACCGGTGGCGTTCTGCACGATGCCCCGGATGATCAGGGCGGGCGCGCTCTGCGCCAACTTTCGGTACCGCGCCCAGACCCCCGGCGCACACAGCACATTGACCATGCCGGTCTCGTCCTCCAGGTTGACGAAGGTGACGCCCTGGGCCGTGGCCGGGCGCTGCCGGTGCGTCACCGCTCCGGCCACCAGGATCCGGGTGCCGTCGGGCACCTTCAGCAGGTCGGCGGCGGGCACGACGCCCATCGCCGCCAGGTCCTCACGCAGGAACTGGGTGGGATAGCTGTCCGGTGAGACACCGGTGGCCCACACGTCGGCGGCGGCCAGTTCCAGCGCACTCATCCCGGGCAGCGACGGGATGTGCGACGACGATCCCACCCCCGGCAGCCGGTCCGGCCGCTCGGCGGCGGCCGAGCCCGCGGCCCACAGCGCTTCGCGGCGGGTGATGCCGAAACAGCCGAGCGCACCCGCCGTGGCCAGTGCCTCAGTCTGCGGAACCGAAAGCTGCACTCTGGCCGTGAGATCCAGCAGGGTCGCGAACGGTCCGCAGGCCGTCCGCTCGTCAACGATGCGTTGGGCCAGGTCGTCACCGATGTGACGGACACTGCCCATTCCCATCCGCACGTCCAGACCGTCGTTCTCACAGTTCGCGTAGGCCAGGCTGACGTTGACATCCGGTCCGTGTACGGCCACGCCATGCCTGCGGGCATCGGCGACCAGCGACTGCGGCGAGTAGAAGCCCATCGGCTGCGCCCGCAGCAGCGCCGCGCAGAACACCGCGGGGTGATGCAGCTTGAACCACGACGAGTAGAACACCAGCGACGCGAAGCTCAACGAATGACTCTCCGGGAAACCGAAATTGGCGAAGGCTTCCAGCTTCTCGTAGATCTTCTCGGCTACCGCCCCGGTGATACCGTGCCGGTCGCGCATCCCGTCGTAGAACCGGTCACGCAGCCGCCGCATCTTCTCGGTGGACCGCTTGGAGCCCATCGCCCGGCGCAGCTGGTCGGCCTCGGCCGGGCTGAAACCGGCACAGTCCACCGCCAGCTGCATCAGCTGTTCCTGGAACAACGGCACGCCGAGGGTTTTGCGCAGCGCCGGTTCCATGGACGGATGGTCGTAGATGACCTTCTCGAGACCGTTGCGCCGCTTGATGTACGGGTGCACCGACCCGCCCTGGATGGGACCGGGACGGATCAACGCGACCTCGACCACCAGGTCGTAGAACATCCGCGGTTTCAGCCTGGGCAGGGTGGCCATCTGCGCGCGGGACTCGACCTGGAACACCCCGACCGAATCGGCGCGCTGCAGCATCTCGTAGACCGCGGGTTCGGACAGATCCAGCTGCGCGAGATCCACCTTGATGCCCTTGTGCTCGTCCACCAGGTCGATGGCGTAGTGCAGCGCCGACAGCATACCCAGACCCAGCAGATCGAACTTCACCAGACCGATTGCCGCGCAGTCATCTTTGTCCCACTGCAGCACACTGCGGTTCGCCATACGGGCCCATTCCACCGGACACACATCTGCGATCGGGCGATCGCAGATCACCATGCCCCCGGAGTGGATGCCCATGTGCCGGGGCAGATTGGAGATCTGAGTGGCCAAGTCGACCACCTGTTCCGGGATGTCCTCCACATCGGGCGAGTCGGCCAGGCCGTTCCATCGGCTGATCTGCTTGCTCCAGGCGTCCTGCTGTCCCTGCGAGAAACCCAGTGCGCGCGCCATGTCCCGGATCGCGCTGCGGCCCCGGTAGGTGATCACGTTGGCGACCTGGGCGGCGTAGTCCCGGCCGTAGTGGTCGTAGACATACTGGATGACGTTCTCGCGCAGATCCGATTCGATATCGATGTCGATATCGGGAGGCCCGTCACGCGCCGGGGACAGGAACCGTTCGAACAGCAACTCGTTGGCGATCGGATCGACGTTGGTGACCTTGAGCGCGTAACAGACCGCCGAGTTGGCCGCCGATCCCCGGCCCTGAAAGAGGATGTCGTGCTCCCGGCAGAACCGGGTGATGTCGTGCACCACCAGGAAATAGCCGGGAAAATTCAGCTGGTCGATGATGTTCAGTTCATGCTCGATCTGCTGGTAGGCCTTCGGCGAACGCTCCGGCGGACCGTAGCGGTCCCTGGCGCCGTCACGCACCAGCTGCCGCAGCCAGCTGGATTCGGTGTGCCCGGCCGGCACGTCGAACGGTGGCAGTTGCGGGGCGATCAGCGTCAGCCCGAACGCACATTGCTCCCCCAGGTCTGCTGCGGCCGTGACGATTTCGGGCCCGAACAGCCGGGCCATCTCCTCCCCCGAGCGCAGATGCGCCCCGCCCAGCGGGGCCAGCCAGCCGGCCGCGGCGTCCATCGAGTTGCGGGCCCGGATCGCCGCCATCGCCATGGCCAGCCGGCCACGTTCCGGCGCCGCGAAATGCGCACCGGTGGTCGCGACCACGCTCAAGCCGAACCGCGGCGCCAACTCGGCCAGCGCGGCATTGCGTTCGTCATCGTGCGGGTGGCCGTGGTGGGTGAGTTCGATGCTGATCCGGTCGGGACCGAACCGGTCCACCAGATCGGCCAGCGCCCGCTCGGCCGCGTCCGGGCCGCCGCGGGTGAATGCCTGTTGGACATGCCCTTTTCGGCATCCGGTGAGGATGTGCCAATGCCCTCCGGCGGCCTCGGTCAGCGCGTCGAAGTGATAGCGCGGCTTGCCCTTCTCACCACCGGCCAGGTGCGCCGCCGAGATCTGACGCGACAGTCGCCGGTAGCCCTCCGCTCCACGAGCCAGCACCAGCAGATGCGGGCCGGGCGGGTCCGGCAGTTCGGTGCGGGGCACGTTCCCCAATGACAGTTCGGCGCCGAACACGGTGTCCACATCGAGTTCGCGAGCCGCCTCGGCGAAGCGCACCACGCCATAGAGACCGTCGTGGTCGGTCAACGCGATGGCCCGCAGGTCCAGTCGTGCCGCCTCCTCGACCAGTTCCTCCGGGGTGCTGGCACCGTCGAGGAAGCTGTATGCCGAGTGCGCATGCAGCTCGGCATACGGCACCGACGAACGCCCACGTCCCTGTCCCGCCGGTTCATAGGCGCCGCGCTTGCGAGACCAGGCCGGGCTGTCACCGCCGTCACCGGGTGGTTCCAGCGGCAGGCCGGACCTCCGGGGTTTGCCGTCGCCGACATGGCGCGGTCTGCTGTTGAGCAGCCGCTCCATCTCGCCCCAGCTCGGCGGCCCGTTGTGCCAACCCACGCCCCGAAGTATATAGAACAAATGTTCGACTACGCTCGCCGCGAGTATCTCTGGGGCCCCCACAGCTACGACTCGCTGACCGACGCATCTCGGCAACTCCCGCACGGCCAATTCTCCATCTACCTCATCAGCAGTTCGGACACCTGGTTCCAGCTGGTGGCGATCGCGTTCGCCATCTTCGGTGGACGGTGGCTGACGCTGCTGCACGGTAATGATCTGGTCGATCTATCTGCGCAATCAAGACCTCCCAGAAGGCGGTGACAACCTCGCGCGGATTCTGCTGCTGTTCATGGTGTTCACCGTGTCCAATGCCTATTTGGCGCCCGGCGCTAAGCGGCGGCGCGCCACGCTCGAGTCCACGTCACGTCGGCGCCCGGCAATCCCGTTGCCGCACAACGCCGCAGCCCGGGCGATGCTGGTGCAGATCGCGGTTCTGTACTTCGTGGCTGGATACCTCAAGGCGACCGCAGACATCTGGAGCAAACGCGCCACCCTCCGTAAACTAGTGACGGTGTCGTTGGCGGGGATGCATCTGGGCATCATGGTGCGCATGGGACTGGTGGCGTTCGGGCTCATCATGATCGGCGCCGACTCGATGATCCTGACCGACCATGACTATCAGACCGTCACCGGACGCATACGCCGAGCCGCCGGCACCGTACTGGGGCGCCGTGACCGCACGTCGGACCGACCGACCACCCCGACTGACACGGCGCCGGTGACGCCACCACCTGCGGCGCCGGCGCCAACTCGGCCGGTACGCGATCAGGTGGGCGTCTGATGTCCTTGTCACGGTGGTGGTGGGGTCGGGCATGACCGGTGATCTGGTGCGTGGTCGTTGCCCTCAGCGTGTTCGATGGGGTGACCGCGACCGACCCGGGCTCATGGGCCGGAACTTTGCTGACCCTGGTGTTCTTCACGATCATGTCGTGGCGGTTCTTCCGTCCGTCTTTGTCGATCGCGCCGACGCCGTTGGCGGCATTGACCGCGATCGGCACCCTCGCCGTGGCGGCACGCGGCGCGTGGCTGCACGGTTCCCCGATCGACGGGTTCACCAGTTCGCACGCTTGGAGTGGCCTGGCGCTGGCCGTGCTCGCCGCCGCCGCAGCCATCGCGGCGCCATTCACCGGCGTGGCCACCCCGATGACCGGTGAACTGGTCTTCCCGATACGCGAGGGTCGCTGGCGGGTGGTGGTAGGACAGGGCCGCATCTTCAATCACCACTGGCGGGTTCCGGAGCAGCGCGAAGCACTGGACCTCGTGCGGATCTCCAGGACTGGACGATCTCGGCGCGGCGTCCTAGGGCGCGCCAACGAACACTTCTACGCATTCGGCACAGCGCTCATCGCACCGTGCACGGGGACGGTAATCCACGCCCAGGACGGGTTTCCCGACGGCGTCATCGACGTGCCGGAAGCGGCGGGCAATCACGTGGTCATCGACAACGGGCACGAGCGCGTTCTACTCGCCCATCTACGGTCGGGGACGGTGGCGGTGTCCACGGGCGATCAGGTGCGCGCAGGCGACCACATCGGCGAAGTCGGGCATTCAGGTAATTCCAGCGAACCCCACCTGCACATCCACGCCGAGCGTGACGGGCAGCCGCTGCGCCTGCGATTCAGCGACGTCGGCGGCCGACTTGGCAGAGGACGCGTCATCTCGCTGCCCGCGAAGAAGGGGCGTCGGCTCCGGTGCGCCCACCGATCGCACACGTCACCTCACGCACCCGCGACCCCGTTGACAGCCGAGTTCCTTTAGGTGCCACCGCCACACCGGGACGGGCGCGGAATGCAGCAGCTCGTTGACCGCCGACCCCAGCGAATAGCTGCCGGCCAGACCTCCGCCCGATCCACCGACGATGACGGCCTCGGCACCGAGACGCGTCACCTCGTTGATCAGCCCGTCGGGCGGCGGAGTCGCTGAAACTCACGTGCGGATGCGCGGCAACATCGTCTGGCACCCCGCCATGCACACATCAAGCTCTGCGCCCGGGCTCCGGGCGAGCCGAACGCCCAGAGCCACCGCGTCCGCTCCATCGGGGGTGGCGAGGTATCCGACAGCACAATCTCATTGGGCCATCCTGTCGACGCGCGGCCACCGGCGTTGGCGACATGACGTAATCAGTTGTATTCGGCGGTTCCGTCGTCGAGGACCACCCGGGCATCCGAACCGTCGGGCTGGGCGGCCTCGGTGCGGAACACCGCACGGCCGGCTTCGGTTTGCCAGATCGACGTGGTCAGGGTCTCGCCGGGGAATACCGGCGAACTGAACCGCGAAGCCACCGCGCGGACCTTGGTGGCGTCACCGCCACCGAGTTCGGCGACCAGGGCGCGCCCGGCCACTCCGTAGGTACACAGTCCGTGCAGGATCGGGCGGGGGAAGCCGGCCAGCGTCTGGGCGAACCACGGATCGCTGTGCAGCGGATTGCGGTCCCCGGAGAGTCGGTAGAGCAGCGCCTGGTCGGTGCGGGTCGGCAGCGCGACCTGAGCGTCGGGTGCACGGTCGGGAAACTCGGGAGCCGCCGGACGCTGCCCCGGCTGACCGCCGAATCCGCCCCCGCCCCGAATCACCACGGTGGTCAGGGTCTCCACCAATACTTCTCCTGTGTCAGGTTCGGCCCCAATGCCTTTGAGCATCACCACCGCGTTCTTGCCCTCGCCCTTGTCCTGGATGTCGGCGACCTCGGAGTGCACGCTGAGCGCACCGGCCGGCGGCAACGGTTTGAACAACCGGATCGCCTGCGACCCATGCAACAGCAGGCTGAAATTGAAGGAGCCGATCTGCATTGCGGCCGCGAACGGCGAACAGGCGATGACGGCGAACGTCGGCAGCACCTGCTGTTCGATGTCGTGGCTGTTCTCGGTGGTGAAGGCGAGGTCTTCGGTGCCTGCGCCGACGCCGAGCGCGTAGAGCAGTGTCTCGCGGTCGGTCCAGCTGAAGGTCTGGGCTTCGGTCTTGGCACCGACGGCGCTCGGATCGATCGGCATGCTGGATATCCCTTCGTGGTGGAGTATGGGGTGTGACCAGTACCATAGTTGACTCTCGTGGGCTCGAGGACGACCATGGCCGCATGCATTATGTCGTTACCGGCGGTACCGGGTTTATCGGCTGTCGCGTCGTGGCCCGGCTGCTGGCGCGAGACCCGGACGCGCAGGTGTCCGTCCTGGTGCGGCGCAAGTCGCTGGAACGCTTCGAGCGCCTTGCCCGAAGCTGGGGACCGCGGGCGAACCCCCTGGTGGGCGACCTGACCGCCGATGATCTCGGCCTGACCGCGGAGACCATCGCTGAACTCGGCACCGTCGATCACGTGGTGCACTGCGCCGCGATCTACGACATGACCGCCGCCGAGCGGATCCAGCATGCCGCCAATGTGGAGGGCACCCGCACGGTCATCGAGCTGACCCGGCGCCTGGGTGCGACCCTGCACCACCTGTCCTCGATCGCGGTCGCCGGCGATTTCAACGGGGAGTACACCGAAGATGATTTCGACGTCGCCCAGAATCTGCCCAGTCCGTATCACCGGACCAAGTTCGAGGCCGAACAGCTGGTGCGTGCCGGCGCCGGACCGCGATACCGGATCTACCGTCCCGCGGTCGTGGTCGGCGACTCGCGCACCGGCGAGATGGACAAGGTCGACGGGCCCTATTACTTCTTCGGCGTCCTGTCCAAGCTGGCGGCGCTGCCCAGCATCACGCCCATGGTGGTGCCCGACGCCGGCCGCACCAATATCGTGCCGGTCGACTATGTGGTCGAAGCGCTGATCCATCTGATGCACATCGACGGCGCCGACGGACAGACCTTCCACCTGACGGCCCCGGAGGCCATTGGGCTGCAGAGCATCTACCGCGGTATCGCGAAGGAGGCAGGCCTCCCCCCGCTGCGCATCTCATTGCCGGGCGCGGCCGTCGCACCGATCATGAAGGCCACCGGCCGGGCCAGGCTGCTGCGCAACATGGCCGCCACCCAACTCGGCATGCCCGCCGAGATCCTCGACGTCGTCGACCTCGCACCGACGTTCACCGCGGACCGGACCGCCGCGGCGCTGGCCGGCACCGGCATCGAGGTACCCGAGTTCGGTTCCTACGCAGGCAAACTGTGGCGGTACTGGGCCGAGCACCTGGACCCCGACCGGGCCCGCCGCGACGATCCGACCGGCCCACTGGTGGGCAGACACGTCATCATCACCGGCGCGTCCAGCGGTATCGGACGTGCCTCGGCGATCGCCGTGGCGCAGCGCGGCGCCACGGTATTCGCCTTGGCCCGCAACGGCGACGCCCTCGATGACCTGATCGCCGAGATTCGTGCCGAGGGTGGCAGCGCACACGCATTCACTTGTGACGTCACCGATTCCGGTTCGGTCGACCAGACGGTGAAGGACATCCTGGGCCGCTTCGGCCATGTCGACTATCTGGTCAACAACGCCGGCCGGTCCATCCGCCGGTCGGTATCGGCCTCCACCGACCGCCTGCATGACTACGAACGGGTGATGGCCGTCAACTACTTCGGCGCGGTGCGGATGGTGCTGGCGCTGCTGCCGCACTGGCAGGAACGCCGTTTCGGTCACGTGGTGAACGTGTCCAGCGCCGGGGTGCAGGCCAAGAGCCCCAAGTACAGCGCGTATCTGCCCACCAAGGCCGCGCTGGACGCATTCTCCGAAGTGGTCGGCACCGAAACCCTCTCCGATCACATCACCTTCACCAATATTCATATGCCGCTGGTGAGCACCCCGATGATCGCGCCGTCACGCCGCCTCAACCCCATCCCTCCGATCACCGCCGAGCACGCCGCGGCGATGGTGGTGCGCGGGCTGGTCGAGAAGCCGGCCCGTATCGACACCCCGCTGGGCACGCTGGCAGATCTGGGGACCTACTTCACGCCGAGGCTGACCCGGCGGGTGTTGCACCAGCTGTACCTTGGCTATCCGGACTCCGCGGCCGCGCGTGGGGACGTTTCCACCGAGGTTGCGCCCGAGCCTGCAGCCCAGCGTCGGCCGAAGCGTCCCTCTCGCGCGGCGCGGAGCATGCGAGTGCCCCGGCAGGTCAAGCGTGCGGTGCGGGCGATTCCGGGTGTGCATTGGTGATGGCCCCGCCTTACTGTGGGCGGCGTGACGCATAGCGGGGCGAGCGAAGCGACGGGGAATAGCACTAGCGAAGCGACGGGAAATAACACTGAGGCATCGCTTCCGGTGTTCGCCGACGTCGACACCGGTGTGGACGATGCGATGGCATTGGCCTACCTGTTCGCCAGCGCGGACGCGAAGGTGGTCGGCATCGCATCGACGGCGGGCAATGTGCCCGTCGAGCAGGTGTCGATCAACAATCTCGGGCTGCTCGAACTTTTCGGGATCGACGATGTTCCCGTCTCCGAAGGCGCTCCGGTTCCGCTGAGTATTCCGTTGCGCACCGCCGAGGACACCCACGGCCCCCAAGGGCTCGGCTATGCCCGGCTCCCGGAGACAGACCGATCGCTCACCCCCTACGACGCCGCCCAGGCCTGGGTTGCCGCAGCCCGCGAACACCCCGGTGAGCTCATCGGACTGGTCACCGGGCCACTGACCAACCTCGCACTGGCACTGCGCCTGGAGCCCGCAGTGCCCCGCCTGCTGCGCCGGCTGGTGATCATGGGCGGCGCATTCGACTACCGCGGCAACACCACTCCCGTCTCGGAGTGGAACGTCAGCGTCGACCCGGAGGCCGCCGCCGAGGTGTTCGCCGCATGGGGAGCGGCGTGGGGCCTGAGCACCCCCACACATCTGCCGATCGTATTGGGCCTCAACCTCACCGAGAACGCCGCGATGACACCGTCGATTCTGGGCAGGCTGGCCGCAGCTGCGGGCTCGCCGTCGCAACAGCTGAGTGTGCTCGACGATCGGGGCACCCGGTCGACCGCCGCCAACCCGCTGATCCGGGTACTCGAGGATGCGATGCGCTTCTACTTCGAGTTCCACTTCGACCAGGGCGAGGGCTACCTGGCGCACCTGCACGACCCGTTGGCCGCGGCCGTCGCGCTGGACCCGGGGCTGGTGCGGTACCGGCAGGCGACCATCGATGTCGAACTGACCGGCACCCTGACCCGCGGGATGACGGTGGCCGACTGGCGTGGCCACTGGGGTCGGGATCACAACGCGCACATCGGCATCGAGGTGGACCCCGCGGCGTTCTTCGACCGTTTCATCGAGCGGGTGGGTCCGTTCGCCCGGCAACTTTCCTGAAACCCCGGGTCACTGCGTCACTCGTAGATGCCCTCCAGATACCAGCGGCGCTCCCGATAACACAGCAGCATGGCCCGCCCGGCCCCGTCGTCCGCCCGATCGCGACAGGTATCGACCAGCACCTGAGCACGTGCGGTCCGGCCCACCGGCTTGCGTTCGGGATCCCACCAGCGTTCGTCGACCGGCCAGGGCCCGGTCCACCAACTGATGTCTCCCCCGTCGCTTCGCTCGCCCCTCTGGGCTCCGCCGTGCCCCGGGGATTCCAGCCGCACCGGATCCGAGGAGAACAATCCCCGATGCGTCACCCGTACCGGATTACCTTGTACATCAAGCACTTCCACCGGCTCATCGAGCAGCACCGCCGGCGAGGGTTCGGGCAGTTGACCGGGCCAGGGCTGAGCCGGGTCGGCCCGGGGAACCGGTTCGTCCCCCAGTGCTGTGAGAGTGATGCGTTCCGCCGGCCCGCGCCCACCGCTGAGCACCGGTACCTGAACCGCTTCGGGCCCCAGCAGGCCCTGCACCCGCACCAGTGCCCGACGTGCCCGTAACCGGTCGTCATCACCGGATGACCCCCACAGCGGAAGTTGCAGCGCCCCTGCGGACATCACCTCCACCGGATGCAACCGCAGGATGGTGACCGCTCCGGTAGGCCCCTGCCCCGTGGATGCTCTTCGGGTCAGCCAGCCGTCCAGCTGCCAGCGCACCCGATCCGCGGTGGCATCCTCGGTCAGAGGTTCCGCACAACGCCAAACCCGGTTCAGCTCTTCACTGTTGGCGGTGACAGCCTGGATGGCCAGCCGGGTACAGCCCACCCCGGCACCTTCCAGGCTGCGGTGCAGTTCAGCGGCCAGGGACCGGCCGGCGAAGGCCGCCGCATCCACCCGATCAATGGGTGGATCGCAGTTCATCACGGCGTCCAGTTCCTGGGGAAGCTCTCGTCCCGACGGTCCGCGGTCGGACTCCCCGCACGCGAACCGGTGGGCACTGATCGCATCCGCGCCGAACCGGGAGGCCACATCGGTCCGCGACAACTCGGCGAACCCTCCGATGGTCCGGATCCCCATCCTCCACAGCAGATCTGCCAGATCCTCACGACCGGCTCCGGAAAGGCTGGGCTCGGTGGCCATCTGCCGGATGGACAGCCCGGACAGGAATGACGCGTCGCCGCCCGACTCGACGATGCGCCCCGCCTTGGCGGCGAACACCGCGGTGGCCAACTGATCGGCGATACCCGTCTGGCATTCCGCGCCCACCGCGGCCACCGCATCGACCAGTCGCTCCGCGGCCGCCTGTTCGGATCCGAAGTAGCGCGCCGCACCCCGGACCGACACCACCAGAAGACCGGGTCGCAGCACCTCTGCCCGGGGTACCACTTCGTCCACCGCCGCCGTCACTGCCTCGAAGTGGCGGGCATCGCGAGCCGGATCGGCGGTGACGACATGCAGTTGCGGACAACGGGCCTGCGCCTCCCGGCGGCGCAATCCTCGTCGCACCCCGACCGCCCTGGCCGCTGCCGAACAGGCGATGACCCGATTGGCCAGAGTGACCGCCACCGGCTCGGTGGCAGCCAGTCCGGCCGCGGTCGCCGCGGCGACCGCAGGCCAATCCATGCACCAGAGCGCAAGAACCCGCCCCACCGTCAGCCGCCGATTGCGATGCGCGGCTGCCCGGGAATCCGGCTCCTGGCCCGGGTGCCCAACCGCACCCGGCCTATCCGTCCCCGGCCGGGAACGGCAGCGCCACCGGAACCGACCATCTCGTAGCCGCAGACCCTGGCATCCAGCCGGGCCGAGGCACCGTACCAATCGCCTCCGGTGACCAGCAGTGTGCAGCCCTTCTGCCGGGCGCGGGCGGTCACGGCCCGCGCCCTGCTCATCGACACCGATCGGCCGGCCAGCGCCAGCACCACCAAGTCCAGACCGTCCAGCAGAACCGCGGCGACCTCCACCGGATCCGAACCGGGATAGGGAATCAACGCGACCCGACTCAGGTCTGCGCCCATCTCGACGGCGGCCAGCAGTCCGACATCGGGCTGCCCGACGATCGCCGCGTGCCCCCCTTCTGCGGTGGCCGCTGCCACCATCCGCAGCGCCAGCGACCTGGCGCCGGAAAGCACCGCCACTGTCCCCCTGGGCAACAGTTGAGAAAGGGGCCCGGGCACCGGCTGCTCCGGCAACGCATCATCAGACGGCCCGATCGGCGGATCTGGGGCTTTCAGCAAAGTTTCCGGGGCGGAATTCAGGTCATCCGCCAAGACCCTCCGCACACCCGGGGTTGCCATCTTCCCGGAGACTTCGGCTATCCTGCGACGTAACCGTTCTACCTGTTCAGCACGTTCTTTTCGATGCTGCTCCAGGTCCATTGCCACCGTCACAGCGGCACCTCCAGCATCCTCCGAAATTACCATCATTCGAACGTGTGTTCGATAGCTCGAGTAAACACTCGCCTGCCCTGACAGTCAAGCGGGCGGTGGGGATCGACGGCCCGATCGGCGTCACAGATCACCTCTCAACAAAGCTTGAGTTAAGGGAATGCACTGATACAGGCGCTGCGTTACAGTTTTTGACACCAGATCCCGGGTCTAAAATGGGGCTGTTGCACACGGTTTCCGCGGACCATCGCGGCGGCCGACGTTTCACCACATTGAGAACAAATAGAACAAGTAAAGGACCGAACATGGCATCAAATCGTCTGGCTCGCCGCCGGATTTCGGCAGCGGTTGGCGGTGCCGCCATCATCGCGATGATCGCCTTCACCGCATCGTGCAGCAGTGACAGCGACAAGCCCGAAGAATCGCCCACCAAGACCACGACCACGACCACGACCGAGCCCTCGTTGACCCCGACCGAGAAGTCGATCGGCCCCAGTATCACAATCTTCACTCCCCCGCCGCCGGGCTCCCAGTAC
>WOYI011190300.1_pt1 | contig 12414 bp, 7 predicted proteins | sample 6423411 | NCBI WGS metagenome assembly WOYI01 (sample SAMN13441803, study PRJNA592873) | oil field metagenome | biome: oil field; feature: oil-well bore; material: oil-contaminated soil; isolation source: oil-contaminated soil from oil-well borehole | place: Germany: Wietze | collected 2016-10-18 ... | reverse complement strand
GACCAGGCCGCGGAGATAGGGGATATATTCCTTACGTTGACCGGGAACCTGAAAGTCATAAGAGAAGAACACTTCCTGGCGATGAAGGATGGAGCGATCATGGGCAATGCGGGGCATTTCGATGTCGAGATCGACAAAAAGGGCCTTGAGTCGATCTCGACGGATGTTATAGACGTCAGGGAAAACGTAAGGACGTATCTTCTGAAAGACGGAAGACGCCTGAACCTTGTCGCTGACGGTCGACTTGTAAATCTCGCGGCTGGTGACGGACATCCCATTGAGATCATGGATCTGAGTTTTGCCCTCCAGCTCGAATCAGCGATCTTCATAAGGAAAAACTCCTTGAAACCCGGCGTCTATGATGTCCCGGAAGAGATCGACCGCTCCGTCATCAGTATGGGACTGTCGGCTCGCGGGATTGTCCTTGAAAAACTGACGTCCTGGCAGGAACGATATCTCCTTGAGTGGAGAGAGTAGCGGCGGGAGAAGAGTCGCGCCTGTTTCCGGCTTCTTCGACACTTTCCCAAAGGAGGCGCTGGTATGCCTGTTTTGCTGAAAAACATGGTCTACATCGACGCGGAGATGGTCAGAGCCGCAAGAGGGGACATTCTTGTCGAAAACGGAAGAATATCCTCGATAGGATCGTTGGGAAAAATAGAGAGGGAAGAGCTCGAGACGATCGACGGCAAGGGCAGTACACTGGTAATGCCGGGTTTCGTCAACGGCCACACCCATGCTGCCATGGTGCTCCTGAGAGGGCTCGGAGAGGAACTACCACTCCGGAAGTGGCTGGAAGAGAGGATATGGCCCGTTGAGGCCGCCCTGAGACCTGAACACGTATACTGGGGTACCAGGGGCGCTATCCTCGAAATGGCCTCGTCGGGTACGACCTGTTTCGCGGACATGTATTTCGAGATGGACCAGGTCGCCGCGGCCGCGGGCCATTCAGGCATCAGATGCTGCATTTCCCGGGGTATCACCGGCGATGATCCGAAAAAGATCGAAGAAGGGATCGATCTTTTCCGGAGGTGGGACGGGAAGGGTAATGTCAGGGTCCAGTTAGGTCCTCACGCACCGTATACTGTCCCCCTTGATACTCTGAAGGATATCTCGGCCTCCGCCAGATCTCTCGGCGCAGGTGTACACTTCCACTTTCTCGAAGCTGAGTGGGAGTTGTCATTCCTGAAGGACAAGATGGGCCTGGACCCTGTCTCCTATCTTGAGGAAGCGGGGCTCTTCGATCTATCGTCCACCATTCTGGCGCACGGTGTCTGGTTCCCGGCAGAATTAATTCCAACGCTCGGTAATACGCCGGTGACTATAGCTCACAACCCTTCCAGCAACATGAAGCTCGGGAGCGGGTTCGCGCCTGTTCCCGCACTTCTCGAAAACGGGGTGAACGTGTCCCTTGGTACTGATGGAGCAGCAAGCAACAACAGGCTGGACATGTGGGAGGAGATGCGGCTCTGCGCTCTGATCCACAAGGGTGTGACAAAAGATCCTACGGTGGTTTCCGCAAGAAGCGTGTTAAAAATGGCCACTGTGGCAGGCGCAAGGTCTTCGGGTTTTGTGGATGTCGGGCTCGTACGCGAAGGATGGCAGGCCGACCTCGTCCTGGTGGACCTGGACAGGCCCCAATATAATGGATGGGATCCAGAAAATCTCTTCGGCTTCATTGTATATGCCGGATCAGGCGGGGATGTTAAAGCTACCATGGCCGCGGGGCGGTGGTTATACCGCTACGGAAGTTTCCCCGAGGGTGAATTCGAAGAAGTGATGAGGCAACTGTCACGATGCAGAAACGAACTGACAGGTTCCGCAAACGGTTCCTGATGATATAATCGCCTGAAAAAAGAAGGAGACGTCCCTATTATGCAATGGAGAAGCGGAAAAGAGCTGCGTGAACTTTACCTTTCCTATTTCGAAGAGAACGGGCACCGAAAATTCCCGAGTTTTTCACTGATACCCGACGATCCTTCGCTGCTTTTCACCATAGCGGGGATGGTGCCGTTCAAACCGTACTTCCTGGGTATGCGGACACCAGCCTTCAAGAGAGCAACTACGTCCCAGAAGTGCGTCAGAACCAACGACATCGACAATGTCGGCAGGACAGCCAGGCATCATACCCTGTTTGAAATGCTGGGGAACTTCAGCTTCGGTGATTATTTCAAGAGCAGGGCCGCAGCCTTCGCCTGGGAGTTTCTTGTGGAAAGAGTGGGACTTGATCCATCCAGGCTTTACCCTACCATCTACAGTGATGACGAAGAAGCCTTCCAGATATGGAACAGGGAGATCGGTGTCTCACCAGACCGCATTTTCAGGCTGGGTGAGGAGGACAACTTCTGGTCCGCAGGTCCTGTCGGACCGTGCGGTCCTTGCTCTGAACTCATCTACGACCAGGGCCCGGAATTTTCCTGCGGGAGACCCGATTGCGGGGTCGGGTGCGAATGCGACCGCTACCTGGAGATCTGGAACCTTGTCTTCATGCAGTACAATCGCCTGGAGGACGGGTCTCTGGAACCCCTCCCCAAGAAGAACATAGACACCGGGATGGGACTGGAGAGGCTCGCTTCGGTGGTACAGCAGGTATCCGGTGATTTCCAGACAGACCTTTTCAAGCCCCTTGTGGACAGGTCCTGTGAGGTATGCGGTATTGAATACGGCAAGGGCGGCACAGGCGACATGGCCGCAAGGGTCATATCCGACCACTTCCGGGCGACGGCTTTTATGATAGCGGACGGAGTCCTCCCCTCGAACGAGGGGAGGGGATATGTCCTCCGGAGAATACTCCGGCGGGCCGTACGCTTCGGCAGACTGAGCGGCGTTCATAAACCCTTCCTCATGGATCTTTATCCCGTTCTTGTCGATGTGATGGGCGATCCATACCGGGAATTGATAGACCAGCGTCCACTGATCGAGCAGGTTGTAGAGATGGAGGAAACCCGTTTCGGCAGGACGCTGGAACAGGGCCTCACTCTTCTCGAGAACGAGATCCGGTCGATCCGGTCCGGCAAAGGCACCTCGCTCCGGGGGGATGTCGCGTTCGAACTCTATGACACTTTCGGTTTTCCATTTGAACTGACCGAGGAAGTTTGCCAGGAACAGGGATTGAGCGTCAACCGCGATGGTTTTACCGAACAGATGGAGAAACAGAGGGAGCGTGCAAGGGCAGGTGCCAGGGTTTCAACAAGAAATACGAGCGGCCCGGTTCTTGACGGGATCCGGGAAGCATCCGGCCCTACGGAATTTGCCGGTTACGTCCGCAGCAGCCTGGAGACAAAGATCCTGGCCATTGTATCGGACGGGGCTGAGGTTTCACGTGCCTTTTCAGGGGAAGATGTGTTGCTGATACTTTCTGAAACACCCTTTTACGGTGAAGGGGGCGGACAGGTAGGGGACCGAGGCAGAATATCAGGAGACTCCTTCATTGCCGAGGTGACCGACACCGTGAAGCATTCAGGGGACCTGACAGTTCACAAAGTCCGGATAACCGAAGGAGAGGCCTCCCGGGGAGATACTGTTCTGGCTGAGATCGATGAAGAAAGGCGGCGGGCGATCAGATCGCACCATTCTTCAACCCACCTTCTTCATGAGGCCCTCACAAGGGTCCTCGGAGATCATGTAACCCAGGCCGGCTCCCTTGTCACCGATGAATTCCTGCGTTTCGATTTTACTCACATGAAACCTTTGAACAGAAAAGAGATCGAGGATACCGAGGATATAGTGAACAGGGAGATCCTTGAAAACACCCCCCTCGAGATCATTCAGACGGATCTTGAAAGTGCCAGAAAACTGGGTGCAAAGGCCCTCTTCGATGAAAAGTACGGGGAAACGGTCAGAGTTGTCAAAGTACGAGGGTTCAGCGCTGAATTGTGCGGAGGGACCCATGTCGACGCTACGGGAGATATCGGCCCGTTCAAGATCATACATGAAGAGGGGATCGGCTCCGGGGTCAGGAGGATCACCGCGCTTGCTGGCATGTCATCCCTGGGACACTTCCGGAAACTTTCGGATACTGTGGAGGATCTGGAATCGCTCCTTTCCGTCCCCGGTGAAGCACTGGAAAAAAGAATAATGGAGATCCAGGCTGAAAATAAAAAAATTTCAGCAGAACTTGAAAGACTTAAGCTGAAAACGGGACTCTCCAGGGTTGATGAACTTGTGGCGGGAAAGATCACGGCCGGACCGGTATCCGTCGTGCTGGGGCAGTACAGGGACATCTCGCTTGATTCCGTAAGAAGCGTGGGAGACAGGATCCGGCAGAAGATATCAGATGTCGTCGTTTTTCTGGCCATCATCAATGAAGAACAGGCCCAGATCATTGCCATGGCTGACAAAATGGCGGTTTCACGTGGAGTGGACTGTGGCCGCCTTGTGAGGGCGATCGCCGGAAAACTCGGCGGAGGCGGAGGCGGACGGCCGGACATGGCGCAGGCCGGCATAAAGGATCCCGAAAATATCGAAGCCGCCATCTCGGAGGTCCCTGGCATTGTTCTGGCAATGATCGAGGGGAAGCATTGAAAAGAGTCCTCGGGCTCGATATCGGGAAAGTGCGCATAGGCGTGGCCCTGAGCGATCCCCTGGGGACTTTCGCCCAGGGGATCGCTGTTCTTGACGCAGGTCGCGGCTGGATAAGTGCCCTGAAAGACATTGTCGAGGCCAACAGTGTGGGTGTGATCGTCGTGGGCATGCCGGTTCGGACCGATGGATCCAGAGGGCCGGAGAGTGAATGGGTGGAATCGATAATCGAAAGGATCCGCAGGGAATTTGAAGGGATCGAGGTTCTGACCTGGGATGAGAGGTTCACCACAACCGTGGCCGTGAAGTCGCTCATTGAGGGAGACGTTTCCCGCCGGAGGCGGAAAATGGTGGTCGACAAGGTCGCCGCTTCAATAATGCTGCAGGGCTTTCTTGAAAACAGGAGAAAAGGAAATGGAACTTCCTGAAGAGATAAAGCTTACCCCGATGCTGAAACAGTATCTTGAATGGAAGAACAGGTACCCCGATTGTCTGCTCTTTTTCAGAATGGGCGATTTCTACGAGATGTTCTTTGACGACGCAAAAATTGCATCGGGGATACTCGACATTGTCCTGACCGCAAGAGATCCCGAGAAAAAGATCCCCATGGCCGGAGTCCCTTATCATGCCGTTGAATCCTATCTGGAACGTCTTGTGGCTTCCGGCCGCAAGGTCGCGATCTGTGAGCAGATCACTGTGCCCGACGGGAAAAAGCTTGTCGAACGACAGGTTGTCAGGGTTGTGACTCCGGGAACCTTTTTGTCCGGCGAATCCTCAAGCGAGGGGCGTCTTGCGGCGATGAACATTCTGGATAATGGCGTATCGCTGGCATTACTCAACTGTGCTACCGGGCTTCTCAGGGCAGGGACAATTTCCACTGAAGCGGCCACTTCAGAATTGGCAGGGTTTTCACCTGCCGAGATCATCGTCCCCGCGGGTTCGGAGAAAAGATCGGAAGCCGTAATTCCCTTCGGGGCGAAAAGCTCTCTCTCCGCAAGGAACCGTGACGACTTCAAGGCAGTGGAAGCCTCCAGAAGAATATGCCGGGATTGGGGACTTTCCACTCTTTCAGGTTTTGGTATTTCGGATGTCGATCCTTGCTGCGGCTGCGCCGGGGTACTTTTATCCTATATTGAAGAGACGCAGTTCCGTTCTACCAGAGGTGTTATCGAACTGCGCCCGATCCTCGAGAGATCCTCAATGTACATAGACCCGGCCGCGATCGAAAATCTTGAACTGACCGGGACCGGAGGGACCTCTCTTTTCGAATCCCTGAACGGATGCAAAACTTCAATGGGCAGACGGAGACTTCGGGAATGGCTCCTGCACCCCCTTCTCGACCCGGAAGAGATATCAGCGAGACAGGATTGCGTTTCATTCCTGATCTCCGAACCGGAAACAAGGTCAAGGCTTCAGGCTGCCCTGGCAGCCTGTGGAGATATGGACCGGTCGCTTTCACGGCTGGCCTTTGGCAGTTCCGGCCCTGGAGATGCCGGAATAATCCGGGATACTCTCAGAGCGATACCGGCTATCAGAAAACAGCTGGAAAAGACGGGTATCCCGATCCGGCTGAAGGAGACCGAAGAGACATCCAGCCTTGGTATCCTTCTTGGAAGGGCCCTGAATGAGGATCTTTCCCGCTCGATCCATGCGGGGCAGATCATTCGCGATGGTTTTGACACTGTCATTGATTCTCTCAGAAATATTCAAAAGAACGAGAACGAATGGCTCGAGCGCTTCCTTGATGCCCGGAAAAGAGAAACCGGCATCAAAAATATGAAGATCGGATTCAACAGGGTTTTTGGCTATTACCTTGAAGTGAACAGAACCTCCTCACATGGACTGCCAGATTCTTTCATCAGAAAACAGACGCTTGTGTCCGGCGAGAGGTTCGTAACGGAAGAGCTCAAGTCATTTGAAGAAAGGATGCTCTCCGCTTCTGAAGAGGCGAAGGAAAGAGAGGAGGAACTTTTTCGTGATCTGTGCTCTTCCATTATTGAATGTTCAGCCCAGCTCAGGGCTCTTGCGCTTTCTTTAGCCGAGATCGACGTTCTTGCCTCTTTCGCGCAAACCGCGGCCATGAACCGCTACTGCAGGCCAGCCGTAGACCTTGGGGATATCATAGATATAGAGGCCGGAAGACACCCGGTCGTGGAACATTCTCTTGGCAGCGGAGCCTTCACTCCGAATGACATAAGGCTGGATCCTGATGATTCCCGGATAGCAATAGTGACCGGCCCCAACATGGCGGGAAAATCAACATACCTGCGGATGACGGCGCTGCTGGTGATCATGGCGCAGGCCGGATGTTTCGTACCTGCAAGGAGCGCAAGGATCGGTATTATAGAAAAGGTTTTCTCCAGGATAGGGGCCAGGGACGAGATCGCCCGGGGGAGAAGCACCTTCATGGTTGAAATGGTAGAAACCGCCAACATACTGAATAATGTCTCTTCGCGAAGCCTTGTGGTCCTCGACGAGGTGGGGCGGGGAACATCGACGTACGATGGTATGAGCATAGCCTGGGCAGTCCTTGAGTATCTTCAGAATCCGGAAATTCGCAGGCCCAGGGTCCTTTTCGCCACTCATTTTCACGAATTGACCGTTCTCTCGGAGAGACTCCCGGGTGTCCGGAACCTGAGTATGGCTGTGGAAGAGAGGGACAACGGAATAATCTTCCTTTACAAGGTGGTCCCGGTCCCGGCGGACAGATCCTATGGGATAGAAGTCGCGCGTCTTGCCGGGATACCTGATGTCGTGCTTAAAAGGTCCATGGAGATCCTTAAACGCCTCGAAAGCAAGGAAGGAATGGAGATCCCTGCTATTCCTGCAGCATCTTCCGCCGGGCAGCTGCCACTTTTCGGTGGCTTTTCCGAAGAGATGATCGGCGAGATCGCCGAGATCGAACCCGATGAAATGACGCCATTACAGGCTCTTGAGATTCTTTATTCCCTCAGGAAAAGAGCCAGGGAGGCACTGGATCTGCGATGAAACCCATTAAACAGCTCCCGGAAGATGTCTCAAGCAGGATCGCCGCCGGTGAGGTCATCGAGAACCCCGCTTCCGCGGTCAAGGAGCTTGTCGAAAATTCCCTTGATGCCGGATCATCCAGGATAGTTATCCGGCTTGGAAATGGGGGAAAGAGCATGATCTCCGTGGAGGATGACGGTAACGGAATTCCTTTCGATGAGCTGCCACTTGCTATCGAGAGGTTTGCTACAAGCAAGATCGAGGATGTGAAAGATCTTTCCAGTATCCACTCCTTCGGTTACAGGGGGGAGGCTCTTGCAAGCATTTGTGCCGTAAGCCGTTTCGAGATCAGGAGTTACCGTCCGGGATCGGCTGGAGGGGGACTGCTTCGCGCCGCCGGAGGGACGATCGTTCTTCATGAACCCGTTACGGCGCAATCAGGGACAAGGATCCAGGTCGACGACCTCTTCTTCAACCTTCTTCCAAGGAGAAACTTCCTGAAGAGCGGCTCAACCGAGGGGCGGAGGGCAGCTGCAATTATCAGGGACTATTCCGCCGCTTTTCCCCGAACATCTTTTACCGCCTACCTCGATGGAAGGGAGATATTTTCGACTGACGGGATCAATGACAGGCTTTCTGTTCTTGCGAAAATCTGGGGATCCGCCGGCGATCTCCGCCAGAACATCTTCAGTGAGAGCGGGGTTGACGTAGAGGCTGTCTGGTTGCCGTCTCCAGGCACCAGGAGAAGGGACGTAACCGTTTTTTTCAACGGAAGGCGTGTTCGTGATCCTGTGGTTCTGTCTGCGTTATCTTCCTGTGGTGAGGCTGTATCCGGAAACTGGATGTTCTTCATTTCCGTTCCTGCCGATCTCCTTGATGTCAACATCCATCCAGGAAAAACCGAGGTCAGGGTCCATTCTTCCCTGCCTCTTTTTGAAACAGTCCGCAAGACCGTCATCGGATTGATCGAAGTAAACCATATTGATCCGGGCTTGATTATGTCTCCGGGGAGATCCTCAGGCGGTTATCGATCGGGAGGCGCTGAAAGAGGAAGGATCATGTCACTCCGCAACGAGCCCGGCGATTATTTTTGCAGGGTCAAAGAAGCGCCAGGGCCGGGTTCAGGAGTCACTGGAGAAGTCCCGGGGGATCCGGATTTTTCCTATATCGGCCAGATGGGCTCGGGTTATCTCCTCTTCAACGGTGACGAAGAACTTGTACTCGTCGATCCGCATGCTGCTCATGAAAGGATCGTCTACGAAAAATTCTCCGCGGAGGAGAGGGGAGGCAGTTCACAGAAAATATCTTTTCCCGAACAGATACCTCCAACCCTTTCAGAACGGATCGGCGATTTTCGGGAGAGCCTTGAAAAAGAGGGGTTCGCTTTTGAGGAGAGATCCGGAGCGCTCTTCCTTGCCGCGATCCCGGATTCAGGATATTGTTCATCCCCTCTGGAAGCACTCAGGTCATGGATCAGGACGCTTGATGATCGAGCTGAAAATGTCCGGGGTCAGGAAGGCCGATCTGCCATTAAAGCATGCCACTCCTCGGTGAGACTTGGGGAAAAAATCTCAAATGAGGAAGCCGTAAGGCTTTTCGAGGATCTTTTTGCCTGTAAAAACCCCACTATGTGTCCGCATGGCAGGCCTACACTTATCCGCCTCCGCTCAAGGGATATTGCCCGCCTCTTCGGAAGGGAATGATCGATCTGTCTTCTGGAACAGCTGAAATTCTGGCAGTAATAGGGCCTACAGCTTCAGGAAAAACCCTTTTTTCACTTGAACTCGCAAAAGGCCTGGAGGGAGAGGTCGTATCGGTCGATTCACGTCAGGTTTACAGGTACATGGATGTAGGTACGGACAAGATCTCTCCCGGGATCCGCAAGGAAATACCCCATCATATGATAGATATCGCGGATCCGGCCGATGTCTTCACAGCGGCTGATTTCGTTTCCGGCGCAACGAAGGCGATCAGGGACATCCTTGCAAGGGGCAGGACGCCGATACTTGCGGGAGGGACGCCTTTTTACTATAAGGTCCTCTTCACGGATGTTCTTTCAGAGGGGATTGAAAGGTGGCAGGATGTCAGGAGTTCCAATGAAACCCTCTGGAGGGACGGATATTCCGGCGACCTTTACGCCAAGCTGCTGTCACTCGATCCTGTCTACGGGAAACGTATCCATCCAAACGATGGCTTCCGGGTGATCCGGGCCCTTTCAATAATTGAAAAAACCGGAAGAACCCCGACATGGTGGAAAGATCACGGTCCGAAGACGAGGCCGGCTTTCCGGCCCTTTTTTATCGGTCTTTACCCGGGAAGAAATATACTTTACAAAAAGATAGAGGAGCGCGTAAGTGAACAATTCGCCGGAGGCTACCCGGAAGAAGTTGCGCAGCTTCTGGCGAGAGGGTACCATGCTGATCTTCCCTCGATGAAAGGGTTCGGATACAGGGAGTTGGCGGCCTTTCATGCCGGGGAGATCAGCATGGACGAGGCTCTGGAAGGAGATATTCGTTCGACCAAGGCTTTTGCCAGACGCCAGATGACCTGGTTCCGAAGGTTTTCCCCGGCTCTGTGGTATTATGTCACAGGTTCGGGGATCCCAGATCAGGCGAGGAACGTGATCGCTCTTTGGAAAGAAAGACACTGGAAACAGAGGTAAAAATCGAATTGAAATTCGCAGAACCAAGGGGATTCTGTTTCGGGGTTCGAAGGGCCATATCCACTCTTGAGGAATCCCTTGCAAGGTTCGGCAGGGTCTATGCCCTCGGCAGCCCGATCCACAACTCGCAGGAGATCAACAGACTTCGTACTCTTGGTCTGGTGGTAGCCGAAAGTCCCCTGGATGTCCCCTCGAAAGCCGCAGTTTTTATCAGAGCGCACGGGGTTTCGGGAGAGGTCATTGAACAGTTGGCCGCGAAGGGTTCCAGGATCATTGACGGAACGTGCCCCTTTGTAAGAAAAGCCCAGGAAAAGGCGGCATTTCTGTCCAGGGAGGGTTACATGGTGTTGATCCTTGGAGACAAGGATCACCCCGAAGTCCAGGCCATAAGACAGTTTGCCGGAGGATCTGTGAGCGTTGTCGACCCGGCGGATGTTGATCTTCCTGCCGCACCAGGGATCTCAAGGGTCGGTATCGTTTCGCAGACGACACAGAGAAGGGAAACGCTCTCTCTTCTTGTTTCAAATGTCACAAGGGTGACCGATGAAGTCAGGGTTTTCAACACTATATGCGGGGCCACCTCGGCGAGGCAGGAATCTGTTGAGAGACTGGCGGGTTCTGTTGATGGTATCATCGTTATTGGCGGCAAAAACAGCGCCAATACGGCTAAACTTGTTGAGATATCCGAAAAAACCGGAACTCCTACCATTTGGATAGAGAATGACGGGGATCTGGAAAGCGGGTGGTTCAGGGGAAAAAGAACAATCGGGATCGCGGCGGGAGCAAGTACACCCGACTGGCTGGTCCACAAACTTGAAAACAGACTTGCGTCTGCAAAGAGCGCCAGGGAGGATGGATGGGAAGATGACTGAAGAGACAAGAACGGAACACGAAGTGGAAAACCCTGAAACCGGTTCGATAAAAAACGACAGCACTGAAACAAACGACAACACTGAAACAATGGAAAGCATTCTTGAAAAATACGAAGTTGGAGAAATTCACCGGGGCAAGACCGTAGAGGGCACTGTGGTCGAATCCAGCGAAGATGGCTGGCTGGTGGATGTAGGCTTCAAATGCGAGGGATTCCTTCCCAGGCATGAATGGAGCCACAGAGTCCTTGTTGAGAGCCAGGAAATGCCCTCTTTAGGTGACACCGTCAGGGTACAGGTCGTTTCCATGAAGCAGGGTGAAGAATCACAGCTTCTGGTCAGCAGATGGAGAACCGAGTTCGATGAACGCTGGGACTCAATGGAAGAGAGTATCTCCAGTAACGAAGTTGTAGATGTTCGCGGCCTCCGCAGGGTGAAAGGCGGCCTTATCGTCGATTGCTTCGGTATCGAGGGTTTCATTCCGGTCTCCCATCTCGCAGAGGAGGGGCGCGGAGTCAACCCTTCCCGGCTCGTGGAGGATACCTTCAGCGCCAAGGTGATCGAAAGGGACAAGAAAAAACGCAGGATCGTTCTTTCCCGCAGGGCAATTCTCGAGGCCGAACTCAACGAAAAGAGACAGGCCTTTTTTGAAAGCGCTGAGATCGGGCAGGTCGCCGAGGGGACAGTGTCGTCAATAACTTCCTTCGGAGCATTCGTTAACCTTGGTACAGTCGAGGGACTTGTGCACAATATGGAACTATCCTGGGGTAGGAATATAAAACCCAGGGAGATCGTCAACAAGGGCGACCTTGTCAAGGTCAGGATCATCGCGATAGAACCTGAGAACAACCGCATCTCCCTCAGCATAAAGCAGACGCAGCCAGATCCATGGGAAAAGATCAGCGAAAGACTCCGCGAGGGAGAGACCGTCACAGGAAAAGTTACCAATCTGACTGAATTCGGAGCATTTGTCGAGATAGAGCCGGGGGTCGAGGGCCTGGTTCATATAGGGGATATGAGCTGGCAGAGGATCAGGCACCCCAGAGAGGCTCTTCGCAAGGGACAGCAGATCGAAGTACAGATACTTGGGATCGACCTCGCAAGCAAGAGGATCAGCCTTGGTTATAAACAGCTTAACGACCCATGGCAGGGACTGGAGGACAGGTTCCACGTAAACGGAGAGTATCCCGTTAAAGTGGTCCGGCTGACTGACTTTGGAGCATTTGTCGAGATAGAGGAAGGTATCGAAGGTCTGATACATGTTTCGCAGCTGAGCAGAAAGCGGGTTGAAAAACCCCGCGATATTCTCACCGAAGGACAGGAAGTCGTAGCCCGCATCATAGAGATCAAGCCCGTCGAACGCAGGATCCGCCTGAGTATGAGTGTCATGGAAGATCC
>WOYI010285585.1_pt2 | contig 12420 bp, 13 predicted proteins | sample 6423411 | NCBI WGS metagenome assembly WOYI01 (sample SAMN13441803, study PRJNA592873) | oil field metagenome | biome: oil field; feature: oil-well bore; material: oil-contaminated soil; isolation source: oil-contaminated soil from oil-well borehole | place: Germany: Wietze | collected 2016-10-18 ... | reverse complement strand
TACAACTTTTTACGACTTTTGAATATACCCCGTATAAAAAAAATGATATAATGAAAAGATTTTTTATATACAGACCAACTTTTTTTGTGTAGAAAATTCACAAAAAAACGTTGACAGTTGAGAGAACCTTTCCTTTATTTGTTTTTTTATTATTGAGTCCCCTCCGATAAGTCTTTTATGCTCAAAATGCACGAAAACACACCTTGATTTTCAATATGTTACAACTCATTAAAATCGGCTTTCGAGGTTTTCGGAGCGGACTCATTATTGGATCAAGAAAGTTGTTCCGGCAGAATTTGCAGCTATTTAGTCGCGAATTTTAGTATCTTCCGTTACCTGAATTAGCCTGATTGGCCGGTTTGCGGGCAGTATGCCCGATTTCAATATGATCCGCTGTCCCCGGTCGCCGGCGATAAAGTTAAAGAACCCTGAGGACAGGCTGCCGGTAGCATCCGTGATGATAATATATATATCACGGATCAACGGGTAACCGCCTATTGGGAATTCAAGCGGAGATTCCCGGTGCGCCAGTTCCAGTGCCAGCTGGTAAGGATAGGGCTTATGGCTGTTGCTGGGAGTAGCCTGCGCCGAACCGCTCACGGATACGACGTTCACGTTATCAATAAAACTGAGATTTGTGGTATCGACAGGATTGGCGATCCAGTTTACACCTACAAATCCCAGTGCATTTGGATGCGAAGAGACATAATCGATTACTTTATCATGAGAGTTCACCCGGGTAATATCTACCGACGAGCTGTCTGACGACAGGGCTTTCACATTCTTTCCGAAGGGACGGTTGTTGCAGAGCGAGTCCTGCATGTAGCGCACCATGCCCGAATGAGGCGTGTCGAAAATTACGGCCAGGGTATCTAACGGGGAGTCCAGGTTTATCTGTTTCCAGCTTTTGATTTCACCTGACAAAATATCTCTTATGTTGCTGATCGTTAAAAGAGTATCTTTGTTCTCTTTATGTGTGATCAACGCAATTCCGTCAATAGCGATTTTTTGGGTGCGTATGCGCTGTTTCCGTTCCTTGATGATGGTTTGCTCCCGTTCTGTTAACAGACGGGTTCCGATGATTAACCGGATACTGTCTTTCATTAACTGATCATAGATGTTTCGTTCGGAAGTGTAAATAGGGATAACGGTAGCATCGGCGTTGAGCGACTCAAATACATTGATCTCTGCCTCAACGATGGGGGCAAAACTTTCATCCACTGCTATCTGGGTAATTCCTGACGTCGGTGTGTCGGATCTGCTATTCCTTTGATAACAGGATGATAGAAAAAGTACCTCGATAATTATGAAGAATAAAAGAGCCGATTTTATACAATTCATTGTTCTTTCCATAATCTATAACCTCTCATTATCCCGTAGGTTGCAAAGATCAACCCAAATGCGATCCTTATCCCTTTTGGGATACTCTCCTGAAACAAGGGAGTGAAAACCAGTAAACAGGCTACTGAAAGATAGATAGCGACCATCATTATACCCCGGATCAGCGCAAATCCTCCCTTAAAATTGCCGACCTGGCTCGTTTTTTTCATTATTTTGTTCTTTAAACTTTTAATCATTTTGAACTGACAATGAAAAACTAACTATGCAGTCTGAATTCTACCGGAAGAGTAAAATAGACATCAACTGCTTTCCCTTTCTGTTTTCCCGGAATCCATTTTGGCATCGCCTGTACTACCCTGACAGCTTCTCTGTCGAGCGAAGTGTCAACACCACGAAAGATCTGTATATTCGATATATCCCCGGTCTTGGAAACCACAAATTTTACAATCACCCTGCCCTGAATACCGTTCTCCTGAGCGGTAATCGGATATTTAATATTTTCGGATAAAAATTTGTTCAAAGCTTCCAGTCCACCCGGAAAGGAGGGCGCCTGTTCTACAAATTCAAGCGGTTTATCGTCTTCTACCTTTTCCTCCACTACTACTTTTGTCTGACGCAATTCGCTAATGTCGATCCCGTGCTGCTCATCCGTACCCATGATATCCGCAACGGATATCTGAAGGCTGGAAGACTTCAATTCATCCTGGGTTTTCATGAAATCATTTTCTGTTACTTCTTCGTCTTTGACGATCACGGGAGGTACGAACTGGATGGTTGATTTCAACGGAGGGGGTGGGGGAGCATCTTCCTGTTTGATAATGCTTTCCTCGGGACCTGCTCTTCAATCGGGAGAACCGACAGCTCAACCGTCTCTTCCATGGGGCCGAGGTCCTTTTTTGTCATGTTCTCCACCACCCCGTACAATTGAGGCAGCACAGAGACAATAGCCGTAATGAGCAATACTACAAAAAATGCGTAGGCGTATCTTTTGGAAGAAGTCTGGCGCAACTTGTACGCCCCGTACTTTTTATTTCTCCCTTCAAATACCAGGTCACACCATTCCTGGGAGTTTATGTTTATGAATTTATCCATATCGTCTCTTTGTGTTTATTGGTTATGAGGCGCCAGGTTTGCAGCCCCGAAAGCGCCTTGGGTTTTATAGTTCTCCACAAGGAAACGCTCCCCTTCGGTCACATCCATGATGGCGTATTTCCCGACACTGCATATTTGCATCTCATCGAGGGCATCCACCAGGTTCTTGTAGTTGGATGTCGCCATCGGCTTGATGATCACCGTGAGGGCATCCATATTGCCTTTTATCTCTTTTGAGCGTTCACGGAACTCTTCTTCCGGCATCCTGTTTCCCTTTTCAGCCCGCTCGAGTTTCAGGTCGCGCATCCGGGTTACGGCATCGGCGTTCCGTTCGAGCAGGATACCCCGCAAGCCTTCATTCGACGTGCTGGACGAATAGGTGGTTTCCTCTAACACCGTGTAATCGCTATAGGCGTTCTCATCGAGATTGCCTAGGTAATAATATACCTTGTCATCTTCCCCCAGCAAAAGGGTGATCGCCTTCGATTCCTTCACCTTGGGCGCCTGTTCGTCTGCCACTTTCTGGTCCGAGGGCATGGCGATCTCCATAACCTGGGGTTTGGATAGAGTTGTAACGAGCATGAAGAACGTAATAAGCAACATGTTCATATCCACCATGGGGGTAAAATCCACGCGCAGGGTTTCCTTTTTCGGTTTTCCTTTTTTTGCCTTGTCCTCGCCTGTATCAATATTTGCCATATTCTGTCAATTAAATTCAATAAATTTAGACTACTTCAAGTTCTGTTGCGATATTTCTATGCTCAACATAGTCAAAATAAGTTCTGCCTCTATATTTGCTCATCGAAATAAGTCGTTTAAAACCCTTCGGGTGCGCCCCTGAGGACGGTTACCAGACTGTAACGGTTGGCCTTTATCTTTACCAGGTCTTTCATCACCTTCTCAATGAGCGGATAAGGTGTTGTCTGATCGGCCTTGATCGTGATCTTCATTTCACTGTCTATTTCCCTTGCTTTTTGTACCCAACTCATAAACTGGTTGTTAGTGCTGTCACTTGGAATACCATACTGCCTCATCGCTGCGTCTTGTTCCCCAAAAGGCAAGTCCAGAAAGGCGGGCAGGAGGTTCATGGGTACGCCAATAAAGGGCTGTTCCAGGAAAGCTTTCTTTTGCTTGTCATCCAGCGTTACCCCATATTCGACTGCCATCTCGTCCAACGCTTTCAGTCGCACTTCGGGACGGTCGATGTTCACATAGATCTTCCCCTGCAGATCGACCAGGATATTGATCACATTGTAATCCGGCACCTTGACTTCCATTACGGATGCCGGGGTGTTTACCCTGACAGGTTCCAGGGGCAGGAATGTTGAAGTAAGCATGAAAAATGTAAGCAGGAGTACTGTTACATCGCTCATAGCGGTCATATCGATATAAACGCTATGTTTTTTAACGTTAGCCATTGTTTTCTTTGAATTATTTTGCCAGACCGCCATGGCGTTTAACGAATGACTGTCCTATGGCGAATCCGATTTCATTGACGGCATTGGTCATCTGCTGGATCCTTCCCGTGAAATAGGTGTAGGTAATAATAGCCAAAGCACCGGTACCGATACCCAACGCGGTGTTCATCAAGGCCTCCGAGATACCTACAGCGAGTGCTGTGGAGTCGGGGGCGCCTTCGTTCCCCATTGCCGAGAAAGCCCGGATCATACCCAATACGGTCCCGAACAAGCCGAATAATGTACCTAAGGTAGAAATAGCAGCGATGATATTCAGGTTCTTTTCGAGATACGGCAACTCCAATGAGGTAGCTTCGTCAACCTCCTTTTGAATCAGTTCGGCCTTATCGGCATTGGTGATGTTCGGGATGTCTTCCACATCTTTATAGCGTACCAGACCTTCCCTCACAATATTGGCGATAGAACCTTTCTGATCGTCACAGAGATCGGTTGCCTCGCTGATATCGCCCTTATCTATCATATTTTTTACCTGTAATACAAACTGTTCGTTCTTGTCCTTACCGCTGGCCCTGTTCAATGCAAACAAACGTTCGATAGAGAGAGTCAATACCGTTAATAACAGGGTGATGACAAGGGGAATTACATACCCTCCCTGATAAAGGATGCCGAACACGTCGCCTTGCAGGGGATGTCCTTTTTCATCGAAATGGCTTGGATGGGCACACACTCCGAAGAAGAAAACTGACGCGATGATCAAACTCCCGAGGATTATTAGACTGGCTGAAACTCCTTTAATTTTTGTTTGTTTTTTTGTCTCCATAATGCAATTTAATTTAGTTTTAGTTTTTGATTGTGAATTTGATTTGTTATATTTTAATAGTTCAGTCTTACGCATTGCCTGAGGACACTGCAAAAACCCCTCTGCCTGTGGTGGTGGGTAGTTTGAGTGTATATAGTTTCATTTTATATGCGTCAAAATAGAGTGCAATGATAAGACTTTTTTATATTCATGCCAACGGTTTTTTTTTGTTAAAAATTCAGAGAATAGCGCTGACAGGTCAGAGATGGGTTTTTTTATTCATTTTTAACTATAATGATTGTTGATAATGGGATCTCAGGTCTCCGGTAAAGTAAATGGTTATTTTTATTCGTTTCCCCTCCGGTAAGTCTTTTAAGCCTAAAATGTACAAAAAAACACCTTAATTTTCAGTGTGTTGTTATCCGTTAAAATCGGTTTTCAGGTTTTTCGGAGCAGCCTCTTATCATTAATAGTTCCGTTTGCTCTTTCGACCATACCTTTTTTTTCGGAGTTCCTGGCTTTGTTAGCCTGTGTTCAATATAAATGTAGATTGTCTTATTGATGAAATGAGTGTTTTCTCAAAGTCATTCAAGGCAAAATGGATCGTATGCGGTTTTTCAACTGATTTTGTCGTTTCATGAGAGGCAATGGATTGCAATAGAAAAAAAGTATTCCCTGATCATTATTCGCTGAAAAATGGTTAAGTTTGCAGCATTATTCCTGCATACTAAAAATGAAACCCGGTACCGGGATAAATGAAAGAGATATACCTGTTTTATGAAACGAGCATGGAAATCGATTGAATGATGTGATGATTTACCGATTTGATCATTACGAATCAACAAATCGATAAATCGTTAAATTAACGAATCGTTCCGGTTCCATACGACCTTAATGTAAAAGAATAAAATATTATCGTATGAATAAGATTACGAAAGGAATTCTATTAACTGCTTTGCTGGTTGGCGGAGTATTGACAGCATGTAAACAAGGAAACTTTTTTCATGTCAGTGGAAACATTGCTTCTGCCGTTGGCGATACACTTTATCTGGAACACCGCGGACTTGCAGGAACAGAGATGCTCGACTCGGTAATCCTGAAAAAGGACGGATCGTTTTCCTTTAAGCAGCCGTCACCCCCAAATCCTGAGTTTTATCAGTTACGCATTGGAAATCAATTCGCAGTTTTCGCCGTGGACTCGGTGGAGACACTGAAAGTCTCGGCTGATGCATCCGATTTGTATCAGTCTTTCACCGTTGCCGATTCACCGGTCAATGATCAGCTGAAGGAGGTGGATGCCCTCGTAATGCGCACAGCAGGGAAAATTACCGAACTGGAAAATCAACATAAAGCAGCATCGATTGATGACATGACTTTTCTCGCTCAACTCGACAGTGCTTTGAATGATTACAAAGGAAAAATTTCAAGGCTCATTTTGGGCAACCCCGGTAGTGCTGCTGCTTACTATGCTGTTTTTCAAAAGATAAACAATTATCTGATTTTCGATCCTTACAACAAGCGGGATTACGCCATGTTCGGCGCCGTGGCTACATCGTGGAACCGTTATTATCCCGATACGGAGCGGACAAGGCATTTGTATGAATTTACGATGAATGCATTGAAAGTACGAAGACAACAGGAACAACAACAGCAACTGTTGCAGAACATACCTGTGGAGACGGGAACCGGATTGCCTGATATTGTGTTGCAGGATGTCAACGGAGAGAAAGTGGCTTTATCTTCTCTTCGGGGAAAAGTGGTGTTGCTCGATTTTGTGGTGTACAATGCCGACTTCTCTCCGAAGCACAATATGAATTTGAATACCCTCTATCAGGAAAACAGGTCAAGAGGGTTTGAAATATACCAGATCTCATTCGATTCCGATGAGCACTTCTGGAAGATATCGGCTGACAATCTTCCCTGGATTACCGTGCGTGATCCGCAATCGGTGAATGCACGTTTACTGTCGATGTATAACGTACGTGAAATACCTACCGCCTTTATTATCGACCGTGAAGGAGATATTGTATCACGCATTGAGGACTATACAAAGTTGTCAGACGAACTGCGTAAAGTGTGGTAAAAAAATTATGACCGAAAATTTGTATTTTCGAAATAAAGCTTTTATCTTTGTGACAATTACATCATGGAAAAAGGGAGTTCCGGTCTTATGAGCAGAGGCCGGAATTCTTTTTCTTTATGTTTCATATTCAACACATAAAACTGGATAAAAATTATGGCTTTTACTTACATGACCGAGGAAGGCCTTCGGAAACTGAAAGAAGAATTGATAGAGATGGAATCTGTACTGAGGCCCGAGATATCGCGACAGATTGCTGAAGCAAGAGATAAAGGTGATCTGTCGGAAAATGCCGAATATGATGCTGCCAAAGATGCGCAGGGAATGCTGGAAGCGAAAATTGCACAATTGAAAAGCCTGATAGCGACTGCCCGGCTGATCGATGAGAGTGCCATCGGCACCGATGAAGTAAAGATCATGAATAAGGTCACGATCAAAAACATGCATACGAAGAAATTGATGACCTATACCCTTGTGTCGGAAAGCGAGGCGGATCTGAAAAGTGGAAAAATTGCCGTCAATACGCCTATTGCACAGGGATTGCTGGGTAAAAAAGTGGGTGACGTAGCACAAATTGTCGTTCCCTCGGGAACCATGACATTTGAAGTGGTGGAAATATCGGTATAAGTTATCATTTATGGCAACTATTTTTAGCAGAATTATCGCCGGTGAGATTCCTTCGTATACAATAGCGGAGGACGAACGGTTTTATGCTTTCCTCGATATCAACCCGATGGCAAAAGGGCACACATTGGTCGTGCCAAAAAAAGAGGTGGATTATCTTTTTGACATGGAAGATGAACTTCTGGCAGGGATGACGGTTTTTTCCAAGAAAGTGGCTCACGCAATTGAGAAAGCCATACCATGCCGCAGGGTGGGGTTGATGGTGATTGGTCTGGAGGTCCCGCACGCGCATATTCACCTCATTCCCATTCAAAAAGAGGGAGACATGAATCTTTCGAACCCCAAGCTGTAACTTTCAGCGGGCGAGTTTACCGAAATCGCTGAGAAAATTCGTATTGCATACGAATCATAGCACACGGGGAAGTCATCAAATCTTTCTGATACGGATTCCCCTGACAAAATGACATTCTCCCTTTTCGAGAATCAGATCGGCCCGAAACCGGGTGGGGAGTATATTTTGTTCCAGATTCAGTAAATTAATGTCGTTCCACACTTTGTTGGCGAACTTGAGTAGCTTTTTCTCGGAATAGGAAGCATATTTGTGAAAATAGGAATCCGGATCCTGAAAAGCGGTTTGTTGCAGTTTTTTAAAACGCTCCAGATACCATGCGCGCAGATTTTTTTCGCTGGCATCCACATAGATGGAAAAATCGAAGAAATCAGACACGAATACGTGCCGGCGCATTTTTTTGTTTGATGAAACCTGCAATACATTGATTCCTTCCACGATCAGAATATCGGGTCGTTCGATGGTCTGGATTTTATTTGCAACCACATCGTAATACAAGTGAGAGTAGGTGGGAACTTCCAGTATTTCCCTTCCCGATTTCACGCCGGCAAGAAACGACAGTAATCGTTTGGCATCGTAGCTCTCCGGAAAACCCTTTTTATTCAATATCCTTCGTCGCTTCAGTTCAGCATTGGGATACAAAAAACCATCGGTTGTGATGAGTTCCACCTTCGGATGGCCGGGCGTCATCGAGAGCAGCTTCTGCAAGACCCGTGCTGTTGTGCTCTTTCCAGCCGCCACACTCCCCGCGATGCCGATGATATAGGGAATCGGTTTACTGGTATTGTCGAAAAACTGATCCCTTTCATTATGCAGGTTGCGGTAGTGCGTAAGGTGAATCTGCAGCAACCGGATCATCGGAATATAAATATCTTCCACCTCCTCGAGCGTGAGCGGTTCGTTGAGCGCTTGCAACGCAGTGAGGTCGATATCTGAAATGGGAAACATGGGATGGTCTTCCAGCTTCCGCCACTCTTCCCGCGTGAAGGATCGAAAAGGGGAGTAGGTAACCTCGTATGCCTTATTCATTGGGCTTTTTTTGATGCAAAGATAAAGCAAAACCGGTAAACAAAAAGCTGTTTACCGGTTTTATTCAATGTGACAGATAGTCCGTATGCGTAGATTTATCTCTCCGGTGTAATGACATGCCGTGTGGGACTACTGCATCACGAAACAGGCAGATGTTTTCAAATCATTTCGAAACTGCGTTTCACGAAATTACTCAACGCTTCTCCTTTGAGCATGCCGTTGGAAAGAAGTGCCAGGTCTACCATCTGTTTGAGCTTGCCGTCGGAAGACACTTGCGCGATCAGTTCCTCTTTTTCTTTGCTTTCGCTGTCGGCGATCAGCTTTTTGATCACGGGGTGCTGCACATTCAGGACTACCTGGTAGGTGTCGGGCATCTCCCCGTAGAAAGCCATCTGCTGCTGCATGGCTGCCATCTCCTTCATCCGTCGTGAGAACTCGTTTTGGGTAATCTGTACCGGCCTCGCTGTTTCACCCAGTGCTTTGAAGTCAATGCTGAATTCGGTTTTTTCCATCGCAGGCAACTGCGACTTCACCGCGTCGGTTATGTTCTCTTTCTGTTTGTCGGTGAGCGTTACGTTTTCCTGCTCCTCTTTCTCGATCAGATGTTCCACCGTGTCACTGTCTACTCTCACAAACCGGGTTTTGCCCAGTTTCTGTTCCAGAAGTCCCATCCAGTGCACATCCAGTTGTCCGTCCATCAGCAGAACGTCATATCCTTTTTCTTTGGCTGCATCGATAGGTGCGTACTGAGCTTCCTTATCGCTGGCATAAAGACAGACAAGATTCCCGTTTTTATCGGTTTGTGTCCCTTCAATCAGGGTTTTGTACTCATCCAGCGTGAAGTACTTATCATCCGTATTTTTCAACAGTGCAAACTTGGCTGCCCTGTCGTAAAATTTCTCTTCGGTAAGCATGCCGTAAGCGATGAAGAGTTTGAGACTGTCCCATTTCTCTTCAAATTGATGACGATCTTTCTTGAAGAGTTCCTCCAGCTTGTCGGCTACTTTTTTGGTAATGTGATTCGATATTTTTTTTACATTGTGGTCGCTTTGCAAATAAGAACGGGAGACGTTCAACGGAATATCGGGCGAGTCAATCACACCGTGCAGCAGGGTGAGAAACTCGGGGACGATTCCTTCCACCGAATCGGTGACGAATACCTGATTGCTGTAGAGCTGGATCTTATTGCGTTGCAGGTCCAGATTGCTCTTTATCTTCGGGAAATAAAGTATCCCTGTCAGATGAAACGGGTAATCCACATTCAGATGAATCCAGAACATCGGCTCGTCCATCATCGACAACGGATAGAGCTCCCTGTAAAATTTTAGGTAATCCTCCTCTTTTAAGCCTGCCGGCTTCTGTTTCCAGAGAGGGTTCATATCGTTGATCACATTGTCTTCTTCCGTATCGACATATTTACCGTCTTTCCATTCCTGTTTTTTGCCAAATACAATAGGTACAGGCAGGAATTTGCAATATTTCTTCAGGAGTGATTCAATTTTCTCTTTTTCCAGAAATTCTTTGTTCTCATCATCCACGTAAAGGATGATGTCGGTTCCGCGATCCTCTTTCTCCACCTCTTCCATGGTGAACTCGGGTGTGCCTTCACACGACAATTTCACGGCAGCAGCACCTTCTTTATAGGATTTTGTCACAATCTCCACCTTCTTCGATACCATGAAGGAAGAGTAAAAACCCAATCCGAAGTGACCGATGATGGCATTCGCATTGTCTTTGTACTTATCCAGAAAATCGTTGGCCGAAGAGAGTGCAATCTGGTTGATGTATTTATCTGTCTCCTCGGCTGTCATCCCGATACCACGGTCGGAGATGGTGAGTGTTTTCTTTTTTTTGTCCAGTGAGACCCTCACTGAGAGATCTCCCAGTTCGCCTTTAAAATCGCCTACCTCGGAGAGTGTTTTGATCTTTTGGGTGGCATCCACCGCATTCGATACAATTTCACGCAGAAATATCTCATGATCGCTGTAGAGAAACTTTTTAATAATGGGGAACATGTTGTCGGTGGTGACCCCTATCTGTCCTTTTTGTACCATATCTATTTAGAAGTTTAATGTGAATATTACAGGTGCTCTGTGTAGATGTCTTGTCCACATGAGTGTCAGCAAAACAAATTTGCAAATAGTATGCCATAAACAGTACCGTTCCGTTATCCGGTGGAATGTGTAAATCCGGAATGGTTTGGAATCTGTCTAAAATGGTTTCATCGGAACCGCAATGGCAAATTTTGAGGATCCGTAAGAATCAGTATAGGAATATTGATATAATTTATGGATAATTGAGGCCCGGCAGTGTTCGGTTAATTGCTTTTAATTAACTGAATATCAGCGGGAATTGTGGACGTGTTTTTTTATTAACAATCATTAATCGTTTTTACGTGGCGAACCTGTTTAGTTTTGAATTTATCTCCTTATATTTGCATGTAACACAATTTAAAAGTCACTTGCTTATGAAAACAAAGATTGCTTTCGAGAAACAGCTTTTAAGCTTGCAGGACAATATGTTCAACTTCGCGTTGACGTTGACTGCCGACCGAGAAGAAGCCAAAGATTTGTTGCAGGAAACAACGCTTCGTGTATTGGACAATCGGGAAAAATATTATGAAAATGTGAACTTCAAGGGGTGGGTATTCACCATCATGCATAATATTTTTGTAAATAATTACCGGAAAATAGTCAGAAGTCAAACAATTATCGACAAAACAGAAAATCTCTATCATCTGAATCTCCCGCAGGATTCGGGTTTTGATACCCCCGACGGAGCTTATACGATTAAGGAGATCAACAAGGCGATCAATAGTTTTACCGACGAGTATAAGGTGCCGTTTTCCATGCATGTTTCCGGGTATAAATACGAGGAAATTGCAAAGCACCTTGAGCTTCCGATTGGAACCGTAAAGAGCAGAATATTCTTTGCGCGGAAAAGGCTTCAGGAATTGCTGAAAGATTTCAGATTTTACGTTGAATGAACAGGCATCATACAAAACTGAAACCTCTTATTTAAAGAGGTTTCAGTTTTTTTCAGTTTCGATGCAAGCCGTTGCACCGATTTTTTTTTGGGGGTTATCCACAAGAGAGAGTGATCAATTGATGATAGTCAGTGAAAATGGAGATTGTTTGGTTATTGGTTTCGCTTGTTATTCTTTATTTCGGAGCGGAAGGTTTGGTGTCGGGTGCTGCTTCTTTGGCTAAGCGCGTGGGGGTAAGTCCCCTGATAATTGGTCTGACTGTGGTGTCTGTCGGAACAAGTGCGCCGGAACTGGTTGTGAGTGTCAAGGCTGCCATGAACGGACAGAGCGCTCTTTCCATCGGCAACGTGCTCGGATCCAACTTTTTCAATATCGGAATTATATTGGGCCTCTCTGCGTTAATTTATCCGCTGGCAGTAAAACGGCGGTTGCTCAAACTGGATGTGCCCGTGATGGTACTCGCTTCATTACTTTTTTTCCTGTTGTTTCTCGATTCAAAGATTAGCCGTCCTGAGGCTCTTATTTTCGTGTTGCTGATTATTGCATACACTACATGGTTGCTGGTTTTCTCAAGCAAAAAACCGGATAAAATTGAGGAGCTTGAGGAGGAGGATATCCGGTTAAGCAAACATTGGCTGCTGGATATACTTTTCATTGGGATTGGATTGTTGGCACTGGTTTATGGCTCTGATCTCCTGGTGG
>WOYI010044994.1_pt1 | contig 12425 bp, 8 predicted proteins | sample 6423411 | NCBI WGS metagenome assembly WOYI01 (sample SAMN13441803, study PRJNA592873) | oil field metagenome | biome: oil field; feature: oil-well bore; material: oil-contaminated soil; isolation source: oil-contaminated soil from oil-well borehole | place: Germany: Wietze | collected 2016-10-18 ... | reverse complement strand
CTTGCTGGTCAGGGACCGTAACCTGATGTCCAGCGGGGTTTGCGGGCCTCATTTACCATCATGGCAAGTTTAGCGGTTGGAGCTTGTGCCCTGCGAAACCGGTTTGGTACCCGGCAAGGGTACACTTGGAGCATGAGGAAAATGAGCTTTATCGGTTGGCAGGGAGTATTCTTATTGGCGCTCACGCTCGCAAGCTGCGCGCCCTGGGAACAGGATCAGCAGACTCAGGCGGCTAGGCAGCAAAGCGAAACCGCGGCGGTCTGGACGGCGACCCTAACGGTGACCGCCCCACCGACAGATCCCCCGACCATCACGCCCAGCCCGACGGTCACTTTGACCCCGACCGAAACGCCCACCCCAACCATCACTGCTACGCCGACGATCACGCCCAGCCCGACCTATGACTACCCGGATGCGGTGGTCAGCGTGGCCGCGGCGCACTGCCGTTACGGCCCATCCACGGCCTATTTACATGCGGCGGATCTCTATGAGGGCGACCGGGGAATCGTGGATGGCCGCTGGCCTTACAGCAATTGGCTATATGTGAAATGGGATAAGCTGAACTATCACTGCTGGGTCTCCCCTTCTGTGGTGGAAGTGACGGGCGATGTCTCGGCTTTGTTCTATGTGGACCTCCATCTGGAGCGGGTTGGTTCCAATATGTACGGCCCGCCGAAAAACGTCCGCGCTTCTCGCCAGGGCGACCAGGTCACGATCACCTGGGATAAAGTCTGGATGACCGAAGACGACGACCGCGGCTATCTGATTGAAGCCTGGGTCTGCCAGAATGGCGCTTATCTCTGGTGGACGGCTGGGTTCGAGAACCAATACACGACCAGTTATACGGTGACGGATGATGATAGCTGCAGTCTGCCCTCCTCGGGCAAGCTGTACACGGTGGAAAAACATGGCTTCTCCGAGCCGGTGACGATCCCCTGGCCGGATCACTAAAAATTCATCGTATTGACTCATATGAGATCAAGTTTTCCAGGAAATCCTGGGCTTCCGCCGCGGCTGGGTCGGGACTGTGGGTGTGATCCCAGCCCAATTCGACGGATAGGTAACCATCATACATGGCCAGGTTCAGAGCGCGGATCAAGGCCTGGAAATCATAAACCCCTTTTCCTGGGATCAGGTGTTCGTCGCGTTGACCATGATTGTCATTCAGATGCAGGTGGAAAAGGCGTTCTCCGAGAAATTCGATGGCCGCCGGGGTATCTTCACCGACCAGCAGGGACTGGCCGGTATCGAACAGGACCCCCAGGTTTTCACAACCCAGCTGGTCAATCATGTCCATCGCCTGGACGGTGGTGTTGATCAGGTCGGTTTCAAGCGGGTTGGCGGGTTCAATCGCAATCAGCACGTCGTAGTTGGAGGCGAAATCACAAATCCGGAGGAGGCTGTCGGCTAATAGGTCCCAGCCTTCGTCTTTGTCCTGGTCATCCAGGGTGTGACTGGCGGCCACGCTGACGATCGGCGCGCCCAGCCGGGCGGCAGTTTCCACCGAACAGGTTATGTAGTCAATACTGTCAAAGCGGATTGATTTGCTGGGGTGGCAGAGGATGGTGGGATAGTGCACCTGGGCGGGGATAAAAGAGGCGACCTCGAGACCGAAATCATCCAGCAGTTCGCGCAAATGCCGGATCTGGTGTTCGCGCAGATCGGCGCGGAAGGCATGCGGCCGTCCGCCCCAGATGTCAATGGCATCAAAGCCGGCGGTGGCGGTGTGTTCGATAGCGGAGGCGAGGGTGTAATTGAGGTAAACAAAGCTTGAAAGACTGGTCCTCAAGATGGACACTCCTGATAATCTTATTGTCAGATCAAGCGGTGACGATTATTGGCAAATCCCCATCTTTGCGCGGTTAACCTCTAATAAATTCGGGAGGCACGGATGTGTAGACGGATAAATGGAGGATGATCGACACCTGATCATCTGAAAGAAAGTTTGCATCCTGTCTCAATGATAGCAAAGGCCTTGCTCAGGCAGGGCTTTATATCAGGCTCAGGGGAAAACTTATTTGTCAGACGTTTTTTCCGTTATACTCCTCTTATGACCACAGTCACTGGCACTGTTGAACGCATCACCTACAGCAACCCGGAGAACGGCTACACCGTGCTGCGGCTGCGCCCCGAGTTGGAACCAGGCGAGAGTCTGCCGGGCGTCCGCCTGGATGGACTGCTGACGGTGGTCGGCAACCTGCCGGATGTTGCGGCCGGTGAACAGCTCCGACTTGAAGGGGAATTTGGCAGCCATCCGAAGCACGGCTTGCAGTTCAAGGTGAGCCGATTGGAGAAATTGAAGCCGGTCACGCTGGAGGGAATTGAACGTTATCTCGGGTCGGGGATGATTAGAGGGATCGGGCCGGAGATGGCTCACAGGATCGTCCGCTACTTTAAGGCCGAGACCCTGGACGTGATCGAATCGGAGCCGCAGCGGCTGCGGGAGGTGCCTGGGATCGGGCCGGACCGGATGGAGAAGATCATCTCAGCCTGGGAAGCGCAGAAGCAGGTCAACGAGATCATGATCTTCCTGCACAGCCACCGGATCAGCACCGGCCTGGCTGTCAAGATCCATAAGACTTATGGCAACCAGGCCTTGGAGGTGCTGCGGCGAAACCCTTACCGGCTGGAGCAGGATATTTACGGGGTGGGATTCAAAACCGCCGACCGGATCGCCCGGAGCCTGGGGTTGCCCGAGGACCATCCCGCCCGGATCGAAGCCGGACTGGCGTATGTCTTAGAGCAAAGCCAGTCGGATGGGCATGTTTTCCTGCCGGAAGCGCTCTTGCTGGAGCAGGCGGCCGATCTGTTGAAAGTGGACCCCGGTCTGCTGCCCGGCGCGGTGGAAAGGCTGATTGCGGAAGAACGCATTCAGCGGGAACCAATAATTCTCCCTGATTCAGAAGGTGCGCCGGCGACTGGCGATGCGATCTATCTGCGGCCGTTCCTGGCAGCTGAGAAGGGCGTTGCAGCCTGTTTGTCCGACTTGCTGGCCGCGCCCGTCCCGGCCCGGCAGGGGCAGTTTGGCCTGGCCTCCGATACCCTCTCCTCGGAGCAGCTTGGCGCGCTGGAAAAGACCTTGCAGAGTATGGTCAGCGTCCTCACGGGCGGCCCCGGCACGGGCAAGACGACCTGCCTGCGCGCTCTGATCGAATTGCTGGAAGGTTGGGGGGTGCGCTATGCGCTCGCCTCGCCGACCGGACGGGCCGCCAAGCGGCTGACGGAGACGACTGGCCGGCCAGCCAGCACGATCCACCGCCTGTTGGGCTATTCTCCGCAGGGCGGTTTCCGGCATTATGAGAAGAATCCGCTGGGGATCGAGTTTTTGGTCGTGGATGAAGCCTCGATGCTGGATTTGATGCTGACCCATCAGCTCCTGCGCGCCCTCAAACCGGGTACGCAGCTGCTGCTGGTGGGCGATGTGGACCAGCTGCCCTCGGTGGGGGCGGGGGATGTGCTGCGGGACATCATCCGCTCCGGGGCGGTGCCGGTTTCTCGTTTGCAGACAATTTATCGCCAGGCGAGCGACTCGGCGATTATCACCAATGCGCATCGCATCAACCAGGGCCAAATGCCGGAGTTCTCGGATTCGGAATCGGGGGACTTTTTTCTTTTCCCCGCGGAGTCGGCCGAAAAGGCGGCGGAGTGGGTGGTGGATTTGGTCGCCAACCGCATCCCAGCCACCTTTGGGCTGGACCCGGTGGGCGATATTCAGGTGCTCTCGCCGATGTACCGGGGCGCGGCGGGCGTGGACGCTCTCAATCAACAGCTGCAGGCCGTTCTGAATCCGCCGGCCAAGGACCGGATCGAGCAGCAGCTGGCTGGGGGGACCTTCCGGGTGGGGGATAAGGTGATGCAGATCCGCAACAATTATGATAAGGATGTCTATAACGGTGACATCGGCGTGCTGGTGGGCCTCAACCGGATTGACCAGACCCTCACCGTGCGGATGGACAACAGCCGGGATGTGGATTATGATTTCACTGAGGCGGATGAACTGGTGCTGGCTTATGCCGTGTCGGTGCATAAGGCGCAGGGGTCGGAATTCCCGGCCGTGGTGATGCCCGTACTGACCCAGCATTATGTGATGCTCCAGCGCAACCTGATCTACACCGGCGTGACCCGGGCCGCGGAGCGCTGTATCTTAGTGGGGAACAAAAAAGCAATTCGTATAGCTATTGATAATGATACGGTGGCAAGGCGGTATTCCGGTTTAGCTGAAAGATTAAGGTCAGACTGACGAAAGAGAACAATCAAGACCTGGAGCACCATCATTTGTGAAAGGGGACAACAGGATGAAAAAAATAACCCTATTGAACTTGATATTGGTGATTTTATTGTCTGGTTGTGCAAATGCTGAGACAAGCCAACCTACAAATGCCAATGAGCCGGACCAAGTGTCTGAACCCACACAACCGGCGCCTGTTGGGGAAACACAGGAACCAGCATTTCAAGACCGGGTCACGCTCACGCCAGGAACGGACGGGGCGCTGACGATTGAGGAACATCCCATGTTGGGGCGCGAATCGGTGGAGGATGTGCTTTCTATGTATGAAGATGAACCCTGGTTTAATTTCACTGGCGTTCCAAGCCGACTGACCATTGGCGAGGATGTTTATTCCTATTTCATTGAAGAGGAGCCAGTGGAAGAAGGGGTGGGAGACCAAACCCCAAACTTGCCAAATCTCATCCTCCAGAAAAACGACCAGCGGGTGATGTCCATCCCGCTGGGTGAGCTTTCAACGACCAGTCCCTTTTGGGCTTTTGTCGCCAGCGAGGGGGATTGGTATCTCGAGCTGTATCGGGAAGCAGGGAGCGTTGATAACAATGGACAGGAAATACCAGGAGGCGGCAATATATTGATGAACGGCGAATCGCTCAACACGCTCTATGGCTATGATGAAGCCTTTGGGCTGCACCTGGTTTCCGGTTTACCGTTTTATTTCTTTTCGCGGGATGGGAGTTATGGCTATGTATATCAAGGGGTTGAGACTCCCTTAGATTACAGCAACATCTCGCATTATGGCTGCTGCACCGCCGGGCTGGCTAATCCGCGCGGCTCAGAAGACCGGGTGGTTATTTTTGCCAACAAGGGGGATCAGCGTTACCTGGTGATGATCGGAGATTTTGAGGAGTAAAGGGAGAGGCGCGCCATCAATAAAACCCATCCATCCAAAGATAAAAGGGTGTACTCCACGGTTGAGCGCACCCATTCTAACAAACAGGTAAAAATAATTTATTCTTGGAAGGAAACAGAATAATGAAGAAAGCAACTATACTCTTTGTAATACTGATGGCGCTCTTAGCCGGATGCATCACTGAAAGTCCGACTGAGATGGTTGAGACCATGACACCAACTGCCACAAAAGAGCCCCAGTCCACTCGCACTGCTATGCCGGCCATTCTGGAACGGATTACTCTCACGCCTGGAACCGATGGCGCGCTGTCCATTAAGGAACATCCTCTGAAGGCATATGAGGATGTTTATTTTGTCCTGGCAAAATATGAAGATGCAGAATGGGCTCCCCTTCCGTCACGGCCGGCTTCAGTTGAGATTGGAGGAGAGGTCATCTCTTATCGTGAAAAGGTGGTTCCTGCCGTGGAAGAGGTCGAAATTTCATTCTTGCTGCACGTGGAGGTGGCCATCTTCATTAACGATGAACCGTGGATGAATATTCCGATAGGGACCCTTAAAGCCAGTTCCATTGTGTATGGGATCTATACGGATGGTTCATCCTGGTATCTCGAAGTTGACAAGGGCGAGGCTTTTTATCATGAGGATGGCACCTTGGAATTACCTATCCTGGGTGATATTTATCGGGATGGGGTATCTCTGAACGAAACGGAGGGCTATGATGAGTCATTTGGCTTCGCGATCATTAATGGTTCTCCTTTTTACTTTTTTGTGCGAAATGGGGATTATTACTATCACTATAATGGTAATGACTATACCTTGACCTATACCCATATTTCTCATCATATGTGCTGCAGTGGATCATTGGCGGAACCGCGCGGTTTGGAGAATCAGGTGGTCTTCTTCGCCGATCGTGGGGACCAGCGTTATCTGGTGATTCTCGGGAATTAGATTCTTAAGAAGTGGTCTGTGTTAAGGAGTAGGGTGCGCTCGGGGGTTGAGCGCACCTTTCACGCGAATAATGCATTCAGTTTGTTTAATTGTTCAGTGAGCCAGAAATTGAATCCCGCTCTAATAGCCGTTATAATTAGTGATTGAAATATCACTATTGACATTAACATCGTCCATCGGGTGGGCCTCCTCACCAACATCTCCCATCTTTGCACCACCAATGACTCCGCAGTGGTCCCCCGACTTACCTGAAATCTATGTCCATTCGCAATCTTATTATCCTCAGCCAAATCAACCCGCCTGCTCAGCGCAGCCGGGTTCTCGTGCGTGAGCGGATCAACAAACTTCTGGAAGACGTGCTGCACTATCCGCTGACGATCCTGGAAGCTGGCACGGGTTATGGCAAGAGCACCGCGATCCTCTCTTTCCTGCGTGAAAAAGACATCCCGGCCTACTGGTTCACCCTTTCCGGCACCGACCGGGACCCCAAACTTTTCCTGGCGAAGCTCTTTACGGCTTTCAATCAACACGATATCCCGATCGGCGATGAAGCGCTGCGGATCCTCGACATGCCCGAATCCACCCAGCAGGAGGCGATGATCGCCCTCCTTAATGCTCTGGCCGTCAATCTGACAGAGGATACCTTCTTTATCCTTGATGATTACCACCGGATGGTGGAGGTGGCTGAAGTGATGGGCCTCATTGACTGGATGATCGAAAACCTGCCGCCCAAATTGCACGTGATCATTGCCACCCGCCACACGCTGGACTTCCCCTCGATGAACAAATGGCGCGTCAAAGGCGCTTTGTTGGAACTCAGCAAGGATGAATTGATCTTCACCGGCGAGGAGATTCAACAGCTTTTTGCCAGCCAGTATAACATCCAGCTGGACGATGAAATCGTAGAGCAGCTGCTCGAAAAAACGGAGGGCTGGGCGATTGGCCTGCAGATGGTTTGGCAGACCCTGCAGAACAACCCCGGAATGACTATCCAGCAGGTACTGGAGGATGAGCGGCTCTCACGGACCGCGCTGTTCGATTACCTGGCCGAGGAAGTGCTGGCTGGGCAAAGCCAGGAGCGGCAGGATTTCCTCCTGCGGACCTCCATCCTCTCCAAACTGGACAGCGGCACCTGTGACTTTCTGCTGAACATTGAAAACAGCGACAAAATTTTGCGGGAACTGCATAACAGCGGCCTGTTTATTGAAGAGCTGCACCCCGGCGTCTATCGCTATCACCAGATCTTCCGGGAATTCCTGCTGAACCGTCTGCAGCGGGATACCCGCCTTGTGGTGGAACTGCACCGCAAGAGCGCCAGCTACTTCTATGCCCATGAATATTGGGAAGAGGCGATGAACCACTTGCTGCTCGCGCAAGATTATCACCAGATCAACCAGATCCTGGAAAATATTGGTCAGAAAATGATCAAGGACGGCCGCCAGGAATCGATCAACTACTGGATCTCCCAAATCCCGGAGAACATCCGGCGCAATTATCCTTATCTGATCTTTCTGCAGGCCGAGGTCAACCGTTACCTGGGCCATTTTGAGGATGCGCTCGAATCCTACCACGCCGCAGAGCGGATCTATCGCAAACGGGATAACCTGCTGGGCGTTTCCAAGGCGCTGGCCGGGCAGGGGCGGGTTTTTCTGGATACAATCCGCCCGAACAATGCCAACCAACTCTTGCAGGACGCGCTCGAACTGCTGGACCCGACGGAAATGAAAGAGGAGGTCGCCGACCTGCTCGTGCTGACCGCCGAGAACCAGCTCAACCTGGGCCTGCCAGACAGCGCCGAAGCGCTGCTGACCAAGGCCAGCCAGCTGCGGCCGGAACTGGATATGGAGACCGATCTGATTCAGGCCAGGGTCTACTTGCGCACCGGCCGGCTCCAGCAGGGGATTGACCTGCTGCATTCTCGGGAAGCCAACCACCCGATCCTGGTTGCACCCTCCCGGCCCCAGCGTTTTCATCGGGAAAGCACTCTGCTCTTATCGTTCTTTTACGCCATCATTGGCGAGATCGAAAAAGCTGACCGCTACGCCCGTCAGGGGATTGAGATTGGCAAGCTGCTGCAGTCCACCTTTGTCCAGTCGGTGGGCTATATGCGGCTGGGCCATGCGATCCTGCTCTATTCCGAACATCCCTTCAATGAGAATGGGCTGGAGCAGGCGATGAAGATGTATCAGGAATCAATCAACAAGGTGGATGTGACCCGGATCCATGTCGAGCCGCTGTGGGGGATGTGCCGGGCGCTGGGCTACACCTATCATATCCAGCAGGCCGAACAGCTGGCGCTCGAATCGCTGGCGATTTCCAAGAAGGCCGGCGATGAGTGGATCAGCATCCTGATCCAGCTCTCTCTGGGCGCAGGCGAAGTGCTGACGGGCAACTATGAGGCCGCTCAGCAATACCTGACCACCGCCGAAATTTCGTCAATCAAGGTCAAAGACCCCTTCACGCTCAGCGTGGCGCGGATGTGGCTGGCTCTACGGGCCTGGCGGCAGGGCTATGAGAACACAGCCTTTGGCTATCTAGAAAAGATGCTGCCGATCGTGCAGGAGCAGGGCTATGGATTCCTGCTGACCCGGGAAAGTCTGATGGGTCTCAAGGACCGCGAGATGATTTATCCATTGCTGCTGGCCGCGGCCGAAAACAACATCGAAAAACCCTTTGTCACCAGCCTGCTCAAGGCCAGGGGCCTTGAAGGGGAAAGTTACCATCCCGGCTATTCGCTCTGGGTGCAGACCTTCGGGGGGTTCAAGGTCTGGCGCGGAGACCAGCCGGTGGACCCCGAGGAATGGAAGCGGGAGAAATCCCGGTTGCTCTTCCAGCTTCTGGTGGCGCATCGGGATAAATGGCTGCACCGGGACCAGATCATTTCCATGCTCTGGCCCGATTCGCCGCTGGAGAATGCGACCAACTACCTGAAGGTGGTGCTCAATACACTTAACCAGGTGTTGGAGCCGGACCGGCCGCGGGGTGAAACAGCCTTCTTTGTGGAGCGGCGGCAGGAGCTTTACCGCCTGAACCCCAGGGCGCGGATCGTGGTGGATGCGGAGATGTTCACCCAGCAGATCAGCGATGGCTCGCTGCCCGCGCTGGAAAGCGCCGTCCAGCTCTACCGGGGCCGCTATTTCGCGGGGTGTTATGTCCAGGAATGGCTGATGATCGAGGAGCAGTATTACCACCAGCAGTTCCTGCTGGCTGCGGAGCGGCTGACGGACCAGTTAATGGATGACCAGGCTTATGAGCAGGCGCTGGAAGTGACCTATAAAATTTTGGGGGAAGACCCGCTTTGGGAATCAGCCTACCGCTCGCAGATGACCATCTTCCACGCGATGGGCCGAGGCTCGATGGTCAGAGAAGTGTATCAGCAGTGCCAGGACGTCTTCCGGCAGCAGCTGGACAGCAAAGTCTCACCCGCGACGGTGGAGCTGTATGAATCTTTATGCTCTGATCCCAATATTGTATAAATTCCCTCCTTTTTGTAACCGCCTCGTTACCGTTTTGTAATCTCATCTTGCTATACTTTCAATTGGAAGAGAGCCCCTTGCGTCAATTTTTCCGCGCAATGGATCACAAATCTATATCATACAGGAGAATCACAATGCGTTTGAAGGACAAAGTGTGTCTGATAACAGGTGGCGCCGCGGGGATTGGTAAGGCCACCGCCGTCAAATTCGCCAGTGAAGGTGCGAAGGTTGTATTTTGCGATGTTGATCCCGAAGCCGGCGAAGCGCTCGCCAAAGAGTTGGGCAACGGTGCGGTTTTTTATAAAGTTGATGTGACCGACCGCGAAGCCGTCCAGGAGTGGGTCGATGACGTTGTGGCTAAGTTCGGACAGGTGGATGTCCTTGTCAACAATGCCGGGATCACTCGGGACGGTCTTTTTGTTAAAGTCAAGGACGGCGAAGTGGTCGGCCAGATGTCGGAAGATAATTTCGACTTGGTGGTCAAAGTGAACCTTAAAGGCGTTTTCAACTGCGCTCAGGCCGTGACGCCCCAAATGATCAAGCAGGGCAGCGGTGTGATCCTCAATGCCTCCTCCATCGTCGGTCTCTATGGCAATTTCGGCCAGACCAACTATGCTGCCACCAAGTTCGGTGTGATTGGTATGACCAAGACTTGGTCTCGGGAGCTGGGCCGCTATAACATCCGTGTGAATGCGGTCTGCCCCGGCTTCATCCTGACCGAAATGGTCCAGAAAATGCCTGAGAAGATCCTGGAAGGTTTGGCTGCCAAGACACCCCTGGGCCGGATGGGCAAACCCGAAGATGTTGCCAACCTCTACTGCTGGCTGGCCAGCGATGAGGCAGCCTACATCAGCGGTGCGGCCATCTCCGTTGATGGCGGTATGGTCCTGGGCACCTAGACCAACACAGAAGTCAATATCACATTTCATTTACTAGAATCGAGGTATCAGATGGAACGATATGCCAATATTATCGGGACTGGTCGCTACGTCCCGACAAACGAAATTACGAATGAAAAATTCGCTGAATGGATGGGCGAGGTCAGCCCCAAGCTGTCCGAAGTTGTTGGTAAGTTTGAAGCCAGCTCGAATATCAAGACCCGCTTCTATGCGGATGAGGGCTGGGCGACCTCTGACCTGGCTGTGGAAGCAGCCAAAGACGCGCTCAAGGATGCCGGCATCAAACCCGAAGATCTGGATTTGATCATCCTCGGTACCGACTCCCCGGATTACATCACCCCAGCCACCTCCGTGGTCGTGCAGGAAAAGCTGGGCGCCAAGAACGCCGGCACATTTGACGTGGGCTGCGCCTGCGCCAGTTTCCCGACGGGGCTGTCGCTGGCTTCCGGTCTGATCGCCACCAACCCAAACCTAAAATACGTCCTGGTCATCGGCGTATATATGATGCACAAATTGGCCGATTACAAGCACGATGTGATGGCCTTCTTCTATGGCGACGGCGCCGGTGCGGCTGTTATGGCGCCCAGTGATAAACCGGGCTTCATCTCGTCCACCTTCTTTGCCGACGGCTCCTATGCCGAGGACTGGGGTATTTATGCCGGCGGCACGGTGGAGCCTGCGACCATTGAAAACGTGGAGAGCGGCAAGACCCAGGTGCGTCTGATCAAGGCTTTCCCGGCGGAGGTTAATAATGAAGGCTGGCCGCAGCGTATCCGTGAAGTGGCTAAAAATGGTAATTTTGAGATTTCCGAGATCGACTTTGTGATCTTTACTCAGGTTCGCCTGAACAGCATCAAGCTGGTGATGGAAGAACTTGGCCTGCCGCTTGAAAAAGCGCATTGGATCATGGATAAATGGGGCTACACCGGTTCCGCTTGTCTGCCAATGGCTTTTGATGATGCCCGCAAGCTGGGGAAGATCAAGTCCGGCGATCTGGTGGTTTTCATCGGTTCTGGCGTGGGTTATAACCAGGCCGGCGTCGCCATCCGCATGCCCTAAGAATTGGAGAGAGTGAACTATGCCAACCACCAAGCGATTCATTGAGAAATATTTGACAGCTGATGAAGCTGTCCGGCTGGTCAAACCTCATCAGACCATAGGGGTCGGCATTGCGGGTTCCGAGGCGGTTGGTCTATTGAACGCGATGGCAGATTATGCCGCGGAGCTGGAAGACGTTCATTATTGGACTTGCCTGCCCATGAGGGCTTATGACATCTTCACCAAGGCTGAGATGGGCGGCCATATCTATAATGAAAACTGGTTCTACAGCGTCGCTGACCGGCAGATGCACCCTGAAGGGCGGGTATCGTATGTTCCCAATAACCTTCACCGGGCGGCTACCGACAAGCTCTATGGCGCCGGCGGACATCTGGATGTCTTTATGGGGACCGCCACACCACCGAATGAGGACGGTTATATGTCCCTCTCGCTGGGGCTGGTCGTCCAGAAGGACCTGTTGGAAGCGGCTGACCTCAAGATCCTCGAGGTGAATGAGAACCTGCCCTGGACCTATGGCGACACGCTCGTCCATGTGTCCGAGGTGGATTATCTGGTCGAGAACAATGTGCCTGTGGTGGAACTGTCGGGCGCGCCCCCATCCGAGACGGAACAGCAGATCGGCGGCTATATCGCCGACCTGATTGAAGATGGCTCAACGATCCAACTGGGGATTGGCGGCATCCCGAACGCCATCACAGCCTTCATTATGGAACGCAAGGACCTCGGTGTGCATACCGAGATGATTGTGGATGGCGTGGTGGACCTGGTTGAAGCCGGCGTTGTGACCAATGCCAGGAAGACCCTCCATCCAGGTAAGATCGTCGGCTCCTTTGCGCTGGGCACCAAGAAGCTTTATGACTTTCTGGATAAAAACCCCGATGTTGAGATGTACCGGGGGCGTTATAC
>WOYI011196553.1_pt1 | contig 12428 bp, 11 predicted proteins | sample 6423411 | NCBI WGS metagenome assembly WOYI01 (sample SAMN13441803, study PRJNA592873) | oil field metagenome | biome: oil field; feature: oil-well bore; material: oil-contaminated soil; isolation source: oil-contaminated soil from oil-well borehole | place: Germany: Wietze | collected 2016-10-18 ... | reverse complement strand
GAACTTCCCCGAGCAAGGACCACGGTCCGGTCCAGGTGATGTGCACATCCAGTTCCTGCCCTAATAAATCTTTATCAGTCTCCACGAACACAAGCCGGTTGGTGGGGGTTCTGCCGCGCCAGCGATTTTTGGATTTGCCTTCAAAAAGCACTGGAATGGATTTTCCGAGATAGGCTGCGTTGAGATTACCCACAATCTCTTTTTGCAGGTCTTCAAGAGCTCTAAAGCGGCGCATTTTCTCTTCCGCTGGGACGTCATCGGGCAAAAAACGGGCTGAATACGTTCCGGGTCTGGGGGAATAGCGCGCAAGATGGGCGACATCCAGTTTCAACTCTGCCAGCGTGTCGTAGGTGTTCATAAACGCTGCTTCGCTTTCGCTTGGAAAACCAACAATAATATCGGTTCCAATTGAAACGCCGGGAATACGATCGCGAATGCGGGCAACCAGGTCGCGGTATTGGCTGTTCGTGTAGCCGCGGCGCATCCTCTTAAGGATTTCGTCATCTCCTGCCTGCAGTGGGACCTCGATATGGGGCATAACTTTTGGCAGGACGGCAACCGCGTCGATTAACTCATCGGTCATCCAGTTGGGATGGGAAGTCAAAAAGCGCAATCGCCGCAAACCAGGGATCTCCGAGAGGTCGGCAAGCAGTTGCGGCAGGTGGTAGTTGCCTTCCAGCTCAAGACCAAAACGGTCGACGATCTGCCCCAGCAGAACTAATTCCCTGGCGCCTCCGGCGACCAGGCTCCTGGCTTCCTCAAGGATCTTTTCCGGATCGCGGCTGCGTTCTTTGCCCCGTTTGCTTGGAATGACGCAATAGGTGCAGGCGTGTGAACAGCCGAGTACGATTGGCAGGTTTTCTGAAACAGAATGGGCTTCTTCCAACCTCAAGCCGAACTCATCATCCAGCACTTCGTCCACTTGTTTACGCCAGGCTTCCGATCCATCTTGCTGAAGCCGTTCTTCAAGGGCTCGCAAAAAGGGTTCGGGGTCCGAAGGAGCAGCGAAGATGTCCACCCAGGGAAATCGCTTTTCCATGGCTTGATTGCCCTGGATGCCGATCAGGCAGCCCATCAAGCCAATCATAAGGTTGGGATTGGCAAGCTTTAATGGTCTGAGCGAGTTAAGGCGACCCAATGCACGATCTTCTGCACTCTGGCGCACGACGCAAGTATTCAGGATAATCAAATCCGCCTGGTTGACGTCCGGGGTGGCGCTCAGACCAAGAGATTCAAGCGCCCTAGAGAGGCGGCTCGAATCCGCGACATTCATTTGACAGCCTTCTGTCCAGATGTGGTAACGCATAGGCACCTATTATACCTGACACAATAGGTACAACCAACCGGGATAATGTTGCACTCTGTTATAATCTTTCTAAAGTGATTAGCAAAAAGAGGTGATTATGGGCTTCAAAGTAACTGAATATAAACGCGCTTATGTGGTGAAAGGGCTTGGTCGTATAGATAGTGCCGTTGCTCCCGACATCGAACGGGTCCTGACAGATTTGATTGACAAAAACAAAGCCATCATCATTGACATGAGCGATATTGACTTTGTTTCGAGTGCTGGCTGGTGGTCGATCATTCGCGTCCAAAAAGAGCTCAAAAAGAACGATAGAGGCAATCTGACATTGGTGGGATTGAACCAAAACGTTCGCGAATCGATGGATCTGATCGGCATCCTGCCTTACTTTACCGTCTATGATGAGTTGGTAGACGCGATCGGAAGCCTTTAGTCTGAAGAATAAACAAAGCAGAGGCTGAAAAATTACTCAGCCTCTGCTTTTTGTGCTTTTTACCGGTTACTCAAGATCAATGGAGTAACTCGCTTTTTCTCTTGTGAAGGGGGTCGTGCCTGAAATAACCAGCACGATCTTCTCAGCGTCCGCTCCACCCAACTCTGAAGATGAAATGAGAATTTCACCCTGGAAGCTGCGTTGATCCACGGAGATGCCACCGTTTTTCGAGTAAGTCACGATGCTGAGATTCATCGTTTGGGGCAGTTTGTTTTGAACACGCACGAAACCTTCGGCGGTCCAGCCTCCCAGGTCGTTTTCGAGGTCAGTGGCATAGCCGATTGCGTTAATTGCCAGGTCATCGATTGCCATGCCCTTGCCATTGACGGCGGCATCAGTCACGTAGTCAAAGCGGAGTGTCACCTGTTTGCCAACAAAGTCAGAGAGGTCAACTGTCTCGTCGATCCAACCCGAAGATGTGCCGTTCCAGCCACAGCCGTAACTATTGCCGGATGGGTTGGTGGTGGTGCAATTTTGGGAATTAAGGATCTCCCAGTTCGTTCCATCCGTGCTGGCGCTGATGTAAATGTAATCGTAATCCTCTTCGATGTCATACCAGGTTTTGAAGGTCAGCTCCGCTTCACCGGTGACACTGCTGAGATCAAAGGTCTGAGAAAGTGAAGGATTTGACTCGTCTCCAATGTTTGACCAAACGAAGTATTCGCCTGAGCTTGGAGCACTGAAGGGCAAAAGATTGACCGCTTGAGAGGCATTGATCTTGATGCTTTGCAAGTTGGCGCAGTCAATTTCAAGGTAATCCACGCCAAACTGGTAAACGCTGCCATCCACTTGCGCTGGGCAATCCAGGACGGTTTTTTCCATATCCACGGATGTGGGTTTATAACTTTGGTAGTCATACCGTCCGCTTTCAATACCTGTGTCCTGCAGCAGATTAGCCACAGCCCAATCAGCGAAGAATTCGTTTCCTGTGTATGGGTTTCCAGTGGTGGGATTGATCAGGGAGAGCTCATTCATCATTTTTTCAATTCCCACAAATCCGTTCTCATCATGCTGTACCAGGGCTTTGGATGCATCTTCGCCGAAACGGTCGAGGAAATAAACCATGAAGAGGTAGCTCGCGCCGTAGTGGGGACCGTTATCCCCGATGTCTCCACCCCAGTCGTTGAGTTGCATGTCGGTATTGTCCATGTAGGACCAGTCAAAGCCGCCGGCGTCATAATTATTCACATGTTCAGCCAGCATTGAAAATCCTTCATTGACCCAGGTTTCTTCATTTTTGTCCTGGTACCAATGGATCATATGCTGAAATTCATGAGCCATTGTGCCGTAGATGTAACTGTCACCGAGGTCCACATTGTCTGAGCTGATGAGGAACATTTCATGCGCGTTTGAATAAGGGTGCGCGTCCGGGTGCAATTCGTCGGCTGAAGAAAAATAACCTGCCAGGTCGACACCCAAGTTTCCTGCATAGAGAATGTAGAATCTTGGATCCCCATCCACGCCCGGGTTCCACTCCTCGCCAAAAAACTCGCGATTGGTCGGAATGATTTCTTTGTCAAAAGTCTCCGCCAAATTGTTCAAATCGGTTTGATCAAACCGCACGCCGTCCTCGATCCAGAAATAGATATTGTCGCCAACATAATGCAGAGTTGCGTTGACCTGGAAGTTTTCAGTGGTGTCCGTGTTGGTTGCCCAAAACGTCTTCTGGTCGCCGACAGAATAAGGTGCGTCAGTGTCGATCAGCACGTCGGGCACGTTAGGTTTTCCGCCTAACCTGGCCGCCAGATCAATAGGGTCATTGATCGGGACTGTACTTGTATTGAGCTCATCCAGGGTTTGAGAAGCCTTCTCGTATTCCGTCGGATCGAGAATCTGCGAACCTGGATCAACGAAGGGAGTTGGGGTGGCTTCGTTTAGGTTAACTGGCGTCTCCAACATGGGCACCGCCGTCGAGAAGATATTTCGGGAAAGGATGACGCCCCCACCGAAAATCGCGAGGCACAAGCACAGCACGCAAAGAATCAAAATAGCTGCAATAATCAGCACAGTCCTGGTCGAATTATTCATTAGTAAACTCACTATTCTGACTGCTGCCTTCAATGAACAACAATCTATTGAGCATTTTACCCAATCTGGAGCTTTTGCGAAACAGATTATCTAAGGTTCATATGATTATGCACTGCCTGGTCGCCGCGGAAACTGAAAAGCCGCTGGTGTTAGAATCACACCATGCCTGATGACAATTCTCTGAAGATGCTGGTAAATCGGCTGCGTATTCTGGTGATCTTTGTTGCGATTGCGCTGCTGGTCGTGGGTTCTTCAGTCACATCGGACAACCCCCTGGATGGACTGCGAAAGTACACACGAGGAGTTGAATTCGATTTTGTCGAGTGGGAGATCAGTGCTCTTTTTAACAAAGCCGTCAGCGCCTCCCTTAAACTTGAGCGCTTTCTTGATAACAAACAGCAAGTGGACGTCATTCAAACCTGGTTGGCAGAAACAGAAAATGTCATTAATCTCGAGCAAGACCTGCTCACGGCCCAAAACGATTCCTCTCCCAATCGCGATGAGTTAGTTCAGGCAGCCAAAACCAACCTTGACCAAAAGAAGGCAGATCAAAGCCGGCTTGCGAAATTGGCTGAAGCTGTGCTACAGAACCAGACGGAAGTTACCCTGGCTAAGGCTGGGTTTGGGCTTGGTGGGCAAATCCTGCCGCCTGTGCTCTACCAGGTGTCTGACCTTCCACTCAACCTGATCATCTCTCCCCGGACAGAAATCAGGAATGTGCTCAGTCTCAGCCTTGATCCAGGCCTGGATGCCGTTGAAAAGGATGAAATCGAGACAGGTATTTATGAGGACTATGACCTCTCTGCCCTGATTGAACCTGTTGGGGGGATTGGAGCTTATCCCACGATGGTCATGCGCACCACCGATCTCAACTGGCTGACAGAAACCATTGCCCATGAGTGGATCCATAACTACCTGGCATTTTTCCCCCTGGGAATGCGGTATTACGTCAATGATCAGATGCGGACGATCAATGAGACTACGGCCTCCCTGGCGGGCAAAGAAATCGGGCTTGACCTGATCATCTCCTTCTATCCCGATCGGACGCCGCGTTATTATCTGCAAATGCCTACCTATACCACCGTTCTTGCTGAAGGTGCGGAAACGCTCAACCCCTTTGACTTCCGGGCAGAAATGCACGAAACACGCGTGAAGGTCGATGCTTTATTGGCTGAGGGCAAGGTGGATGAGGCGGAGCAATACATGGAAGCCAGGAGAATTTTTTTCTGGGAGAACGGCTACCGGCTGCGAAAGATCAACCAGGCGTATTTCGCTTTCTATGGCTCCTACAACGACACACCTGGTGGCGGAGCTTCAGGTGCTGACCCGGTTGGGCCAGCCGTCCAGGCTTTGCGCACGCGTTACTCCAACCTGAACGAATTCCTCCATGCAATCAGATTCGTGAGCAGTTTTGATCAGCTTTTGCAATTGTTGGATTAGTATCTTATAAATGGCAACCAACTTCGTGAGAAAGGCTTTTCTAATTTATAATGGGTAGAACTAACAGCAAGAAGGGAAGGCCTAACCAGCTATGCAATTTGGAATCCCGCCTGCCAATCCACTCCTGATCGTTATTTCCGGGCCTTCGGGCATCGGTAAAGACGCTGTGGTTGGTCTATTGCGAAAAACGAATCCTGACACCCACTTCGTGATCACGATGAATTCACGTCCTCCCAGACCGGACGAAGTGGACGGTCGGGATTACTTTTTTGTCTCACGCGAGAAATTCGAAGCCATGATCGAGGCGGGTGAGCTTTTGGAACATGCCAAAGTCTATTCTGACTATAAGGGCATCCCCAAATCACAAGTTCGCGAAGCCTTAGCCTCGGGGAAGGATGTTATTATGCGGCTGGATGTGCAAGGCGCCATGACCATCCGCAAGATTTGCCCCGAAGCAATCCTGATCTTTCTGACTGCCAGTTCGCGCGAAGAATGGGTGAATCGGTTGCTTGAGCGCCGCAGTGAGACCCCTGAAGAACTGGAGCTCCGTTTTACTACCGCGGCACAGGAATATGCCATGATCGACCAGTTTGATTATCTTGTAGTCAATTCTGAACACCATCTTGATAAAACCATCGAGGATATCCAGGCGATTATCCGTGCCGAACATTTGAGAACAACACCACATAAGGTTGAGTTATGAGTGAACAAAACAAACCAGAGGCTGGCTCTGAGTTTCAATTCCAGCCAAATTCAACACGCCCGGATGATTCCGCGTTCAAAACTGCTCCATCGAAGAAACCCTGGCAGATGCCGGGTTTTCCCTGGGTGACTTACTCCCTTTTGGCACTCACGGTCCTGTTTTACGTTGCCCAACAGGTGCTGGTGCAAATATACGGCTTCGATCTGCTCTTCTTGTTATTGGGAAAGATTAACGACAGGATTCTTGCAGGCGAGTTCTGGCGATTGCTTACACCGGCATTGCTGCATTCCAATCTAATCCATTTGATGTTCAACATGTATGCCCTGAACATTCTCGGGCGGCAGATTGAGCCTTTTTATGGCAAGTGGCGCTTTCTTCTGCTTTACGTGATTGGCGCGCTCGGGGGCAATGTGCTCTCGTTCGTCCTCAGCAGCTACAGCTCGCTCGGTGCATCCACAGCCATTTTTGGGCTGCTTGCGGCTGAGGCGATCTTCATCTGGCAAAACCGCGAAATCTTCGGCAAACAGAGCCGGGGAATTCTGATGAACCTGGTGTTCGTCTTGGTGCTCAATCTGTTCATTGGCATCGCACCAGGCAGCAACACTGACAATTGGGGGCATCTTGGGGGGTTGCTGGCAGGTTTCTTCTTCGCGTTTATGGCAGGTCCTCTGCTGGTGTTTCGCCCGCAGGAAGCTGGAGTGCGCTTGGAAGACAGCCGAACAAAACAGCAGATCGGGCTGGCATCGGTGATGGTGCTGGTTGCCTTTGCTGTCATTGCAGCCATCCCTTTTTTCACACGCTAAGCAGGAACGCTTGAAGTTGTTTGATCATATCCAGAAAGTGGATGAAGAAATCTCTGCGCGCCTGGTTTTGCAAAGGGAAGATGGGTTTGCGCACAAACTGGTCGCGCTGATCGGGCACAGTGGTGATTCTTGGTATTGGCTGATTGGCTTGATCTTGATATGGCTTTTTACCCGGGGGTCGATCCGTACTACCGCTATCCTGTTGGCGCTCGCGCTTGCCATCCTGGCGGTGTTCGTGCTTGGAATAAAGTTCTTGTTGCGCCGCCCCCGCCCAGAGGGTGAATGGGGCAGTATTTATCGCGTCACTGACCCACATTCTTTCCCTTCGGGGCATGCTGCCCGCGCGATGACGATCGCTTTCCTGGCGCTGCAGTTCCAGAATCCGCTTTGGTTTATTGGGTTGTTTGCCTGGGCAATCCTGGTCGGTTATTCCAGGGTGGCATTGCGCCTGCATTACTTTTCAGATATTTTTGTGGGTTGGCTGATCGGCGCGCTGAGTGGCTCTTTGGCAGTAAAATTTCTCCCCGTTCTCATCCAAAAATTACCGGATGTTTTTCCCTTCCTGGCCTGATTGTTAAAATAAACTGACCCCAACGCGGGGTCAGTTCAAAGCAAGAAACATTTTTTAGGCGAGGATCATCGCGCCCATGGGAGGGACTGTAAGATCAGTGATCTGCTGCTGTTCAACCTGGACATGTTTGTCACTGAGTTGATCCTGCAACTCGGCACCGTCTTCGAAGGCATCGCCCGTTGCAAAGTTGAGTTTTACAGCCGCATTGGCATTATTCAAAACAACCAACACCGTGTCCAACTCATCCCGGCGTAAGTAAGCCAGCACGCCATCCTGGGCATAAATAGGTTCGTAGGAGCCTGTGCGCAGGGCGGGGATGGCATGGCGGATTGTAATGGCTTCCTTGATGGCGTCACGCAGTTCCACATTCCAATCTTCCTGGCGCCAGGTAAAGCTCTTGCGGCTGAGGGGATCCCGACCGCCATCGAGCCCGATTTCATCTCCGTAATAGATGCAGGGTGCGCCGGGGTAAGTCAGCACGAAGTTGTAGGCAAGTTTCAGCTTGGCGACGCTGCCGTTCATCAGGCTGAGGAAGCGGGGCATGTCGTGGCTGTCGAGGAGGTTTAGCTGCGCATAGGCAAATTCATGGGGATAAAGTTCGAGTAATTCGCTGGTGCGTCGGGCAAACGCCTGAGCGTCCATAGGTTGTGGGTTGCCCAGCCCCATCATGCCTTCGGCAAGTTTGTGATTAACTGTATCACCACCAAAGAAGCTCACGGCGGCATGGGAGAGTTGATAATTCATGACGGCATCAAATTTGTCGCCTGAATTGAGCCATTCCTGGGCTTCAGATGGAATTTCGCCAACAATGTAGGCCTCGGGGTTGGCAGTCTTGACCACATCCCGGAATTCCTCCCAGAAACCCGCGGTTTTAATCTCAAAGGGAACATCCAGGCGCCACCCATCGATGCCTTGATCAATCCAATAGCGTGCAATGTCCATGATGTAACGGCGTACGATGGGATTCTCAGTGTTAAATTTTGGCAATGCCGGCAGGTTCCACCAGCAGTCGTAATTGGGCTTGCCCTGGTAAGCGTTTAGCGGGAAGCCGTGAACCTTAAACCAATCGATATAGGGTGAATCCTGACCATTTTCAAGGATGTGGTTAAACGGGAAGAAACCTCTGCTGGCATGGTTGAAAACTCCATCCAAAACGATGCGAATTCCGCGGTCATGCGCGGCGTTCAGTAAGGTCTTGAAGGCATCGTTCCCGCCCAGGAGAGGGTCCACCTGGTAGTAGTCATGCGTGTGGTATCTGTGATTTGAAGCTGATTGGAAGATCGGATTCAAATAAATTGCATTGATACCCAGGTCTTCAAGGTAATCCAGCTTTTCATAAACACCCATCAGGTCGCCGCCTTTAAAGCCGTAGATAGTGGGGAGGCTGTCCCATTTTTCAAAAAGACCCGGTTTGTTTACGCGCGAGCTCCAGGCAAACCGGTCAGGGAAGATTTGATAAAAGACAGCGTTCTTGACCCAGTCCGGTGTCCGGTTGTTGTAGTCTGTCATGTTTCCTCAATAGTGCGAAAATATAGTTGATGCGCTAACCAATTATTATACTTAGCGCAGAGACTTTTGTCATAATTTTATCCAAGGAATAACAATTTGTTAATAATTTCTTAGCAATAGTTGCCATCTTATGTTAAACAGGCGTTAGCTTTTGGAATGATCATTATCCCCCATGCGTGGGGGTTGCAAGCTTGCTTGTTTTGAATTATTCTTAAATCGGGAATGGCAAAGTCCCGGTGGGCTTCCTGGTCTTCAAAATCAGTGTCGGGTCGGTAAGAGCCGTCGTGGGTTCGACTCCCATCCATTCCCGTTTATTATGGATAAAAACATGAAGAAATCCAAATTGCTTTTGCTGCTATCGCTGTGCATGCTCATCATCGTTAACGCCTGCCAGCCAATAACCCCCACTCTGACGCTTCCTCCAACGCGTACTCCTACTCCACTCCCTCCAACTGCGACGCCCCAGCCGACCAACAAACCCACGCTGGTGGTGGATCTCAACGCATTGCGAGGGAAGGAGGTGAAGGTAGCTTACCCTTGGGTCAGGGACCAAAATCGGGTTAACCAACTGATTGATGACTTCAACCTGACCAATTCCTGGGGAATCCGGGCAGTTGCTGAGTCCTTTGACAGCGATGAATTAATGGCTGAAGCGTTGCAGCAGGGGAATCTGAACGCGAATGTCATCATTGGTAAAACGTTCGATTTGTTGAATCCACAAAACCAGGTCACGCTCCTGGATTTGAATGACTACATCAACGACCCAACCTGGGGAGCCTTGGACTCGTACGACCCGGCTTCACCTTTTAAAGCTTTTGCGCCCAAACCGAACGAAGCTATGCCACGCTATTCGCTGCCGTTGGCTTATGATGCGGGTCTTATCTACTATCGAACTGGGTGGGCAAAAGAGCTTGGTTTGGAGGGAGTGCCGCTAAGCTGGGATGACTTTGCCAGCCAGATGCAGGCTGGTTTACGTGCCAACCTGAACGACAATCTCTATGTCAATAATGGCACAGGCGGACTCCTGCTTTCCAAATCCGTCCTTTCTGCCCAAAGCTGGTATGCCGCTTTTGGCGGTACCTATTCGATCGAAAACCATGTTTTAAGTTTGCAGGATAGCGCGCTCGATGCTTCCTTCCGGACCTTGAAACAGGCTTTTGTCGATGACACCTCATGGGTCGGTCTGGAGCCCACGCCATATCAGTATTTTGTTGATAAGTATGCCCTCACCTATGAAGGGACGCTGAGTGAACTTAATCAGCAGACGTATTACTTGCCAGAAAAGGAGTCAGAGACCAATTGGGAAACCATTCCTTATCCGACAAAAGATGGAAAAGGTTCGATCGCTCTTGAGTCGATCAGTGTAGCGATCAACGCCGCTGATGCTGAAACCGTTCAGGCAGCCTGGTTTTTTGTCAGATGGATGCTGCAGCCCTCCCAGCAGGCAAGATTGGTTGATATTACCGGCCTGTGGCCTGCCACCGGGCATCCTGCCGTGGTTGCGGAGGATTACGCGGCTTTCCATCCTGCCTGGGCTTCTGCTCTGAAGGAAGGTGTTCACCTGACGCTCGCACCTGAAGCGGCTTCATGGGGCATCAATCGGTACGTATTACAGGATGCCTACCTGCGGGTGTACGGTCTTGAACCGGACTATTTCTCCAGCATTATCGATGTGCTCAAACAGACCCTGGCTGAGTACCCCACGAGGTAAACTTGAGCGATAAACCAGTTGTGAAAATTTATTCCGATGGAGCCTGCTGGGGTAATCCCGGACCAGGCGGATGGGGAGCGATATTGATCACCCCTGGTCACAGCAAAGAGATCAGTGGAGCTGAAAAGCTTACTACGAACAACCGCATGGAGATTACCGCTGCGCTTGAGGGGTTGAAAGCTCTCAATCAGCCTTCAGTCGTGCATTTTTTCACCGATTCCAGCTACCTGGTTAACGCCGCAACCATATGGTTGCCGGGTTGGAAAGCTCGCGGCTGGCGCCGCAAAGATGGCGTCTTGCTGAATGCAGATCTATGGCAGGAGCTTGATCGCGAAATGGCAAAACACCAGGTCAGTTGGAACTGGGTGAAGGGGCATGCGGGCAACCGTTACAATGAACGGGCGGATGAACTGGCGAATGATGCTATCCGGAAGCTTGGTCTTTGATCAGGCGGCGGGATAGCCGATTTCAGCTAAAGCAGCTCTCAGCTGTAAATCAGTTGCCGGGGAGTCAAATTCGACCGTGACAGATTTGGTTTCAAGATCGACATCAACCTTTTTGACGCCTTCCAGGGGTTGGAGTGCCTTCTGAACATGCATTACGCAGTGATTGCAGCTAACATTTGGAACAGAATAACAAATAGTATTCATGGTATCTTCCTTTCGTTTGATTGATTTTAGTAAGGACAGAATAAATGTCAACGTCAAACATTAACCAACGTTCACTAAGCCAAGCCAAAGCCTTTTTACTGGACATGGATGGTACCTTTTTTCTTGGTGATGCCCTCTTGCCAGGCGCTTTGGAACTGCTTGAGCTCTTAAACCGCCGCGGATTGCCTTTTTGCTTCCTGACGAACAACACGTCCCATAGCAAGCTGGATTACATCCGCAAGTTGAAAGCGTTGGGAGTCAGGGAGGAAGATGCGCGCGTGTATACTGCGGGCGATGCCACCATTGCCTATCTGAACAAGCATCATTCTGGCAAAAAAGTCTTCCTGTTGGGAACGCCCAGCCTGGCGGAGAGCTTCTGCGAGGGCGGCATTGCCCTGAGCGAAACCGATCCGGACTTGGTCGTGATCGGATATGACACCGGCCTGACGTATGACCGAATCAGCGCTTTTTGTAGCTTTGTGCGCAAAGGATTGCCCTACATCGCCACTCATCCCGATATAAATTGCCCGACACCGGAAGGACCAGTGCCAGATATCGGCGCGATGATGAGCCTGGTGGAGGCTTCCACCGGGCGGAAAGCAGATGTTGTGATCGGCAAGCCCAACCCTGGGATCGTGAATGCGCTGGCGGAGGAGTGGGGGCTTAAGCCGGAGGAACTGGTCATGGTCGGTGACCGCCTATACACCGATATTGCCCTCGGCCAAACCGCAGGTGTACGAACTGTGCTGGTGCTGAGCGGTGAGACCAGGCGCGAAGACCTGGCAAATGCAAAAAATCAACCAGATCTTGTTTGCGAAAATCTGACAGACCTGACTTGGGATATAATAAATTAATCTACTATTTGGAGGAATTATGGAAGAAATTGGTGGTGCATTTGGTTCATTAGGTTTGCTCTGTATTTTTTTCCTGGTTTTACGCCCGATTTTGCAAGCTGTGGTTGAGTCCTTGCGCAAGAGAGGTAAAACCTTGCCCAACTGGCTTAAAAAGACTTTTCAGTTTGTGACGAAAAACCATCGCTACGCCGGAATTGTGGCGTTGGTGGCGATCGCAGTGCATTTTATTATTCAGTACACGAACTATGACAGTATTGATAGCGTTGTATTCGTGGCGGGATTGACCGGGTTCCTGTTATTAGCAGTTCAGACCGTCCTGGGCTTTGGGCTGACCAGGCAAAAAGATAAAGAACGCCGCAAAAA
>WOYI011260934.1_pt1 | contig 12430 bp, 10 predicted proteins | sample 6423411 | NCBI WGS metagenome assembly WOYI01 (sample SAMN13441803, study PRJNA592873) | oil field metagenome | biome: oil field; feature: oil-well bore; material: oil-contaminated soil; isolation source: oil-contaminated soil from oil-well borehole | place: Germany: Wietze | collected 2016-10-18 ... | reverse complement strand
CTTCGCCGGCTCGGAACCCCTCGGCGATCCGAAGTCAACCCAGACGACGTCGCCGGGTGATGGAGACTGAGGCATCCACCACCCGCTTGTCAGCGCGTGTTAGCGGTTGTCAGCGAGAATCAGCGCTGTGTGATGGTCCAGGTGCCGTCGGCCTGCGCCTTGTCGGGGTGCTGGACGTTGAGGAACAGCGTCTTCGGGTCCTTGCCGAAGTAGATCCCCGAGATCTCAGCGCCGGAGTCCTTCAGCGAGGCGAACTGCTCGACCGAGTCAGCCGCACCGTCGTGGTCGGTATCGAGACCGGCGACCCAGACATCCGAGAGGTAGTTGTCCTCGACCATCCAGAGGCGACCGTCGGGGCCCTGCGCAAGGTTGTCAGGGTTGTTGAACCCGGTCACGCCTGCGGCCGCATCCTCAACGGGGACGTTCAGGCCGGACTGCACGAAGCTCGACAGCACGTTGCTGTTGAGGTCGATCGCGACGACGCGGTCCTCCGAGGTGTTCGCGACATACAGGGTGCTGCCGATCACCTCGACGTCTTCGGGGCGACCGAACTCGGTTGCCGCGACCGCGTTGGCGGCAGCATCCGCGTCGGTGACGACCAGGTCCATGTCCAGCGCGACCCATTCGAATGCGCCGACCTTCTCTCCGAAGGTCGCCGAGCTCCACAGCTGGGCGCTGTCGTCGAGGCCGGTGAGCTTGAGCGCGTAGAGCTGGCCGTCCGAGAGGTCGCCGCGCGTCGTGGGCACGAACTTGTAGATCGACCCGCCGTTCAGCTCATCGATCACGAAGACGGTGCCGTCGCCGATGGCCTCGATGCCCTCATGGCGCAGGATGCCCACCTCGGTGCGCGTCTCGACCTTGACGACCTTGGTCGGGTCCTTGGGGTCCAGGAACGCCTCGAACAGGCGACCGCCGGCAGTCTCCTCGGCGAACAGGATCGTACCCCACGGAGTCCAGCGGATGCCGTCGAGTCGGCGCCAGCCTGGATCCTGCGCGATGACCTTCGCCTGACCGGTCTTCAGGTCGACGACCGACAGTGCGCCATTGGCACCGACCTCGTGTGTGCGGTAGAGGTAGCGGCCCGCCTGCTGCCCGGTCTCGTTGACGGTGTTCATGTCGGTGAGGTCGTCGACGCCGTCACCGTAGATGTCGAGCACGGTCTCATCCGCGAGCAGCTTCTGCGAGTAGCCCTCGGGGATGACGAACGGCTCCGTCCATGTGGCCGTCGCCTCGGAGTAGGGGGTTCCGTCGATGGGATCGAATCCCATCGGCCCGTCGGCGGCGAAGCCGGCCGTGGCCGGCATGAGTGCGAAGGCGGTCGCACAGATGGCGGCGCCGGCGATGATGCGAGTACGCACGAAGAGTCTCCTCAGTGTTCGGGGGTTGTGGGACGGCGCCACGCTAACGATCGGAGGTGACGCAGGGGTGACCAGCGCAGACCGATGGCCGCCAGTCAGGTGAACACCGCATTACTCGGGAACGGGAACCTTCCTTCAGGGATCTATCCGGCAGCCGCGGGCAGATCTTGTTCTGATAGGCGAGCACTTCACCGGTGAAGTACTTCGTCTCCAGGTGCATGACCTGAGAACCCTCGCGCCTGAACATACCCCGGTGACTGGGGATCAGAGTGACGAGTTCCGGCGCGGTGGGGGTGGGATGGCGAACGAGGGTGGCAAAATACCATCTATGTTCTAAACAGTTGCAACCCCTGGTCAAATATCGTACCCGCACACCCCTGTTTTATCAGGCCCTATTAGAATATCTGTTTGACACTCACTACGATTGCGGGTAACATCGATGCATCGACGATCCCATCGACGACTCGAGCGATCCGCTCGCCGGCATCGATGAAGCCTTCGCCCTGCTTCGCGCCGCGTGGGCCGCAGGCGGTGAAGGGCCGCTGTTGCCGGCATCCGCGTTGAATGGCGCCCACCTCATCGCGGTCAACAACGCGCTCGGGCTGCTGCGGCATCACGATGCTCGACCGCGCCGCGCTCCGCGCCGACCGAGTGGCGCTCGACACTGCGGAAAGCATCCTCTCCGACCAGGCCGTCGGCATGAGCCTCGACCAGCTCGCCAAGCTGACCGCTCGCGCGGAGGCTCATCTCGACCCCGATGGGCTCGAACCGAAAGAAACGCAACGCGCGCGGCGACCGGTCCTTCGTCATGTACGAGCGCGACGGAATGCTGCACTTCACCGGCAAGTGCGACGTCGAGTCGGGCGCGCCCATCAAGACCGCAGTCGAGGCGATCGTCACCGCCGATTTCCGCGCGGCGCTCGATGACCCACACCGCGGATCCGACCCCGATTCAGACCTGCGGTCGGTCCCCCAGCGTCGACTCGACGCGCTCGCGCTGATCGCCCGGCACTTCCTCGGGTGCGACCACAGCGACATTCCGCTCGGCGGGGCGACCGTCGTCGTGCGGATGAACCTCGAAGACCTCCAGAGCGGCGAAGGCCACGCCCTCATCGACGGCATCAGCCAACCGGTGAGCATCGCCACCGCACGCAAAATGGCCGCGGGCGGACGCATCATCCCCTGCGTGCTCGACACGGACGGACAGATCCTCGACTGGGGACGCGAGAAGCGGCTCTTCACCAAGTCACAGCGGCTCGCGCTGGTCGAACGAGACGGCGGGTGCGCGATGTGCGGACTACCACCGGGAATGACCCGAGCGCATCACATCAAGTGGTGGACTCGAGATCGGGGCGCCACTGATCTCGCCAACGGCGTGCTGCTCTGCGAATCCTGCCACCATCGCATCCACGACAACGGCTGGGACATACGGATAGACGGCGTCGGCACCCGCGCAAGAGTGTGGTTCATCCCACCCCGACATGTCGACATCGATCGAACCCCGCGCCTCGGCGGCAGAGCCCGCTTCGACTACCTCGCGGCCTGACGACATGAGCACGCGGCATCCGCATTCGATGCCGCCTGCCGCATATTTCGCGCACCGGGGATCAATATGTCACCCACAGCACGACGTCAGGGCCGCCGTGCTTCTGTCACCCGTCTGGACGATGGCGCCCGCGAGCGAGCACAATGTGACGTATCGGTCAGATCGGGCGGACACATCGGGCCGGGACGGAACGGGCGGGGGTCGATGTGGGCGACAACGATAACGGCCCGCACGCGGAGAGCGGCATCCGTGGCGGGTCCCTCCGCAGACTGCTCCTCACCCTCATCGATGCGGCCGGAACCGAACGCTCGCGGATCATCCCGCGCCCTCACATCGCGGCAGCCCTCGACAGCGGAGTACACGCCTCGATCAGCAGCGCCGCGCTTTTCACCCCGCGCGACGAGCCGATAGACGCCGCAGGGCTCGATGCGGTGATCGGCGACGTGCTCGTGCGACCCGACGCGTCGCGACTTGCCCTGATCGACGAGCGGATGCAGCTCGGCTGGGCACCCGCCGACGTGCTCTGGCCCGAAGGGACACCGTTCTTCGGCTGCGGACGTTACGCGGTGCGCCGAACGGTCGAGAACCTCATGGCGGGCGGACTGCGGGCACGGATCGGCTTCGAAATCGAGTTCAGCCTGATTCGAGATGGTGCCGCCGACTCCGGCCCGCGTCCCGCCCACGAGGGCCCCGCATACGGTCAGCGGCCGCTGCTGCAGAATGAGCTCTTCATCGACGCCCTGCTCGACGATCTCGAGATCGCGGGCGTACCGGTGCTTCAGGTGCATGCCGAACACGGTCTCGGTCAGTTCGAACTCGCCCTCGCTGCCCGTGATCCGCTCGCTGCGTGCGACGACTACCTGCTCACGCGTCTTGTCATCGAGCGCGTCAGCCTGCGCCACGGCCTCACCGCGTCGTTCGCGCCGATTCCGCCGGTCGGCGCCGCGGCGAACGGCATGCACATCCACCTCTCCGTCATGCAAGGTGAGAGCAACCTGCTGACGCCGACGGCGCCCGACACCCCCACGCGCGACGGCCTCGCAGTCATCGCGGGCATTCTCGATGCGCTGCCCGCCGCCACCGCGCTCCTGTGCGGGAGCGAGTCGAGCTACGAGCGGCTGCGACCGGGCCGATGGTCGGGGGCCTCGCTCTGCTGGGGTGTCCAGAACCGCGAAGCAGCCGTGCGCTACATCCCCTCCACGGCGCAGGCGGGCGCCCACGGCGCGAACATCGAGGTCAAACCCGGTGATGCCACCGCCAACCCCTACCTCGCGGTCGCCGCCCTCCTGGCGGCAGCGTCGGACGGCCTCGCGCGCAGGACGACTCCTCCCGCACCGATCGAGCTGAGTCCCCTGCGCCTGAGCGTCGAAGAACGCGAAGCACGCGGCATCCGCTCTCTGCCTTCGACCCTCGTCGACGCGCTGTCGCTGCTGAACGAGTCGGCGATGCTCCGTCGGCAGCTCAGCGATCGGCTCGTCGACCTGTACGTGGCGGTACGGATGCCGCGACCCTGACCGACTCTGACGGACCTGACCGACTCGGCCACACCCATCGCCAGACTCATCGAAGCCGAGCGGTTCCCGGCCTCCTATTCGACGTGCGAAACCGACAGGAACGAGCGGGACCGGCCGAGCTGGACAGTCGGTCCGACGACGTCGAACGTCGCCTGGGCGCGGATGTCGTCCGACGCCGAGCCGATCAGCACGTCGATGGGGCCGGGCTCGATGATGTATGTCGACCCATCCAGGCCGAGGTAGCCGAGCTGGTCCATCCGCACCGTGAACGTCACCGTGGAGGACGCACCGGGTGCGAGTGAAATCCGCCGGAAGCCGACGAGTTCCTGGGCGGGACGAACCAGCCCCGTTGCGGTGTCGCTGAAGTACAGCTGGACGACCTCGTCGCCGGCCACCGTCCCCGTGTTCGAGACCCTGATCCTGACGTCGACCGACCCGGTCCCCTCCACGGTGCTGTCACTCAGGCTGATGTCACCGTATTCGAATGTCGTGTAGCTGAGGCCGTGCCCGAACGCGAAGAGCGGGGTCGCCGGCATGTCACGGTAACCCTGGTGCATGTCGGTCTCGGTGCGACGGTAGCCGCTGCCGACGTGCTGGCCCGCGTAGACAGGAACCTGGCCGGTGTGGCGCGGAATGCTGTACGGAAGCTTGCCGCCGGGTGTTGCAACTCCGAACAGCACGTTCGCAATCGCCCGCGTCCCCTGCTGGCCGCCGTAGTAGGCGTGCACGAGCGCGGACAGCGACGGGAGCGACTCGGTGATGACCATCGGGCGGCCGGTCGAGAGCACACCCACCACGGGAGTGCCGGTCGCCGCGACAGCGCTGAGGAGTGCGCGCTGCGTGCTCGGCAGCTCGAGGTCGGCCGAGTCGGATCCTTCGCCTTCGGTGGTCGCACCGAAGAACCAGCCGCCCCGGCCACCGAACGCGGCGATGACGACGTCTGCGCCGGCCGCCGCCACGACCGCGGCGTCGATGTCAGATGGCTCGGAGTCAAGGACGCCACACCCGGTGACGACCGTGATCTCGGCATCCGGAACCAGCTCCCGGACCGCCTCAACCAGGCTGATCGAACCATAGTGCTGACGGATGTAGTCCTCTGGCGACACCGCGAATGCGGCACCGAACTCTGCACCCGCCGCCGCCATGGCCTCCGCCGGCATCTCGCCGCCGAGTTCGTCGAGTCCCGCCATGCTGCCCTCGCCGCCGGCCATCATGCCGCCGATCATCCCCAGGCCCACCGGGTAGGTGTAGCCGGGGAATGCGAACCCAACCTCGTCCGCGTGCGGGCCGACGATCGCGATGCGTCGCACCTCACGAGACAGCGGCAGCACCGCCGACTCGTTCTTGAGGAGCGTCAACGACTCCTCGGCCAGCTGCTGCGCGAGGTCGACGCCACGCTGCGCAGTGCCAGCGAGGACGATCGGGTCCTCGTCGACATAGGGGCGCTCGAACAGCCCCAAGGCGAATTTGTCGCGCAGCACGCGCCGGACGGACGTGTCGAGGACCCCCTCGCCGACGACGCCGGCCCGGACCTGGTCGGCCAGCAGTGTGCCATAGCCCACGGTGGCAGGCAGTTCCACATCCAGGCCGGCAGTGAGCGCAAGTGTGCCGGCCTCCGCGACGTCGCGCGCGACCCGTTGGCGCGTGTGGAGCATCGGGACCGTGGTGTAGTCCGAAACGACGGTGCCCTCGAAGCCGAGCTCATCGCGTAGCAGCCCGGTGAGGATCTCCCAGGAGGCTCCGACGGGGACGCCGTCGATCTCGGAGTAGGAGTTCATGATCGATGCCAGGTCGGCGAGTCGGATGGCCGCCTCGAACGGGCGCGCATAGACCTCGCGCAGCTCGCGGGAAGTGACCTGGGTCGCGGCCATGTTCTGGCCGCCCTCCGTCATCGCGTAGCCCAAGAAGTGCTTCGCGGTGGCGATGACGCCCTCGCGCAGGTCGTCGCCCTGCAGGCCTCTGGTGAACGCCACGCTCAGGGCGGACCCGAGGTAAGGGTTCTCGCCGTACGTCTCGTGCACGCGGCCCCAGCGAGCGTCGCGCGCGACATCCATGACAGGCGCGAGCGCCTGCAGGAGACCGACACTGCGCATCTGCTGACGCATCAGGTCTGCCATCTGCCCGACTGCCTCGGGGTTCCAACTCGCGGCCAGGCCGATCGCGGTCGGGAAGACCGTGAAGTCCGGCGCCAACACGCCGTTGAGCGCCTCGTTGTGGAAGATGGCGGGGATGCCGAGCCGGGTGTTTTCGACCAGGTACTTCTGGATCGAGTTCACGGAACGAGCGGTTGTCTCGGGCGACTTGTGGCCGAACATGCCAAGAGCCGAGATGTGGCCGATGCCGTTGCCGAGCAGCTTCTCGGCCTGAGACTCGATGATGCCGTCGAGGCCGAGCAGAGCGATCGGCATGGTCGCCGAGAGCTGCATGGCCTTCTCGTCGATGGTCATCTGCTGCAGCAGCGCGTCGGCGCGCTGGAGGGGTGTGGCGTCGATGACGGCCCGCGGGGTGATGGTGCTCATGTTCTGATTCCTTGTCGAATGTGATTCAGGGTGCGATGTCAGCGGGATGCCTTGATCGGCCAGACCGCGAAGGCACCGAGCACGCTCAGTGCGATACCCAGCGGGAACAGCCCGACGAAGCCGAAGCCGAGGACGATGGCGCCGGCGATGGCGGGGGCGAGGGCCTGAGGCAGGGTGGCGGCGATGTTGACGACGCCGAGATCCTTTGCGAACGACTTCGCGGACGGCAGCACCTGGCTCATCAGCGCAGTGTCGACGGCCTGGAACATGCCGAACCCGAGGCCCGCGACGAAGGTCATGACCATCCAGGCGGGCAGCGTGGGCGAGATCATCGGGGCCAGCATCGCGACTCCGACGAGCACAGACGATCCGAAGATGAAGGGCTTGCGGCGGCCGACCTTGTCGGAGAGCGGCCCGGAGACGATGGTGGAGATCAGGATGCCGGCGAGGGTCAGCAGTCCGAGCACCGGGATGACCGTTGCGGGGTTTTCGATGCCGATGTAGTCAGTGAGTATGTAGAACTGGTAGCCGGTGACGGTGAAGTACCCGGCGTAGAGCAGGGTGCGGCCGGTGAAGGCCCAGAAGAAGTCGGGGTGCTTGACCGGGTTGACCCAGAACGTGCGGAGGAAGTCTGCGAAGCGGAACGGCTCCCGCGGGACTTCCTTGCTGGAGTAGTCCGGGTTGAAGATCACGAACAGCGTCAGCATCAGCACCGAGAAGACGGCCAGGAAGAGGTAGCCGGCCGCGATCGAGCCGAGGAACACCGAGCCGACGATCTGACCGCCGAGTGCGCCGACCATCAGGCCGATGCCCGACAGCGCCGAGAACGTGCCGCGACGCTTGATCGGAACCCGGTCGGGCATGACCGCGGACAGCGGTCCCTGCGCGAAGTTGTACGCGGTCTGCACGATCGTCGCCGCGATCAGCACACCCACGAACGAGTCGGCGAATGCGAGACCCACCAGGGACAGCGCGCCGACGACGGATCCGATCATGATCCACGGCGCACGACGTCCGAAGCGTGACCGGGTGCGGTCGGAGATCTGACCGGCGATCGGCTGCCCGAACAGGGCGAAGACCGCGCCGACCGTCGAGATGATCGCAAAGTTCGCGATCTTGTTCGCCGAGTCGAGCCCGGCGACCTGCGCGGGCAGCAGGATCCCGAGGAACGCGCCCCAGATGATGAACACGCCCATGTTCGCCGGGATGATCCACCACAGCAGACGGCGGACGCCCTTGATCGGAGTGGGCGGGTCTTCGTTGCCCGCTGCCTCCTCGATGAAGGCGATTTCGGCGTCGACGTCGTCGACGGGCGCGAGTGGTTCTGACGGCATCGTCATGATGTTCATTCCTTTTGAATGGGGTGGTGAGCACTCTTCGTCACGTGCTCGGGATACTGCAGGTTGTTCAGTTGGCAAGAGCGAACGGCGAGGTGGGCCAGATGTAGTCGCCCGAGCACATCAGCGGCGAAGCATCCGCCAGGTCGTGCGAGCCGTAGAGGTAAACCCGGTCACCGAAGACGTGCGGCTCTCCGTCGGGTACATATGCCTCAGCGAGAAGGAACGGGTTGATCGATGCCTCCACGGTGCCATCCGGGAGCTGCATCGTGCTCACTGCCCACTCCATCGTCGGGAATTCACTTTCACGTGACTTACGCGCTTCACTTACGCGCTTCACCCATCATAATAGAGCTATGGATGCCGTTCCTGTCAAGTCACCCGAGGACGCCAACCTCCCACCCCGGGCGTTGCCGACGGGCGAGGATGTCGCGCGGCGCGCCAACGTGTCGCGTGCGACGGTGAGCTATGTCCTTAACGGCGTCACATCGCAAAAGATCTCTCAGAAGACACGCGAGGCCGTCCATCGCGCAGCCGACGAGCTCGGCTACCGTCCGAATCCTGCCGCCCAGAGCCTCGCGGCCGGCGCGTCTCGCATTGCTCTGCTGGTGATGCCCGGCGTTCACCTCGGCGAGCTGTTCATCGAGGTGAGCAGTCTGCTGACCGCGCGCGCCGCGGAACGGGGCGTGACCCTCATCGTGCACATCGAATCGCCCGCGAGCAGAACAGTCATCGATGTCGCCCAAGACCTGCGACCTCGCGCTGTTTTCAGCATGTTCGGTCTTGACGAGCAGACCGTGAGCTGGCTGCGCGAACGAGGAATTCCGGTCGCCTCCCTGCGGCAAGACAGTGGCGACAGCGTGACAGCAAACGACCGATCGGGCTGGCTTCAGGTGCATCATCTCGCCGACCATGGACACTCCCGGATCGGATTCGCGGACACTGACGACCCCGGCCTGCGTATGGTCGCCGAGTCGCGGCGCGACGATATCCTCGACGCCTGCAGGCAGCATGGCCTGCCCACGCCGCTCCACGAGCAGTTCGGGCTGGACGGCCATGACGCGGCAGAGAAGGTCCGCCGCTGGGTCGAAGCAGGAGTGACCGCTGTCGCCGCCTACAACGACGAGGTGGCGATCACTGTTCTCGCCGGCATCCGTCGCGCCGGCCTGCGCTGTCCCGAGGATCTCGCAGTGATCGGCGTCGATGAGATGGCGATCAACGGCTCGATGGACCCGCCGCTGTCCTCGATCGAGTTCGACATGGACAACTTCGGCTTGCTTTATGCGGACGCCCTGTCCGCAATGCTCGACGGGCGAGCAAGCCCGCCACGCGAACTGGTCACCGACGATCTCATGCGAGTTGTCGAGAGGGCCTCAACAGCCGGATCGCCGCTGATGTCGTTCGATCCCGCATAGACCACGATGAGCGGCAGGAGGGCTGCAGCCGGGTCGTAAGGGTTCCTATCCTGCGCAATCGACGATGACGAGTGGTGGCGCGCGATCTCAGAAGAGCTTGCGCGCCAGCTTCTTGGCCCGCTCGGAGTAGGGCGGATACATCATGCTCGTTACGTCTGGTCGGGTGGGCTTGGTCATCACAGACTTGCGGTGGCTGAACTCCTCGAAGCCGAACCGGCCGTGATATGCACCGATCCCCGACGGTCCGACGCCACCGAATGGCAGCTTGGCGGTGGAGAAGTGGAACAGCAGATGGTTGACCACCATGCCGCCCGCGGTCACCTCCTTGATGACCCGCTCCCGCACCCTCTTGCTCTTGGTGAACAGGTATGCCGCCAGCGGCTTGGGCCGAGAATTGATGAACTCGATCGCCTCGTCGAGTGAGTGCACGGTGACGATCGGCAGGATGGGCCCGAAGATCTCGTGCTGCATCAGCGGCTCGTCGGGGTCGGGATCCACGACCACGGTCGGCTGAATCTTGATCGCACCGGCGTCGGACCCGCCGCCGATGACGACCTCGCCCTTGGTCGCCGCCAGTGTGGCGACCAGCCGGTCGAAGTGCCGCTGATTGACGATCGGCTTGCCCGAGCTGCTCTCGGCCTCGAACTTGTCGATTGCGGCCTTGATCGCCTCGACCAGTTCATCGCGGATCGACGCGTCTGCGAGCACGTAGTCCGGCGCGATGCAGATCTGGCCCGAGTTCATGAGCTTGGTCCATGCGATGCGCTTGGCGGCGACCTCGATGTCAGCGTCAGCGGCCACGATGACCGGGCTCTTGCCGCCCAACTCGAGGATCACCGGCGTCAGGTGCGCCGCGGCGGCCTCGTAGACCTTGCGGCCGATCTCGGTGCCGCCGGTGAAGCACAGCTTGTCGAAACCCTGCGCGATGAGATCCTGGCTGACCGAGCCGTCACCCTCGACGACCACGATGGCGTCGCGGTCGAGGTACTTCGGGACGAGTTCGGCCATGAGCGCCGACGACGCCGGCGACACCTCCGACGGCTTCATCACGACGGCGTTGCCTGCCGCGATCGCTCCGATCGCCGGGCCCAGGGTCAAGGCGAAGGGGAAGTTCCACGCGCCGATGACGAGGACGGTGCCGAAGGGCTCGTACTCGATCCACGCGCGGCCGGGCAGCTGTGCCACCTCGAGCAAGCGGTGCTTGCGCTTGGTCCACTTGCCGACGTTCTTGGCGGCGTCCTTCGCTTCCGCGGCGACGCTGGCAATGTCGGCGAGCCAGGCCTCGAAGGGCTGGCGGCCGAGATCCTGCGCCAGTGCTTCGGCGATCGCCGTTTCGTTTTCGACGATCAATCGCTCCATCGATCTCAGCTGCGCTCTGCGCCATTCGACGCTGCGCGTGCGACCGCTGGCGAATGTCTTGCGCACCCCCGCGACGATAGCTGGTAGGTCAACGACGGCAGGGGTGGGAGGAGCGACGGAGACTGTGGTCATGGGCCCGATTCTAACCACCGGAACCTGACCCGCAAACGATCATGCAGCGAAACTGTCTGGTAGCGTGGCGCTGATTGGCGCCCTTGCGGGGGCGCTCGGACGACGTAGGGGTTGTGATGAGCGCGAAGACTGCTGAGCCGACGTTCACCGAGGTGACACGGTACCTGGACTGGGACCAGCCCGCCGTGCAGGAGTTCACCGCCGAGGCGATCGGCGATGCCACCGACCCCGTCGAAAAGGCCAGCCGGATCTTCGTGGCCGTGCGCGACAGCATCTGGTATGACCCGTACATGATTCCCGCGGCGGACAGCGACTTCCGCGCGAGCGTCGTGGCAACGACCACGCGTGCGTATTGCGTGCCCAAGGCCGTGCTTCTCACGGCTGCAGCCCGGGCGGCGGGAATTCCTGCCCGACTCGGTTTCGCCGATGTGCGCAATCACCTGCAGACCGACACGCTGCGGGAGAAGATGCAAGGTAGCGACCTGTTCCCCTGGCACGGCTACACCGAAATGCTGATCGACGGACGCTGGGTCAAAGCGACTCCGGCCTTCAACGCCGAGTTGTGCGCGCGGTTCGGTGTGGAGCCGCTCGAGTTCGACGGCGTCCACGACGCGCTTCTGCATCCATTCTCCGGGGACGGCTCCGAATATATGGAGTACGTGCAGGATCATGGCTGGTTCGCTGAACTGCCCCTTGATCGGATACTCGCCTCGTACGAAGGGTTCCGCTTCGACGACAGCGACAAGGTGGTCGACGAGAAGTTCGCGTGATCGCTTTCGGACGGACGTCTCGCCTGTTCGTAGCCGCGCGCGACTGAAACGATCCGAGATTCGATGCGCGGCGGCGGTGTCAGCCGCTGGCGACGTCCTTGAATGCCAGGTCTTTGTCCAGCCGGGGCTCCCCCGGCAGGCCCAGGACGCGCTCGCCGATGATGTTGCGCTGGATCTCATCCGACCCACCCGCGATCCGGATGGCGGGGTTGCTCAGCAGTCCCATCTGCCACACGCCGGCGTCGGCCGTGTCCCCGTGCATCAGCATCCCGTCGCCGCCCATGATGGCAACTGCGACGTCGGATGCCCGGGTGCCCAGACGGGCCGCGGAAAGCTTGCCGATCGAGCCTTCGGGGCCCGGGATCTGACCCTTCGAGAGGGCGGTGAGCGACTTGTAGCCGGTGAAACGCATCGCTTCGGCCCAGATGTAGAGCTGCATGAGATCCTGACGGATCACCGGGTCCTCGATCGCCGGCTTCC
>WOYI010977596.1_pt1 | contig 12436 bp, 15 predicted proteins | sample 6423411 | NCBI WGS metagenome assembly WOYI01 (sample SAMN13441803, study PRJNA592873) | oil field metagenome | biome: oil field; feature: oil-well bore; material: oil-contaminated soil; isolation source: oil-contaminated soil from oil-well borehole | place: Germany: Wietze | collected 2016-10-18 ... | reverse complement strand
GTAGCATGTCCAATATCAAAGTAATTTGATATAAGTTTTTTGCACAAATTATCGGGCAAGAGCTATCTGGCCTATAGCATCTCTCACGTCTCAGATATGGCATGTCTGCCAGATCATATCAGTGACATAATCCCTAAGAACCACATCATATGGATCGGTTATCGCTATACATCGCCTCTCGGTCAGACTCCTTGAAGGATGTCAAGACATGAACCTCGAGATCGATATCATGAGGTTACCCTCAGGAAAGAGCGAAGCGCCCCAAAAGTATTGTGCAAATGATATAGAGATGTTCAAATAACTGACCGCCTGCATCAGGATCACCCAATGCAAAAAATTTGTTCTGACCGATTATGCCGGTCAGGAAACGATACATCAATACGCTAATTTATGATACCGAAGTTTTTTATCCGGGTTAGTTTTCATTTGCCTCTTCATCATTTATCCTTTCGTTCATTTCTTCTTTTATCCTTTCTCCTTCTTTTTTATAGGCCAATGCAGCGGCTTTGTCCACGTTGATTGTGCCTGGCGGATGATTTGGTGGAGAGTAGATTGTATAAAGCTTCAAGGGTTCTGAATCAGAGGGATTGATGATATTATGTATCATACCTGCAGGGATCACGACCGCAGATCCATTCGCAAGGTCGTACTCTGTGCCATTCAAGATAGCCTTTCCAGTACCTGACTCGACTCTAATGAATTGATCTACACCTATGTGAGTCTCCTCACCAATATCCTCGCCAGGGGCAATAGACATTACAACAAGCTGACTATAGAGTCCTGTGTGCAAGACTTCGCGAAAATAATTATTCTCCAGCGTCTTTTCTTCAATATTGATCACGTATGCCTCAGCAAATTCGCCTCCGCTGGATTCATTTGACATATTTAAATCTGTATCGTTTGTGCCTTCCAATTCAGCACCTGCCTGAAATGCAAGGCAGAATAGCGTCATCACGCACAGCAAAATTTTGCTATATCTCATATTAACACCTGCTATATCTTAAAGTCCACTTCTCGGTCCAGTTAGGCAGCAGAAACTCTTTCTGCGAATTATCCTTGCCTATACTGCATAATATCATTATAATAGATAAAGTTATCCATAATATATAGACTTTGCCTTTCATGATTGAAACAATCGATTTATTGATTTCAGGCAATATCCTACGCCTTTTTCTGGGTGCCCAGCGAGGGTGGCCTGCGGCTTGGGCAACAGGGCGCACTCCAGGCCGTGCGGGCCCCCCTGACCCGCGTCCACTGGGGACAAACTATGATACTTTGCTTTTTTATCCGTAGGCGTATCCAAGAAGCATCGATATAGAAAAGTAATGTCATCGGCCATCGGTTAAGCCCACCAGCGACTCATCAGCCAGCAGATTTCAGCGGAAGCAATTTTCTCGGATTTGCTGATTTTGGAGGTCCGAAGTTCGCTCTTGACGATATACAGTTTAAAAAAAAATGTTCACTTCGAGAGCAGCCAGATAAATACTATCAATTTAACTGAAGCTGGATATGACGATAGCCATAAATGGATCATAGATGGCATATTATCGATGGTTGCAGGCATAAATTCAATTATGAATCTATAAATAAAAAAAGTGGGAAATCAGGCCTCAGACCCTCAGATTCAGGGCCTGATCTCACCATCATCACGGCTTAATAGCCCTTACCTTTATGCTGGATACTGAATCTGCAAATCCGTTGACTTCTTCCGCGCTCATTCCCGGACTCTGACCTGTTACCTGATCTGTGCTGTCACTGACAAAAAAATCCAGTGAGAAGGCGGATTCCTCAATCACTTCTACTTCGTCGAAGCCTGCAGATCTTATCGTATCCAGATAGACGTCCTTCATGGCTGCTCCCGAGATGCAGCCCACATAGCCTTCGATTGATTCCTTTATGCGATCAGGCAGCTCCTGGCGCAGGACGAGATCTGAGACCATCAGCCTGCCGCCGGCCTTGAGCACCCGGAAGGCTTCTTTGAAGGCCTTCTCTTTGTCGGGCACCAGGTTGATGACACAGTTGGAGATGACAACATCCACACTGTTATCCTCAACGGGAAGATCCTCCAGCTCGCCAGGCAAAAACTGCACATTGCTGTAGCCTCCAATAGCTGCATTCTCTCTTGCCCTGTTGATCATCTCCGGGGTCATATCCACTCCAATGACCTTTCCTGTCGGTCCAACCCTGCTTGCGGCAAGGAAGCTATCAAATCCCGCCCCCGAGCCCAGGTCGAGCACAGTCTCCCCTTCTTTGATCGATGCCAGTGCGATTGGATTGCCGCAGCCCAGGCCCAGATTAGCCCCCTGGGGCACGGCATTCATCTCGTCCTCAGAGTAGCCGATACCTTTGCTGATCTCCTCCGGGGGAAGAGTTCCACAGCATGAGCCTTTAGTGGGGCAGCACGAGCCTCCTTTCCCGGCTATTTTTCCGTAGCTCTCCTTAACCAGTACCTTTATTTCCGAATCGTTCATCGTTAGTTCACCTCAAATTCTAAATATAGTATTATTTCTTGAATATATCATCAATAACCGGTCCTAGCACAGATTTCACCATGCCCTCCAGCTCTTTTACCCTGATCAATGATAGGCAGCAGATCTTGCCATCCTTCTCCATGCTCACCACTGCCAGCTTGTCTCCCGGTCGTATTTTTGCCCTTTCCCTGATATCCTTGGGAAGGACCATCTGCCCGCGCTCATCTACGCTTACTATGGATTCCACTCGGCATGTGCTCATCGATCCCGGCAGGCAACAGGCCTTGTCTTCGGATTTTACAGCCATGATCGTATTGCGATCTCTGATTATTTAAGATTTTCTGAAAAATCAGAAAATTCTCCTTTTTAAAGCAACATCTCAAATCGATAAAAATTGATGCGTAATTCTCTAAACAAATATGACTTTGGATTCTTAAACCATTTTATTGCGATGCACATCAAATCCTGACAGAATTCAGATAAAGCGCAAGCATTATATATCGGCAAAGATTGATATGATCTGTGATTATCATGGGACTGAAGGATAAGATCTTCGGGGATAAGGGCAGCAGCGGTTGTTGCTGTAGCACCCGCATTGTGGGACTCAGACAGATCAACGTAGGTGGACGCAGCGTAGGAATCAAGGGCCTGGATGAAGCCCTCCAGGAATTCTTTAAAAAGGGAAAGAAGCCAGAGGACTCCACTGGAGATGAGCTGGTCGAGGAGCTGAAAAAGGCCAACTTTATCGCTGATGGGGCAGAGGAGATGTATAAAATTGCCTTTTTGGCAGAATATCAGAGGTACTTCGAAGCCAGGACAAAATAGGATCCAATGCAAAAGGCCATAAAAGCCATATCTGCACTCATGAGTAGTTGGTGGGTGAAATAGACAATTATGCCAGATTCGACGAATGATGAGATCATTGAGGAATCAATCGATGAGGATGCAATATGCAGCCTGGCCAGGCTCATCGGAGATGAGGATCGGGCGCGGTCGAGGACCAGAAGGCTCTTATCATTGATGAAGGCGATCGACATTGATGGCCCGGAAGGAGAGGTGGTGGTCTTTAAGGCCGTTGCTGACCCCTGTCGGCTCAGGATTGTAAAGCTCTTGAAGGAAGGAGAGCTATGCGTCTGCGAGATCATGACTGCTCTTGATAAGCCTCAGTCCACCACCTCCCATCATCTATCCATTCTCAGAGAGGCAGGACTGGTCAGAGAGCGAAAGGATGGCAAATGGTCCTACTACCGCCTGGCAGACAGCGCTGTCAATGAGATGATCAAGCAAGCTCGAGAGCTGAAGAAGATAAAATAAGACTAAAAGATTTTTAAGTGGTGGGATGAGATGTTCTATGACAACCTAGCGACTGCTATGAGCTTTTTCATAGAGATTGCAGTGGAATTGATAGTATTATTCATAGGGATAACCTTTCTCGTGGGGCTGATCCAGGAGTATGTGTCTGATGAGACTATAAAGAGGGCCTTGGGCGGGCGGCACAGGATCTTTGGCAGCTTTCTGGGCGCCGGTTTTGGTGCGCTAACTCCATTTTGCTCCTGCTCGACCATTCCACTTCTCCTGGGGATGCTCAATGCGGGCGTGCCCTTTGCATCTGCAATGGCATTTCTGTTTGCCTCGCCCCTGCTAAATCCGGTGGTAATATCCCTGTTCATCATTCTCCTCGGCTGGAAGACGGCTCTTCTCTACTTTGTCGTCACCTTCCTGGCAACAATCACAATCGGCCTGGTGCTCGATAGTCTGGGATTCGCTTCCCAGGTTAAATCTGTGGCCGCGGTGAGAGGCGCATGCGACTGCCAGCAGGCACAGGATGCAAGGTCGAAGATACAGCGCTCGGCAGGGTTCGCCTTCAGCCTATTCCGCCAGCTTGTGCCCTATCTACTCTTGGGAGCGGGAATTGGTGCCTTCATTCACGGATTCGTGCCCACGGAGCTGATATCAAGCATCGCTGGAAGAGGCAATCCTTTTGCCATTCCTGTGGCAGCAATCATAGGCATCCCCATCTACATCCGGGTGGAGACCATGATCCCCATCGGCCTGGCGCTCATAGAGAAAGGGATGAGCACGGGAGCGGTGCTGGCCCTGGTCGTCGGCGGAGCGGGCGCGAGCATCCCTGAGCTGACCCTTCTTTCCGCCATATTCAAAAGGAAGATGCTGGCAGCCTTTGTGCTCGCCATCATCACAATAGCGATTGCGGTCGGATATCTGGCCAACTGGTTGGCATTGTGATAGTTGCAGAAGGAGAAAAGAAATAGAAATATTGCAGGCGAATTAGGGCGAAAAAAGAGTCCTGCAGTCATCCCCCAAAGGTCTGAGAGATCCAATCCTTCATCTCATCTCTCACTCTTCTGAAGGCCTGCATCTCCTCTTCCTCTGATCCTCTTGTGGCCGCCGGATCCAGGAAGCTTCTGTGGATGACCTCTCTCGCACGAGGCGTTCGGGCGGGAAGCTCGATATCTGTGCTGCAGATGGGGCAGGCCTGCCTGGCCCGGTCGCATACTGTGACCGCCAGGTCAAAGACCGTATCCAGAAATTCCTGGGAGGATTTGGAGCGCTGGCCGGAGATATCGATGCCGATCTCACTCATGGCCCGCACCGCGCGGGGGTCGACTGCCGTTGGATCAACGCCCGCACTATAGACCTCGTATCGATCGCCATACATGGCACGCAGGAGTCCCTCAGCAATCTGGGAGCGGGCGGAGTTGTGAGTGCACAGGAACAGGATCTTCTTCTTATCATGGTGCATTGCAGGGAATGTCATTCATGTCTCAATGCTCATCAAAATAGATCAGTATTTTGCCCCCTCTGTATGCAGGAGGACTCTGAATAAACCGCTTTTCGATAATGCAAAAGCCCTGCGGGAGGTGGCCTCCTCACCGCGGGCACGTTCATTTCCGCATTACCACATCTTAAATCCCAGATACCTCACCGCATATACGACCCCAATCACGATCACCGCCAGCCCGAAGACCCGGGTCACGTGCTTCCCAGCGGCGATGTACTTCTCACCGATCTTCCCGCCCACAGCTCTTGAGAAGGTGGCGATGGGTATCACCGGCACTCCATGGCCCACCCCGAAGACAAAGAGCATCAGGGCTCCGCCCAAAGGCGTCACGTCCTGAGAGATGAGCCAGATGAGCACCGGAAAGACCAGGGACACGGCACATGGGGCCCATCCCAGGGCGAAGAAGACCCCCAGAGTGAAGGCACCGATGAATGCCGAGTACCGGAAGAGGTTCATGGAGATTTCAACCAGCCTCTCCATGATCCCCTTCTTCTCCGCTATCGTCTCCTCATCAATCGCATCGGAATTGCCTCTGCCAAAAGATAGCCGCGAGCGCACCGGCTCGATGATCTCCCCAATGGGCTTGATGATATTTATCCCCAGGATGATCATCAATAGACCCGCTGCCAGGTCAAAGAATCGGGCCTGGCGAATGAAAACGCCGATATCCGAGAGGAAAAATCCCACGATGAAGAATACCGCCGCCATGCCCAGGGTGAAGGCTATGCCGATCATAAAGCCCTCTTTTGATGCCGAGGCGGTCTTTCTCAGATACTCCTCCTTCCTGCGAGCGGTCATAACATAGGAGAACATGGCCAGGAGAAGCGCTATGGAGCAGGGGGAGAGGGAGGTGACAATCCCCAGGGCGAACATGCCCAGATAGTTTATGCCCTGGCTGGAGGCGATTCCCTCGAATCCGGAGGCCTCGCCTGCCTCTATTCTCTCAAGACTGCTTTTCAACGACTCAGCACTCTGGATGCCATCTATCTCCCCCTTTCCCAGTTGATAGACGTGGTAGAGATCTGCCACATTCCCCTCTTTATCGATCAAGATCAGGGTGGGATTGGCAAAGCCCCCCTCCAGAGTTGAGTAGTCGATGTACTTGCCGGTGAGCGGGAATGGGTCAAAGTCCTCAATCCAGGGCCAGGTGATATTGGCCTTCCACCATCCCTCAGCTAGTGCTCGCCCATCCAATGAGAAGGAATTCTTCCGCACATTGAGGGTTATGATGTTCACGCCGGCATCCTTTTCGGCAAGCTGAGAGAGTTGATTGGTCTGGGCATCAAGGGCATTCTCGCACTCCCGGCAGAGGGGATTTTCTATGTTGGTGATATGGAGCAGGACTGCCTCACCCCGATAGTCGGAGAGGGAGACATTTTTCCCATCAAGATCTACTGCCTGAAAATCAGGGGCCATAGCTACCTGGGATAGAGCAGGTGATGAGCATATGAAGAAGATGGAAAAGATAATGGAAATTGTAACAGCAAAAAGTGTGACGGATCCCGATATCAGGGATTCCTTACATTTCGTGGACATGGCAACGATCCCTTTATCTGAGATCCGGCATTAATTATCCCAGTCTGCGGAGTTCTCATCATATTGGCTTATAGCGTCCTCCACATAGTTCCTGATCCACTCTTCGCCCGTTATTTCATCCGAGCTGTGCCAGACTGCCACGACCTCGCCCTCAGAATCGGGAGCCAGGGTCAATATGACAGTCAGAGGAACGAACATGTCGAGGCCGCCATTGGGATCATAGGCCTGCAGGGCTTCACCAGACCTGACATCACTGCCATCGGCACCCATCTCGAAGATCGTGATCCTCCCGTCGAATTCGTCGATTATCTTCTGCACGGCCTCGGTCTGTGGTACACAATAATCACATTCTTTATGCACATAGATCAGCACAGGCTTGTTCTCCAGAGCGTCCAATACCCAATCAGGATGGCTGACATCGCCGCCTGCACCAGTGGACTGATCGGGATATTCTGTCCACCAGTCATCGCTTTCCGATCCCACTGAATATTCAGCTCCCGTGGCATTGAAGCCTAAAGCGATAAGGATTAATGCAATTAATGAGGCAATGCCATATTTTCTCGATACAATATCCATGATACACTCTCCTTTTCCCCACTCATTCCCATGCCGATCCAACTATCACATCGACATCTTGCTGTTGGTATGAGGAGCTAATCTCAGCGCATCGACATTATTGGATATAAGACTTTCGTCAATTCGATCTATATAGACATACCCGAGGAAAACATTTGCTTTAAGATCATGCACGATATTATATTTAAAATTAATTATGTGTATCTAGTTGTCAAATACGATTTGCAGACAGCAGGAATACATATATTAACTTAAATATATATAATTATAGGCAGATGTCGTACCTGCCCTTCACCGCCTGACTGGAAACTCTTATATATCGAGATTGCTGGATATGGTGTTGTATTGCTTATTTGAGGTCACTATGGAATGCGAAATATGCAATAGAAGTGGGAAATCCTTTTTCCTGGTTACACATAAAGAAAAGGGAAGAATCAGGATCTGCGGCGATTGCCTGCAGAAAGAAAGGGACAATCTCCTTGCTCAAAAAAGCTGCACATGCTGCTGAGGTGATAGGAGACTCATGTCATGCATATCCAAAGAGGCCGTCGACAGGATGACCAGGCTCATCGGCGATCGCGATAAGGCAGAGTGCAAGGTGAACAGGCTGCGCTCCCTGACCATAGATCTGGATGAAGAGGAACTCAAGACCGAATCTGAGATCTTTCAGGCCATGGCCGATCCCTGCCGCCTCAAGATACTCTCTCTTCTGAGGGAGGGGGAGCTATGCGCCTGCGAGATCATGATCGGCGTGGACCGACCCCAATCCAGCACTTCTCATCATCTCTCCATCCTCAAGAATGCCGGTCTGATCAAAGAGCGCAAAGACGGAAGATGGTCCAGATACAGGCTCTCAGAAGGGGCAGTGATTGAGATGCTAAATCTGGCACAAATTATGAAAGAATCCAAAGACGAAAGAGGTAACAACAATGACAAAGTTTAATTTTGCTATTCCTGCAATTCTCATGATTTCTTTGTTAACTCTAGCTCCCCTGGCCAATGCTGGCGGATGCTGCAGTGGAGGCACCTGGGATCCCAGCGGATTTCTGAACTCCGATCCCGGCGCAGGCCTGCCCAGTCAGCCCATCCAGTCCTCTCAGGCAGAAGGATCGCAAGAAAGCGCTGCAGCAAGCTCCAGCAGCACTCAAGATCCGCCTGATAGGCTGGCATCCTACCCCAATGGCAGTATAATGAAGCCCATGAAGAGCGTCTCCAGCTCTGATGTGATAATAGATGCATCCAACGGAGATGGCTATGCTGCATCTCATATCAAGAACGCCATTCACATCCCCAGCAAGGACTTGCTCGACGGCAATGGCAATCTCAAGGGTGATGAAGAGCTTTCCAGGCTCCTGGGTGAGGCAGGCCTCTCTAAAGAGGACTCCGTGGTTTTATATGGAAGTGCTGAAAGCTCCGGCGAGGCGCAGTTAGCATTCCTGGTCCTGAGACATCTGGGGCAGGAGGATGTGATGCTATTGGACGGAAGCCTGGATGACTGGACGGCTGCAGGCCTACCGGTTGAGGCCCAGGAGACTACAATTCCTGCTGCAGAATATAATTCATCAGTCAGGCCGGGTGTGATAGCAGAATACGATTATGTCAAGTCCGGCCAGGCACGGATCGTGGACGTCCGGCCTTTTGTGGACTTTGGAAAAGGCCGCATACCAGGCTCCACAGCCCTGGACCCGGCCAATGTGATCAAAGGAGATAAAATCAAGAACGGTGGCGATCTAGGAACCGTCTTCAGCCGGCTGGATAAGGATATGCCGATTGTGGTCTATTCCGATGACTACAGCCAATCTGCTCTGGTGGCATATTCTCTGCAGCTCATGAGCTATGAGGCTGCCGTCTACTCCTGGGGAGACTGGCAGGCGCATGAGGGTAAGGGGGATGATGCTGATTCTAAGTACGTAAAGCTCGGCAAGACATAATTGCATTTTTAAGGGATGGTGGAGCGATATGTCAAGTGGGTCAAATGGGGTGAGCAAGGGGCTGGATTTTCTATCCCGCTACCTTACCATCTGGATATTCGTGGCCATGATCCTGGGAATCGCCCTTGGCTATTATGCTCCCGTGATAACTCGGTTCATCCTCAGCCTGCAGATCGGCACGACATCAATTCCCATTGCCATCGGCCTGATACTGATGATGTATCCACCTCTGGCCAAGGTCAAGTACGAGGAGCTGGGACAGGTCTTTACAGATCGAAAGGTCCTGGGCCTCTCCCTGGTTCAGAACTGGATCGTGGGCCCGATTCTGATGTTCGCCCTGGCAGTGATCTTCCTGCGAGACTCGCCTCATCTAATGTATGGCATAATCCTCATAGGACTTGCCCGCTGCATCGCCATGGTCATCGTCTGGAACGAGCTGGCCTGCGGCTGCACCGAGTACTGCGCCGCCCTGGTGGGCCTCAACTCCATATTTCAGGTGTTCTTCTATTCCATCTATGCATACATCTTCATCACCGTCCTGCCGGCAGCTTTAGGAATTGCAGCGGGCACGGCCGTTGATGTTACCATATCCCAGATCGCTGAAAGCGTATTCATCTACCTGGGAATACCCTTCCTGGCAGGGATAGTCACCAGGTTCAGCCTCATCCGGGCGCGGGGAAATAGCTGGTATGAGAGGGATTTCCTGCCCAGGATATCGCCCCTAACCCTCATCGCCCTGCTCTTCACCATAGTTGTCATGTTCTCCCTTAAGGGGGACTACATCGTGCAGCTCCCCCTGGATGTGGTGCGGGTGGCCATACCTTTGGCCATCTACTTCCTGCTGATGTTCTCGGTCAGCTTCTTTATGTCCTACAAGCTGGGCGTGAGCTACGAGAACACTGCCGCCCTCTCATTTACTGCGGCCAGCAACAACTTCGAGCTGGCCATCGCCGTTGCCGTGGGCGTCTTTGGCATCGCCTCCCAGGAGGCTTTTGCTGCAGTCATCGGGCCTCTCATCGAAGTTCCCATGCTGATCATGCTGGTGAACGTGGCGCTTAAGCTGAAGGAGAGGTATTTTGCAGGGGATCGGGCAATGTGCGACAGCCGGAACCAATAAAAAATAATAATTACTTATTTTTTAGACTAATCAGTTGGCTCTATTCGCGATCTGATGTAGCCGGTTTTTCTTTAGTAATCATTTTTTTCCGATGGCCTTAAAACGCGTTGAGTGCGGTTGGCTGACCACTTACGAGATTGAGTTGATAAGCTCTTGTAGCTTACCCACGGTATTTATTGTCTCCGATATTTCTCGGCTGAGAATCAGTGCTGTTGGGTGCATCGTTCCGCATTCATCGCGTTCCTATCACACTCCAACATCAGCATTGAGGTTCGACGAGCTTGAAAGCCGTAACATCAGACGCTTGGTTAGTCTGTGTCTTCAGGCTTTCTGGTGACAACCTCATAGCCAACCATTCGTGGATAGCTGATCGCTCCTTCAGTTGCTGTGTGCTCACGTTGAAAGTGATGTATTTTCCGCCTCTTGTGCCAAACGAAATTCCTTCCTTATTCAAATAGTCAACAGCCTCTTGGAAGTTTCCCTCGCCGTGCTTCACCTCTACGAAGGCTCGGTCGTTCTTCCTCTTAGTAACCCATACTCTAGCCGTTCCACTTACTGAAAGGGAGATATAGGACTCAAAATACTTAGTGGGAATTTCGCCATATATCTTTTCGAGTAACGCCTTATACAACCGAGCACAATCCAATGTTCCCGGGTAGTTATCAATCCAGTGCTTCTCATCATAGGCTTGTTGCGGCGTCTCTTCTTCCTCCTGCTCATCATAGGAGTCGACGACCTTGGTAAAGACCAGTCCCTTCATTTCGCCGATTTGCACAATATTGGCTTTGATGGCGATGATTGGAACCGTCAGACCAAGTAGATGAACGACGTTGAAAAATCTGTTCGTTATTTCCTCAGCGACGAGAACGGCTGTATGACTCCGTTTTGGCCATTTCAGTTTCATGTTGTCCCAGTATTCTATTGTCCTGATGATGTGTGATTCATCAGTGGCTCCGAGTTGAAGTTCGACCTCGAACATCGAATCATCTTCAGGATTCTTCAAGAGGAGATCCAGACGTCCTCCTTGGGACAGTTTCTTTTCCTTTATAACTGCCTGCAAGTCGCCGAGACCGAGTTGGGCGGGATCATCGAAAATCCTGTCTCGCAACCAGTATTCGTCGTGTCCGCATTCGCGGATCGTCTGTACCTTCGCAGTTTCGACTGTATCCATTGTCATATCCCTTTCTTGCGAACATCATGCTTCAAACTGATTCGACCTGGGTTAGGCAATAGCCTGAAAGCGCTGGTTCGAGTGTCTGCAAATCCTTTAATCATTTCTACCGCCACGTGTGCTGACAATAAAGACATTGTGGCTTGTGAACACGGAGCATCTCACCGCATTTCGGGTAGCTCGCTTGCATCTCGTAATTTGCACAAAATTATGAATCTAGAAATCCTTATATATGAATCGATTGATATGACTAGTAATAAATCACCATGGTAGGCTGTGCTGATGCTGGATAAAGAACTTCCAATGATCCAAAGAAAAAGATTGCCCCTTCCTCAGCCGGAAGAAGAGAAAGAATCCTGCTGCGACAATAGCGCTTGTTGCGACGCAGAAAAAACTCTGGCCAGACTTTATGGAGATAGAAGCATAGCCAGAGAGAGATGTCTCCAGGTATGCACTCAAGTAAAAAAGATAGATGAAGACGAATTAACTGCCGAGATGAAGGTCTTTAGGGCTTTAGCAGACTTAACTCGCCTCAAGATTCTCAAACTTCTGGCCGGAGGAGAGCTTTGCATTGGTGAGCTAATGTTGGCTCTTAAAAGACCGCAGTCTTCCATATCTCATAATCTCTCCATACTTGAGGACGCTGGCCTCGTAAAGGAGAGAAAGGAAGGAAAATGGTGTCGGTACAGGATCTCTGATGAGGCAGTTATTGATATGGTCAGCTTAGCAGGGCGGCTTAAAATAAAATGATTGATTTGCGAATGGGGTGGACAATATGGTAGGAGGACAGGCTGATGTTAAGCTCGTGAGCAATGCCATGGCCAATGCTACGAG
>WOYI010990563.1_pt1 | contig 12438 bp, 8 predicted proteins | sample 6423411 | NCBI WGS metagenome assembly WOYI01 (sample SAMN13441803, study PRJNA592873) | oil field metagenome | biome: oil field; feature: oil-well bore; material: oil-contaminated soil; isolation source: oil-contaminated soil from oil-well borehole | place: Germany: Wietze | collected 2016-10-18 ... | reverse complement strand
CTTTTAACTCTGTCAAACGTTTTGCAATATCATCTTTATTACCAACTATTGATTCTAATTTTTGAAAAATAGGAATTTCAATTGTTTCAATATTTTTACCATTATTAAAATCAATTACATAAACACATTTTGATTGGGCAGCTTCGCTAAAACCCATTGGAATAGGCGAACCGCAATAACGAATATGTTCTTTGATTTTTGACGGAATGTGATAGTGCCCAAGAGCAACATAATCAAAGGTGTCGGGAAAAATGTCGCTACCAACTGCTTCAATATTTCCAATATAGGTTTCACGAACACCATCGTCTTCATTTCGTTTTCCGCCTGCGACAGACAAATGTCCTGTTGCAATAATCGGAATATTATTGCCTAACTCTTTTTGTTTGTTTGCTGCTAATTTGGCAATTTCCTCGTAGTGTTTTTTTATGTTTTCGTTAATTCGTTTTGAACGGTCGGCATAATTTTCACCTTCTGCAAAACGACTAATATCGCGTTCGCGCAAAAAAGGAACGCCACAAACAATTACAAGCGGATTTTCGTTTTTGTCTTTAACAACCACAATTTCGTCTTCAATGTTTTCGCTTGCATTGCCAATTACAGAAACATTCAGTGCTGCTAAAATGTCTTTGGGTGCATTAAGAAAACTTGGTGAATCGTGGTTACCGCCAACTACAATTACATTTTGACACCCCGAATTCCGCACTTTTATAAGAAAGTCGTAATACATTTTTTGAGAAGTGCTGCTTGGTGATGAAGTGTCAAATATGTCGCCGGCAATGAGCAATAAATCAATAGAATTTTCTTTTATTGTTTTTAACAACCATTCTAAAAATGCAGTTTGTTCTTCCTGACGTTCTTTTTTAGAATAAAGCATTCTGCCTAAATGCCAATCAGAAGTATGTAATATTTTCATTTTTGTGTTTTTGGTTTTTATTCGTTTAATATTAGTTTTCTTTTGTCTGAAGCAATAGCGTTGACATGTGATGCACAATGTACGGTAGCATATTTTTGGTTCTGATTGCAAAGCACTCAGCTGTTAAATCACACGAAAAATAATTAAAAGCAAAAACGCTGAAGCCTGCATGCACTCGGCGATTAACTATAGCGCATGTTATGCGCTGGCGTTTTTTGCTTTTCGTTATTCTGACTTTCATTTTTTTGCTGCAAATATTTCTGACTGATCGTTTGGGAAGGTAAGCGGTTTTGTATGTTTTGGTTTTAGGGCGGATTTTGCGACCTGCAAATGTGCTTGACTTAGCGTTGGAACATCAATCTCTGTGATTTTTTTTCTATTTATATTTGAGGATTTTACCGTTGTCATTTTTTGGTTTTCAATCTCATTATTCTCAATATCAAACTCTTTCGGTAATAATTTTTTGTCAATCAATTTTGCTCGTTCAAAATCAATATTTCTTAATGGATTGGGTATTGAAAAGTATTTTGCAATATTATTCCAGTCGTTATTTCTAATTGTAACAATATCATTCAAATAAAAACTCACCCAACTTTCACCTAATTTATAATTAGATTTAGTTCTTTCGAGCTTTTGTTGAGATATCTCTACATACTTTTCATCTATTTCAAAACCAATGTATTTCCTGCCAAGTCGTTTTGCTGAAATAGCAGTCGTGCCAGTACCAGAAAATGGGTCTAAAACAATATCTCCTTCATCAGTAGTCATTAATATGATTCTATCCATTAAATGAATAGGTAATTGACAAGGATGAGGATCTCTTTTTGTATTATGTTTTATTCTATGAATATCGGTCCAAACATCAGATACCAAAGGCCCAAATGGATGCAATAGGTCTTTTTTCCCACCGTAGTCTTTTAATAAATAACCTTGTTTTCTATCACGTTTATGTGGATGTCTTAATTCATAGATTTTTGCACCTTTTTCTTTTTTGGTATAAAACAAAATGCCATAATGTGCTGGTTGAAGCGATTTTCCCATAGGCGCAGTTGGCGCATCCCAAGCAATCCAATGTTTAAAATATGCAAATTTGTTTAAATAAGTTGCATAGAAAGTTAGCCATTTAGGAATGTTATGTAAGAAAATTGAGCCTGTTGGTTTAGTAACTCTAACCATTTCAGAAATCCATTTTTCGCACCATTCAAGATATTCTTGAAATTCAAGGCTGTCACTATAACTTGAATAGTGTTTTTTCAAGTTAAAAGGAGGGTCAGCAAAAGTAACGTCAACAGAATTATCCGGTATGTTTTTGAATAATTCCAAACAGTCGCCCTGCAAGATTTTATTAGTGTATTTGTCTATCATTTTTTGAAAGTTTCGATTAATAATTGTTCAAATCTTTTCATTTCGTCAGTATGAAAAGTAAATACATCTTCATAGGCAGTAACCATTCTTTTAAGGTCGCCTTTACGTACATACCATCCAATACCATCAATGAAACCTATAAATTTTGCATTTGGATAATGTTCTTTTATAAGGGTATCTATTGAAATTTCAGTTTTAGATTTATCTCCTTGTCCTGACGATGTTGTTGCAAGGAAAGAACTTTCCGCAATTATGATGGGATTCTTCTTGTTTGGAATTATAAAATCCATTGTTCTTTTGTTGTCGGGAGCATTAGCGATAAGTTCGCTTAAATCACCAGTTTCAAATGGAATGCCATGCTTATCTAATATTTCGGCAACAACAGTTTCTGGGTTGTTTCCTTTCATACCAGAATAACTGCCTTTTTCCTTATAGCGAATAAGAGTGTCAATTAGTTCAGGTATTTCGAACTTTAACTTGGAAATGCTTAACTTTTTTAACTCAAAGAGTGGGATTGTATTCGCCAAAAACGGTATTGATGCTCCTTCAAAGAAAATATTAACAAGACCTTTTCTGAAATATTCATCTTTCTGTATATGCTTTAATATTGTGCTGTCAGACCATTCTTGAATATTATCTGGACTTGTTTCATTGTACCATTTTTCTTTATACACGAGTTTGTTTAGTTCGGGATTATCAACTATCCGAATTATTGATGTTAATCTCTTTAAGTATTCATTGGAAAAACCGGTTAAGGCCAACAATGCTTTTAATCCATTTTCCTTCTCAGTTAATAACCATTCAAAGATTTCTTTCTTCAAACCTTCTGTTTCAACCTTGTTTTTAACGATTAAGAGAGTTTCTTTGAGTGAATTGATATATCCTTCGTAATTTTCTTCAAACTTTGAGTTGAAGAAATAAAATGTATTTTTCTGGATTACAGTTAAAAACTTTTCATCTACGCTTTTTGCCATGTTATTGCTTTTCAAAAATTAGTACATATTCTTCTTTCATAGTATTTCTCATGCCTTTGATGGGTTTCAAAATACTTTTTACTAACGGCATATCATATTTCTTTGCTGAATTAATAACCGTTTCTTCCAGCCTTATACCCCCTGTCTGATTAGTGTTTGAGCCTATTATTAAAACAAAGTTTTTACCTTTTTTCAAAACCTTTGAAACCTGAAAACAAAAAGTATCCATGTCCGAAAAATAGTTTTCGAGTTTTTGATTTTTTGTTTTTCCTTTAAGTCCAATTAGTCTGTTTTTTAATTCGGTAGTGTCATAACCTAAAAATTCTAATTGGTCTTTGTCATTCTCAACGTAATCAATGGCGAAAGAATAGGGTGGAGATGTTATTACACAATCAACGGAATTGATGTTGAGATTGATGTTCAAGGCATCCGAGTCCGATAAAACATTCAGGTTGCCTATTTTATTCTGATCGAAATACTTGTTAGATAAAAATGATTTTACAGTTTCAATATATCTTGGTAAAACCTTATCAAATAATTGTTCATGGTTTGATTTTACAACTCTTTTTGAGTAACCCAAGGCATCTAAAAATGCTAAAAATGCAAGGTTATATATTTTGATTTTATTATCATCGCCAATCTTAGTTATTCGCTTTAAAACATCACCTTGCTTGAAAAAATCAAACAATTTCTTGTTATCAATTTTTGTTTGTTCTAATAATTTTGAATTAATAGTTAATGCTTCATATTTTGTTTTAATCATGAATTGACAAAATGGACTAACGTCAATTGCTTTGGAATTAATTCCCATTAAAGCTGCTTCGACATTTGTCGTGCCACTTCCAGCCATCGGGTCTAGAATTGTTTCGCCTTTTTGTATGTTTAAAATGTTTATTAAACCTTTTATTAATTGTGGATGAAATTTCCCACGATAAGGGAACAAACCATGAGTAGCGTAGCCTGTAGAAAATTGGCCTTCTTCAAAATATGCCTGTGTTGCTGATGACCTGTCAGCATGAATTTTTTCTGAATTATTTGAATATAATAAGTAGTGCTTTGAGAACTTATTGTCAACAGCCTTTATATAAGCAGTTCTTTCTAAGAGTTCTTCGCCTGATAAGCTCTTATACTCCAGATGAGCTAATTCTAATTCAAATAATTCATTAACACTTGGGAAAAGCTCAACCTTGTTTCCAAATGCCTCATTTATAATAGATTTTGTGTTAAAAATATCGTTCATAATCTTGCAAAAATACTGAAAAAAATGAGGTTTCATTAATATTTACACTGTTTTTGGTGCTAAGGCAAAATGAAGGCTCTTTTGGCTGCGAAGTGGTCGGCTGTGTGTTTCGGCAGCCAAATGTGCCTGAAATTGTGTTGGTATTTATCCCTTTTCTTTTTTGTCTTTATGCAGCAAAAATTTCATTGTCATTGTGTCGTTCTTTTTTTCTTCGGCTTGCTTGTAACTCGTTTATATATACACCCCAAACCCCCAAAAAGTGCATATATTCTCCCAAATCGGAATGTATTGTACACTTTTTGTCATTTTTCTGGTGTATAATGTTTGCAAATGTATAATATTTTTTTCAAGCCAAAAAAAAAATTACCCCCAATCTCGCCGGAGTGCAAATCTGCATTAGACAAACAGTTTGTCTGCGCCAGCACTTTGTCAGAAGTGGTGAATCCGGCTTTGAAGTGGATCACTTTTCTGGGCGGGTGGGGCAGGCTCGGCTGCGGATTTTCCGATGTGTAATCGGTAGCCATAATAAAAATGCCGACAGTGACGCCAATCCGTTTGGTGGGCGCGCGCGGTGGTTGGAAGCAGCCGGCTCCAGTCGCCACTACGCGCGGGTGCCCGATGATTTGATCAATAAGGACACAGCGAAAATTTTATTCGAAAAAATAAGTCTGAGTAAGGATTTTGGAAGGTTGAAAAGGGAAGCACGTTGGGTGAAGGGTAAGGGGATTTTTTGGGTTTGCTAACGGACAGCGGTATGTTTTTGTTGCCGTTCGCCGCGGCGAATCGGAGCACTTCACTGTCAAGCCACGATGAAGTTTGAAGCGAGCCACAACCTTTCAAATTAGCACTAACTCGGCAATAAAATATACCACATGTTACCGCCTGGTGTTCTGTCTTCCAGTCTTGTAAACCATTGTCAATATTGAGTTTCTATGTCATTGTCATTTTACTTTTTTGTCTGTCTGTGTCGGCTTGTGCGTTTGCGTTTTTTATTTTTTTTAAAGTGTCGGCAAATTTTTTAAAACAATTTCCTCGGTGCGTTGGCTTTGCAAGCTCTTTTAAAAACTTTGGTTTCAAGGTTGAAAGGTGCGGTTTTTAAATGTGCTTGCAAAAATAAACCTTATTCTTTTTTAAATGTTGTTTCTGTTTCACTTTCTGGAATACTTGGAAAAAGTCCCCAAATAGTAATTTCATTTTTCTTTTTGTTAAATAAAATTTTATGATTGCTTTCCCCAATTGATGAAGTTAAAAAAATAAGTTCTTGTTTTTTGTCAAGGTGATAAGAAAATGTATCTATAGAAGTTGGCTTGATAAAAATTAATGTTTCTTCATTAAAAATTAATTTATGCTTATAAGACTGGTCGGTTTGCTCAATCCAACTTCCTGATAAATCATCAATATCAGGAAATTTTTCTTTTTTACAAGACACAAAAAATGTCGTTGTAAGTGCTAAGATGAAAATTATTTTTTTCATGGTTTTTTTATTTAGATATAATGAGTTCTTTAGTTACATAAATTGAATCTGTTTGTAAAATACAATAATAAATACCCGAAGGCAAGTTAATGCCAGTAAGTTTTATTTGATAAGTACCTGCCTCATGAAATGATTTGTTTTTAAGTTTGTATAATGGTTTTCCGCAATTATCGTGGATACTAATTTCTATTAATTCTGATTTGTTTATATAGTATTCAATAATAGCATTATCAGAAGTTGGGTTTGGGAAAATTTTTAAAATTATACTCTCTTTTTTTATTGTATCAGGGACACTTGCAAGTTTTTCAACCTCATAATCTCTTATTATAGGGGGGAAACTGTTTTCAATGTTTGCCATTTTACCCATAGGATATTGTGTACATGTAAAGAATGGATCAACATAAGCCCGAAAATAACCACCCGGTCCTGGTTTTATATGAGTGCCTGGTTTTAAAATTACAGTATTTCCACCATGTAAGGTTACATTAGCGTCACCTTCAACAATATAGTCGCCTACTGGTACAGCATTGGTAACATCACTACCAGTTTCAATTTTATTCATTGCATTATGCACTTGTGTACCTGTTGAAACTGTTTGATTTTGCAAGTATATATCTGTTACCATTGCACTTAATACTGTAAAGTTAAATTTAACATTAGAGGGATTTGTTGGAATCCATGAAAGTTGTTGACCTGACATTGTGCTTACGACTTCGTAAACCCATGTTCTTGAAATTGCAGAAGTTTCGGATAAACTGACAATATCCATATAATAATTTCCATTATTTGGATTTGCACCCGAAAAGCCGTTTACACTTCCAACAATAATTGGTGCTTGTGTATATGGAAAAGTTACAGATACTCTAATCTCATGCCGTTTAACAACATATGTGCCTGCTGACAAACCAGAACAACCACCACTATTTAATATCCATGTAAGATTACTACTAGCACCTTGATCGCTACCACCAACATTAAAAAATATATTTGTCTGTAAACTAATGGCATATTGAACCGCCTTAAAAGCATTAATTCGACCATACCCCATTTGATTATTCCACAACCCATGTGTTTTGCCGGGTGTATAGCAATACGCCCCAACCTTATCACAACTTGTTTCTAAAACCCTTCTTGCTTCGTCTTGATTAAGACAACGATTAACAGATAGGATTAATGCCATAACTCCCGCAGCATGTGGACAGGCACTTGATGTTCCATTAAAATTCTTAACATAATCATCGTTATGCATTTCCATTCCTGAAACATTATTGTAACCTGATGTTCCAGAAATGTCAGTTGTTGAAATTTTCACACCAGGTGCAATTATATCTAATTCACTTCCGTAATTGCTTCCCCAGTTGGATTCACCATCACAGCTAGAAGGATATTTTCTTTGATTACACATACTCATAGCACCAACAGAAATTACATTTGATAGGTATGCAGGCCATTGAACAGAAGAACTATTATTGTTACCTGAAGCAAAAAGCACAGGACAACCTAATCCATTCCTTCCATTATTAACCGCATTACTAATTGCATTTGAAACCTGTGTAGACGGCGTTCCGCCACCCCATGAATTACTTAAAATATCTGCCCCATTTTGCCAAGCCCAATTAATTCCGTTTGCAATCCAGTTGTCATTTACAATCCAATGACCAGACCCATCGCCATATGCAATTCTTACAGGAATAATCCTGCAATTTGGTGCAATTCCAGATATTCCGTTACTATTATTTCCTTGGGCTGCAATAATACCAGCACATGCAGTACCATGAGCATCATCCCCTTGCGGTGCACCATTGCTTCCTTGTTCTGTTGCATCGAAGCCCGGTAATAAATTGTTTATTAAATCTGGATGATTTAAGTCAACACCTTCATCAATTACAGCAATTGCTACAACATCTCTACCTCTAGAAATTTGCCATGCTTGACATACATTAATATCCGCACCTGTAATCCCATTGTTTTGTCCTGTATTTTGAAGACCCCATTGCTGATTAAAGTAAGTATCATTTGTGCATTGTTTTTTCAATATTCGAATAAAGACAGGCTCGGCATAATCAAACTTACCCGTTTCGTAAAAATAGTTTGCCATTTCCAAAGCATTGCCATTAGAATTTTTATCAGCAATGAGAATATACACACTTGGTTCAAATTCATTTTGTTTTAATAGGATAGTATTAGTTTCTTTTGCTGTTTTTTCTAAATCGTAAAAATCTGTTGGAGATTTTAATTTCACAACAAATTGGTCTGTAACACATTGCAATGTGCTGTCTACTGGGTATATAAAAAATGGATTAGAAATAATAACATCATCAATTACATTTATATTATTGATAATTGTTTTTACCTCTGTATTTGATTTGCCACTTGTAATGTCAAGAATTACAATATTATTAGAATGTGCAACGGCTTTCTTCTCAACAGGCTTAACAAATGGAATTGTGGCAATAATTTCTCGTTTTTCATTTTCTGTTTTACTCTCCTTAAACTTTACAAATACTTTTTCATTACTTAAAACAAGTGGGACTTTTTCCCCTTCGTAATAATAAAAATACTCTTGTGCTACTGAAATTTTCAACAGCATTAAAAGAAATGAAAATGTGATAAAAGCTTTCATAATATTGATGTTTTAAAATTAATATTTTTTTCTAATAGTGGCAAAATTGCACTCTTTGACAAAGCTTTGGTTTCGGCGTTGGCTCGTGGGGCTTTGGCAATGTGTGCAATGTGGGTCGGCAATAAAATTGTTTTTAAAAAATGTGCGGTGGGCAAAAAATAAAAAACATCGGGTCGGCTTGAGTGTCGGCTTTCTTGTCTTGTCAATATTTCGTTTTTCTGTCTTTTCACAATGGTTTACATTTCAATTTTTCTATGTCGTTGTCTGTTTCCTACACTTGTTGGTAACTCGTTTATATATACACCCCAAACCCCCAAAAAGTGCATATATTCTCCCAAATCGGAATGTATTGTACACTTTTTGTCATTTTTCTGGTGTATAATGTTTGCAAATGTATAATATTTTTTTCAAGCCAAAAAAAAAATTACCCCCAATCTCGCCGGAGTGCAAATCTGCATTAGACAAACAGTTTGTCTGCGCCAGCACTTTGTCAGAAGTGGTGAATCCGGCTTTGAAGTGGATCACTTTTCTGGGCGGGTGGGGCAGGCTCGGCTGCGGATTTTCCGATGTGTAATCGGTAGCCATAATAAAAATGCCGACAGTGACGCCAATCCGTTTGGTGGGCGCGCGCGGTGGTTGGAAGCAGCCGGCTCCAGTCGCCACTACGCGCGGGTGCCCGATGATTTGATCAATAAGGACACAGCGAAAATTTTATTCGAAAAAATAAGTCTGAGTAAGGATTTTGGAAGGTTGAAAAGGGAAGCACGTTGGGTGAAGGGTAAGGGGATTTTTTGGGTTTGCTAACGGACAGCGGTATGTTTTTGTTGCCGTTCGCCGCGGCGAATCGGGAGCACTTCACTGTCAAGTTACACAAAAGTTTATTAGATGCAGAAACGCTGAAACTCGCACTATCTCGGCAATAAAATATAGCGCGTGTTGTAAGCCGTTATTATTCAATCTCTTCAACTTCTTCTTCTGTCGGAATAATGATTTCTGATTTACCATGAATAGTATCATGACACTTGGAACATAAAATCATTATATTATCTGTAGTGGTTTTTCCACCATCAGCATACCTTTCAATGTGGTGATATTCGGCATCTTTGTAGTCTTTAAACCCAATATTACATAATTCACAGTTCTTGGTTGTCGCAAATATTGATATTTTTTCTTCATCAGAAATTTGTCTTTTATCATCAAGTTCTGCTAAGTTATTTTTAGATAAGAACTCCTTAATCAATATATCTCTACGGAGTGCAACAATTTTTTCTGACCAGCCACCACGTACATTATCATAAAATCTCTGATAATTAACTTTAGATTTACGAAAATCTTCAGAGTAAACTTTGCTATGAAAATCAATAATAAAGTTCTGAATAATCTGTTCTTTATCAATAAGAGAGTAACTCAATTTTAAATCTCTAATCATTGTATAAACTGCCAAAACCCATGCATGCTTTTCCAAATATTGATAATTACCTGGATTAGGAGGAAAACACTTTTCAAGAAAGTTCAAAATGCTAATAGCATTTTTGTATTCCTTGCACTTTTTATCAAGGTCCTTATAATCATCAAAAAACGAATACAATTCATTTGAGCCACATTGTTTAGCTCCAAATTTTTCGTAAAATAGAATTCGTGCTGTATCAGGAAAAACGCCGTATCTATTTTTTGCTACACCAGTAGACTTTTCAATGAAGCTATGCTTTGCCAAATCTCTCATCAGTTCCACAATGGAACCGGGTTTGGCATTTAACCTTTCGCCTAAACTTAATGGTTTTCCACGTTGGAGTCTGCTAAAAATTAGTCTTACTCTTTCATCATCATAATCTTCCATTATGTGGAAGTTTAATTCATAGCTAAGGAAATTAGTTTTGTCGTCATCTCTAAGTGGGTTCTCTCTATTAAAAGTTTGTCCAGCAAGCGTCTTGCCTGAAAACTTTTCATTTAGTTTTATTTTATTTTCATAAAATTGTTCTATACAAGTCAATCTTTGTTGTCCATCAACTATGTAGAATATTTTCTCGTTTGATTTATAATTCATAAAGAAAATCGGCAATGGTTCTCCTTTCAATATTGTATCTATTAAACATTGCTTATCTTCCGTTGACCAAGCATCATTAGGTCTTTGATAGGTATGGTCAATTTTGTATTTATTTCTGTTATTAATAAAATCTTGTACTGTCATGGTATCGTGTTTTTATAATGCCTTATAACATCTGCATAAACTCATATCAGAATTGAGTTTATTTTCTCATTATACATAAATTTTTTTAGAGCAAATTTAAAAATATTTTTTCGAATTACGAAATATTTTTTAACAGTTACAAATCTAAATTGGATTTATTATTTTTATGCTTACTGGTAAGAAATGGCCGCATATAAATTTACAGGTTGCGGGCGATTTGATGGCAGGGTACACGAAAGTTGAAGCGGGCTTCAACGCTTGAATACTAACTGAAACCCTTATTGGCTATATTGTGTGTTGGCATTAGTTATTTTTTATCTTTTCAAAAATCATCTGTGACATAGTAGCTTGATAAACAGTATAAGTCCCTTTTATTTTTCTTTCTTGAACGTAATACGAATTGAGAATTAGTCTATTTTCCTTATCCAATCCAATAAAAGATATTGCGGAAGCTGCTCTTGAAGTCCCAAATAACATCAAATACCTATTGCTTTCTATATCATAATTTTTTCTTGCGACATCTTTAAACTTGTCTTTTCCTTTGCTCTTAGCGTAAAGTTTAAATTTGTCTGGAGATATTAATAAATAGACATCACCTTCCTTATTATCAGAATCCAATTTAATAGAACGATACATTTTTTTCTCAGAATATGATGCTGAATCTTCATACGTTATCCTTCTATTTGTCACGGCTCTCCATTCGCCAACAACCAAGTTTTTATTTGAAATCATTGTAAGTGTATCAAGTTGCACATGAGTCCTTGCAGAAGGAACACACCACCATATTTGAACTCAATTATAGGTATATGAAAGTCCCATTTGTGTTTGCAAAATGTCTCTTGTTAGGAATTTCTCATATAGATTGTAGTCTTTATCCCATTGCTCGAAAGAAGATGAGTCGGGGAATTAATTACAATAATCAAAAGGTAAATCAACATATTATTTTGGTTGATTGTCCAATCGATAAACGACCTCTTTTTGAAGTCCACACGAGTTTAGGATTATTACTAATCCAGTCGAGAAAATGCTAAGCTTTAAAATCTGTTTTATCATTGTTGCAGTGTCTTTTTATAATTAATGCCAACGTTTTGCAGCTTGGCGAAGTGGCGGAAATCGAAGCACAAATATTCAGTTTTGCACAAAAGTTCAATCGAAGAACTGCCGTTGAATTTAGCACTAAACCCGCCATTTTGCCAAACTGCTGTTATGTGTAGTTTTTTTTAGTTTTGCGGCTTGTAATTATTATATGTATTGTTGTCTGGTGTAGTTTTGATGTGAGGTGCTACATAAGTTCCATTACTTTTTTGATAGCCATTTTGCAGTTTGTATTGTCCACCGTTATCGTAGTTTCTTTCTGTGGTTTTTGGCGTTGAATAACTTGGTGTTGAATAATTTGAATTATTACTTTTAGGTGCAGAATAACTTGGCGTTGAATATGAATTGCCATACGTTTGTTTATTAGCTTTATATCTCATATCAGGCGTTCCGTCTTTTTTTGTTTGTGCATTTACGCTCAATGCACCAATTAGAACAATTGCGAATGTGAAAATTACTTTTTTCATTTTTAAAATTTTAAATTTCATGCCTACTCTATTCAGTTTTCGGCTATCCTGTTTATTTATGAGTTTAGTCTAAAAACTATTTTTTGATGTTACAAATAT
>WOYI010484052.1_pt1 | contig 12440 bp, 9 predicted proteins | sample 6423411 | NCBI WGS metagenome assembly WOYI01 (sample SAMN13441803, study PRJNA592873) | oil field metagenome | biome: oil field; feature: oil-well bore; material: oil-contaminated soil; isolation source: oil-contaminated soil from oil-well borehole | place: Germany: Wietze | collected 2016-10-18 ... | reverse complement strand
AAATCGCCATTTTCATCCAAGCTGACAAATTCAACCTCCCTGATTTGATTCAACAGGGTCTCATCGCTGTAACGAATTACCTTTTGATAGTCTTCGCTAAAGCCACGATAAAAATTACCTTGAAGAGAGTTCTTTTTGCTCTCAAACAATACCTGGGCAGTTTGCCCAACTTTTTGAAGTTTATAGTGGGACGCTTGATCGTTAAAGTGTGATAACAAACGATTGGTCCTGTCTTTGATCGTTGCAGGTTTGGTTTTATTCCCCATCTCCTGGGCAAGAGTACCTGGCATGGGTGAAAAGGAGAAAACATGCCCACTACTAAAATTGCATTCCTGGATAAAACGAAAAGACTCTTCGAATAAATCGTCCGTTTCACCAGGAAATCCCGTGATGACATCGGTGCTAATGGCTGTTTGTGGGCTTGTTTCCCGGATCATACCGAGCACATTGCGGAATCGTGCCTGATCCACCGGACGGCGCATCGCTTTGAGGATCAAATCTGACCCACTTTGCAGCGGGATATGCAGATGAGACATAATGCGTGGGTGATTGAGAAGGTGAACCAGGTCCTGATCGACATCCCATGGCTCGATAGATGAGAGCCGTACCCTTGGAATTTCACTGTATTCAAGAAGGTATTCGAGTAAGAAACTCAGCTTGCTTCTCGGCTCCAGATCCTTGCCCCACGACCCTAATTGAACACCTGTGAGGATGATCTCCTTGATTTCCATTTTTTCGAGCTGCCTGACTCGTTTAAGCACAATTTCAGGTAGGGTACTGATTGAAGCTCCCCTGGCAATGGTCGTCAGGCAAAAACTGCAGGCGTTATTACAACCGTCCTGGACTTTTACAAATCCACGTGTACGGTTTCTGTGACCCAATTTGGGTTTTTGCCCAAGTTCGATCACTGAATCCGCAGGGCTTTGGAGAAGCAACTCAGGTATCAATTCTTTTTGGTTGTTTAGATAAGCCAGGTCGCTGATCTCATCAGCCTGTGAGTGCGCGACATTGACCCAGCAACCTGTGCTAATCACTTTGGCTGGGCTACTGTTCTTGTAGTGACGGATCATTTTTCGGGAGTCTGCTGATGCCTTGGCAGTTACGCAACAGGTATTGACGATGATCGTATCAGCCAAAGCCGGATCGGAGACAATTTTTGCTCCGCGGTTAACCAAGTCAATCGCCAAGGCATCAATTTCCGCCTGGTTCAGGCGGCAGCCAACCATATCAAGGAAGATCTTCATCAGGGTTTTTTAATCAAAAACTTATTGAACACAAGAGCGGCTTCAGCAGTCTCAAAGGTTTCGACAAATAATCCTACGTCACCATTGTCCAATGTGCCGTCTTTGGCAGTAACGATGGTCTCACCATTAACCTCAAGTTTAAAACTGTCTTCTTCACAAGTAGCAGTCATCTGGTTGACGCCGTCATCCATTTGGATGCCTTCCACCCGGAAGAATTGATTCGAACCGAGTAATTCTTTGACCCCATCTACAACGCGTACGATACCGGCATAACCATCGGCACTGATCACAAAAGCGTAGAAGTTGAATTTATCCTGGAAACGACAGACTATTCCAAACTGAGAATCGCGCGCACCAGTAATTTTCTGAGTCTCAACGCTGATCACGGTGTTGGAGTAAATTAAATTGGTCGTGGAAATTGCCCTTGAATTGCCTTGGTTGACTGAGATCATATATCCATCTGACGAATAGCCTTTCAGTTCGTAGGCGTTGTTTACGACCTCCCAACCGCTCGAGTGATCACTGAAATCATCCTCGAACAATATCTGACCAGATTCTTTCCATGGCAGAAGGTCCTGGCTGATTTTTCCATCGTGAAAGGCAGAACAACCTGAAGCAGTGAGTGTAAGCAGTAATAATAGGATTAGAAGTTTCTTTTGATTGGTCATGTCAACGATTGTATAATGAAATCCCCGCTATGCCGTGTGCGAAATGGTTTTGAACCTGCAGAAGCAGGAGTTGGTTCTTCCTCCAAGATCGGTCTTGACTTTCGTCTATCACGTCACCTGGTGTGAGATCAAACCATTTTTTTTGGTGTTGGTACAAAACTGTATTACCGCATCACAAACACAGCAGGGTAACTAAAATATACCATAAAATTTAAAGCACATTTTTGTTGTTAATCTGCAATGGAAAACGCTATGAAAAAGAGACTATTTATCGCTGTTAAACTTAATAAAACAACACTGGCTGCACTTCGTATGTTTCAAAAGGAATTGAAACAGGAACTACCTTTTAATGGGATTCACTGGGTTGATCCTGGTCTATTTCACCTTACCTTGCAATTCCTGGGTGATACTGAAATAAACCAACTGCCTACGTTAACGGCTAACTTGGAGTCTGCTGCAAAGAAAGTCAAACCCTTTGATTTAACTTTTGAAGGTGCTGGTTTTTTTGGTTCCAGTACTGCTGTTCGTACTATTTGGGCTGGTACCCAACCCTCTTCAACATTTCGGAATCTATATGATGAGGTGATTCAATCCACAGCCTTCCTGAAGTTAGGTCAACGGAATCGATTTTCTCCTCACCTCACCCTGGCAAGAGGATCAGATTGGTTGACCAGGGAAGAGAGTTCTCAAATTGCTGGAACAATCACTGACAAGAATACGCCAGTTTTCGGAGTGACTGAAGTAACCTCTTTTGAATTGATCGAGAGCATCCTGAATCCTGCTGGACCTGTGTACAGAACTATTAGGATTTTTAACTTGGTGTAAAATAACAAAAAAAAGATAGAGGTGATCTACTGGAACCAATAATATTAGCTCGAGAAATTGTCAATATTCTTGAAGAAAAATTCGCTGAAGAAATCTTATTGTTGGACCTGAGAGGTCTTTCCGATTTTACAGATTACTTTGTAATCGCAACTGGCAGCAGTGAAAGATTGTTGGACAACCTGGCCACTTTCACCAAGGAAGAAATTAAGAAAAACCACGGTTACAACGCCTCAGTTGAGGGCAGCGGTCAGACTGGCTGGGTCATCCTCGATTTTGGTTATGTAGTTGTGCATCTCTTCTCAGCAGCGTTGCGAGAGTACTACGACCTGGAGAACCTCTGGCAGTCGGCAAAAATCGTTCTCAGCGTTCAATAAACAGCGCTAACTGATAAAATCACAAGTCAGATGGTAATCGTGAGCCGGGTTCTGTTGCCTGCCCCGCTTTTTTATATGCGTGGTTGAACCCGGCTTTTTTTCTTGCCAAAACTCGCTATTTTATGATTGAGGCTTACTAAAGTATATCGTTGAGTATTTCCTGGGCGTGATCCTGCGGCTTAACTTTTTCGTAAGCTTTCAGAATTTTGCCTTCTTCATCGATAATGTAAGTTACTCTCAATATGCCCTGGTATTCTTTACCCATGTACTTTTTCGGACCCCAGGCTTCATATGCCTTGATGACATTCGCGTCAGTGTCTGACAGTAAGGGAAAAGGCAGGGAATACTTTTCGTGGAACTTGGCATGAGAACTGGCACTGTCTTTGCTAACCCCTAATACAACCAAACCGTTCTTACGAAAATCCCCAAAACTGTCTCTGAAACTGCAAGCTTCCTTGGTACAGCCGGGGGTGTCATCCTTCGGATAAAAGTAAAGGACTACTTTTTTTCCTCGGTAGTCTGACAACTTGTGCAAAACTTCATCCTGATCGGATAACTCGAAATCTGGAGCTAAAACGCCTTCTTGTAACATACATCCTCCTTAGAAAAGTGGGTAAACAAGTAGATAGCACACTGCAAAGAAATGCAAAAACGCAGTGGCTTTGATGATCTGCCAGTGGGGTTTCATTCCCCTCGCCATCTGGTTTAACAAAAACATACTAAAAACGCCAATAATTGCGGTAATCAATACCGGCAAATTGATCCCTAATGACCCATTCCGGTAAAAGTAGAGAAAGAAAACCAGGTATGTAAGTAGCAGAAAATAATTCTGGATCCTGATCCCATTCTCCCAGCCAATAACATCCAGGATCGATCTTTCACCAGTTTTCTTATCACGGTCAAATTGCTCAAACATTAACGAAGTTCTGGTGGCAACATAAAGGAAAAAGAATGCCAAAGTCAACAGGATATGTCCGCTGGTGGGGTTCATGCCTTGCATACCCCCGCCAAATAGAAGCATCAATGGTGAAACGACCATCCCCTCAATGATCAGTCCATAGGTTTGAAAGACCATTTTTCCCAACCTTGAAATCGTCATCAGTACCAAAAATGTGATCAAACTAATGTAAATCAGATTGACTCCAATGAGTTTGTTCATTTGAAGTATCATGTAAATTAAAAAGAGATAAATCAAGAAAAGAACAATTGTCAGGATGAATAACTGACCTTTCTTGTTTCCACGCTCGAAACTGACCCGGCTATAAGGGTTGATTTTTGATGTGCTCAGGTAATTGAAAAGTTGCTGCAAAGCCAGGATGTTTATGAATACCAGGACCCCGAGAATCAAACTATTGAAATCGATGTGGGTGCTTTCGAAACCTGCGATAATCGCACCGACGAGGTAAGTCAAGAAGCTCGCGAAAATAAAAAAAGCATTTTTCTTCAATGATGAGATTACTTTTTGCATTTTTCAAGTTTAACACAATCAAGCATTGAATCTGTCGAAGGTATAATTTGAACCAATGAGATTGGAGAAGTTTTTTTTGTCCTTGTTAGTGAGTTTAGTCACCTTTATCGGGTTCTTATTTGCTACTTCGAACACCGACGCGCAAGATCTGACCCTCGATATTTTTGTTGCCAACACAGCCAGCCAATGCACCGGTAAACCTCAGTGTTTTTACAACGATGACCCAGACACACCTCAATCAGTCGCCTTGAATAAGGCGTTGATCTTCGCGAAGAACAGTCTCGGCGGTGCGCGGATTCATATCCTCTCTGCCTATAACATCAAAACCAATACGGTGACAATCGACTATCCAGTAACCTTAATCGGCGAAGATTCAGGCTGGCTTAGCACCTCCAGCGGCAATTGTAGTGAACCGCTTTTAAACATCACCTCTGAAGTAACGATCCGGAATCTCTACATAACTGATGGCAGCTGCAATTCACCTTCCCGGGATCTTGTTGTTGTTAACAGTAACCTGGATGTCGCTATCGATAACTCAACTTTAGAGTACGGCAGGAATGCGATCACGCAAAAGAACAATCTCGGCAACCTGACAGTTCGATTCAGCGAGATCAAGAATAATTTCGGCTATGCGCTATTGAGCGAAAATACAGAGGTTACCTCCGATCTTCAGTTGACTGCAAATAACATCTTCAGCAATGGTAGTCAAACCCAAGTGATTTGCCAAAACAACAACGCTGACGTAAACCATAATTTCTGGGGGAATGGAATTTCAGCAACCCAGGCTACCCAAGGATGCGAAGCGGATAATGCTCGTATGTTGGGAGCACAAATTGTCAGTTCTCAAACGGGAGTTCAGGCAACCCTACAGACAATCAACGCAGCTTATCCAACAACTGACTTCTACGGTTTTTCCGCGAAAAGTGATTCTGACCTTCAACTTTACGTCGTTAATCACGGTATTTATATGCCTTTTCCAGATCGTTCTATCTCAGATTTGACCGCATGCGGTAATTATTTCGACATCTTCCTTGCCGAAACCAACCAGCCAGCTAACCTGACTTTACGCTTCTCATATGCGGGGAACAACCTTTGCGAACAAGCCATACAGACAATTTCTCTCTGTGGTTCGGGTTCGATGAAAACTTTTCCCCTCATGTGGCAGGATCTGAAAACTGGTACTACAGCCGGGTGGGACAACGTCGGTGACAACCCAAAAGGTGCAGGTGGAGAAATTTACCCTGGACAGGAAACACGTTGTAATCTTCAATCAAAAAATATCGAGGTGATGGTCGATGATAACGGTCGTCCCAACCTCATCAACGACCTCACTTTCACCCCATTTGTCCTGGGGTTTGATGTAACAGCAGTCACTTTGCTACAACCTGTCGAACAGGCAAACGGATCAGTCATGATCAATTGGAGGACCAGCAGCGAGAGTAACACCAACGCTTTCAAGGTGATGAGGTCATCGGCAGAGGCGGGGCCTTATCTCCAGGTTGGCGAAACAGTACCGGCTGTGGGAGGTTCTCTTGACGGACGCTCTTATGTTGTTCAGGACAGACAAACTGTCCCCTCTTCGACTTACTATTACCTTTTACAGGTCATAGCCTCTGATGGTACCGTTCAACAATCTGTCGGGCCTGTTCGTTTGAATACCTCGGGTCCTACTGCCACGACGCGTCCAACTTCCACCCTTCGCCCCACCAGCACAAGCGTACCTACCAGGACTCCCACACTATTCCGGACTGCGACCAATTCCTTCCGAACTTCCACACCTACTCAGTTTACAGTCACGGCAAAACCACCACAAGCTGACCAGATAACGGAGACGCCTACCCTGGAACCTTTTCAGAAGCCGACGAACCTGCAGTCAACTGAAACCAAACGTCCAACCGACAACCCTGGTTCGCTCCTTGACAAAGACGGAAATCAGCCCGAAAAAAGTAATTATCTTATGATCGTAATCGGGATTTCTATCGTCGTCGGAATCGTGCTGTTTTATCTATACCTGACGAGGAAATCGCGGTAATTTTTGACTTTTACTTTCACTTATGCTATTCTATCTTCCATCCGCAATGAGGTGACAGGGAATGCAAAAAGAGAGAGTATCGGATAATGTATATTGGTTTCAAAGTGAAGTCTACGCACAAGTAACAGCTGGCGTTATCATTGGTCCCCAATGGGCAATTCTGATCGACACATTAATGCCAGAAGAAACCCCCGAAATTAAAAGTTTTATTGAAGATGAGCTGATGGTTCCTGTTCGTTACATCGTCAATACTCATCATCATGCCGATCATTGCTGGGGAAATTGCATTTTTCCAACCGCAACAGTTATTGGACATGAATTGTGTCGGGAATTAATGCTTACTCGAAGTCAAAGCGCCTTGTCGGAAGCAGGCAAAGATAATCCGCTCTTCCGAACACTTTGTATCAAGGAACCTCAAATTACCATCGCCCAGGGATCTTTATACCTGCGTATTGGAAAAAAACACATCAAGGTCTTCTCAACACCCGGACACTCCGATGATTGTGTCTCGGTCTTGCTTGAAGACGACCGCATTCTTTTTAGTGGCGATGCTTATATGCCAATTCCATATTTTGTCGGGGGCGATATTGATGTGCTGACCAAGACCATCACCGAGATAGGCAACATGGGGCTCGAAAACATCATCCAGGGACATGGGGATGTCATCTTGCGCGGAGAAATTGATGAGGTCACTAACAGTCACCTGGATTATCTGAAATCGGTCCGCAAACTTGTTAAGACGGCTTTCAGGCGCCGCGAACCTTTGGAATTCTTGCGCGCCCAATCCGTTGAAGACAGTGGAAAGACGCGCATTAGCATGGGCGGTCTTGCCCAGGATCTTCATATTCGCAATTTGCAATGGCACTACTTGACCGAATTGAAGAAAAAGAAGGAAGAATCAAACAATTGAACTGATTACGATCAATACGATCGTAACAATTGACATCAATATCGGTTCAGGATATTGGTGCCATTTTTTTTCTTCCTTGTATTGGCTCAGCCAACTGGAAAGGCTGTAAAGCAGCCCGGTTAACAACAGCCCGTATTGAATCGGAGGGATGAAGATGTAATGCAGCCCAACTGCCAATTGTGTCACAACCCAGGATGCCAGCAGTGCCATCAAAATTTGGTCATTACTACCTTGGTGTAAGCTTAATAAGCGAAATGAAACAAACAAAGACGAGAGAAACAGCAGTAAAAATTGGGCAACCATTCGTATGTTGCTGTTTTTTAACGCAATGGTCAGCAAAAGGAACAGTCCAAAAGAAAAACTGACAACTAAAATCGAATAGCCAAGTGAATTGATGCCTGTATCCTCAATCAGGACATATTCCGCCCTAAGCAGGAGGGCAACGATGATATATCCGGTCAGCAAAACAACCCACCAGACCTGGCTCCGGGCTGATTGCTTCAAAACTGTCGCAAGGATCATGGTTGAAATAAACGGAAGCATCAGATGAGGAAGCATCCGAAGAAAATTCATCTTCTCGTTTTGCCAGATTGGATGTGTTGAGAAGATCCAAACAGCGCCAACCACTGCAAGCAACGCCAACAATATCGGAATGAAATTGTAAAAAGAGAACTCAAACTGTATCCCAAGGATATCTATTTCGTTTGCTTGCAGATCAATCGGTAAAAGATAGATCAGAGAAAACCCCAATGCGAGAAAAGCCAGTACGATGCTGAATCGGTTCAAATAGAGCCCGCTGAGTTGTCGGTTTTGCATGAGAAAATTTTATCACGTTGCCAGAAAATCCTTCATTCGAGCGAAGGTATAAAAATTCCCATATTTTCATCATCTCAAGAAAAATCATTGAAATTTTTCGTCTGTGGGAACTCGCTAACATGCAATAGATGCATGTTTTGAGGTTAAATGGTATAATTCATAGATTATGAGATTCGTACTTCCTTCTAAAAAACAGCCCAAAGTGATCGATGCAATCAAAGCAGGCTATAACACGTTGTCGACGCATCTTTACCTCTTACTGTTCCCCATTGTACTCGACGTTTTCTTTTTATTCGAAAAACGTTTACTGGTAAGTGACCAGGTAAAAACAATAATCAGCGGTATCACGCTGCCCACTTCAACTTCAACTGAAATGCTCAAATCCTGGGAAGAAGCGAGTGCGAGTGTCTTTGAGGTCTTCAAAAATTTTAGCTTGACCGCCTTCTTGCGCAGTTTCCCAATTGGAATCCCGAGCCTGTTAGCTTACCGACCGATGGAGCGTAATCCTCTTGGTAGTTTTTCAGCGGTCCAGGTTGAATCTTCCGGGGTTGCTACGCTCTACATCCTTGGTTTCTCACTGATAGGTTTCTTGCTCGGAGCACTTTTTCTATTGGTGATCCGTAACTCTGTCCAGGACAAAAATTCAATACTGGCTCCTGACCGGCTGCCACAACAGCTGCTTTCACTGCTTTCCCTGCCTGTGGTGATCACGTTATTGAGCATCTTCATTCTTATGCCGGCACTGCTCCTGATATCGGTTTTTGCTTCGTTCCTTCCCATCCTCGGCACTGTCGGTTATTTCTTGCTCAGCCTTGGATTGATTTCAGCTACGATCCCTTTGTTCTTTACTGCCCATGAAATCTTATTATCTGGAAAAAGTTTCGCAACTGCTGCCAAACAAAGCATTCGAACTGTCAGACCCACCAACGCAAAGACTTCCATCTTTCTTATGATTGCTTTTTTGATTACCTATGCCACGAATTTTCTCTGGCAAATACCCAAAGACGATTCTTGGATGCTGATCATTTCAATCTTTGGGCATGCAGTGATTACTACAATCTTTTGGGTAGCCAGTTTTCATTTTTATATTGATGCGCGCAATTGCGTGCGAGAATCATTAATTACAGAGACACCCGTCAACGAACAAATGGGTGTTTGAGCGGAGAGTTATCTTGAAAAACACTAACACAGGCAAATACGATGCAGATGCAATCCAAATTCTGGAAGGGCTTGAAGCAGTACGCCGCAGACCAGGCATGTATGTCGGTGGAACCGATTCAAAAGCACTGCACCACCTCATTTTCGAAGTAGTCGACAACTCAATTGACGAGGCCCTTGCTGGAAGCGCGACCGACATCTCGATTGTTATTCACCCGGATGAAAGCGTCACGGTCAAAGACAATGGTCGCGGTATTCCAGTTGACATTCACCCTGAGAAGAAAATTTCTGCCCTGCAGGTCGTCATGACCGTTTTACACGCGGGTGGTAAATTTGGCGGAGGGAGTTATAAAGTTTCTGGTGGTTTGCATGGTGTGGGTGTCTCCGCTGTTAATGCCTTATCAGAATGGTGTGAAGTTACCGTTCACAGAGACAATAAGATCTATTTTCAGCGTTACGAAAAAGGCATTCCCCAGGATGTCGTGAAAAGCGTTGGAACTTATAAGGGCGAAGAAACCGGAACAACAACCAGTTTCCTTTTTGACCACTCAATCTTTCTGGAAGAAGTCTCCTATCGTTTTGAAACGCTTGCCCAACGGTTCCGTGAAATGGCCTTCGTCACCCGTGGTATTAGCATCAAACTCATGGATGAACGCACTGGAAAAGAAATGACCTTTCATTTTGAAGGTGGTATCGCTTCATTTGCCCGCTATGTCAATCGCAATCGGGAAGTGCTTCATCCTATGATTTATGGTGAAAAAGAGGTTGCTGGAGTAAACATTGAATTTGCGGTTCAATATACCGATTCTTATTCCGAGTCGATCTACAGTTTCGCCAATACGATCAATACCGGCGATGGCGGCACCCACCTGACTGGATTAAGAGCTGCCATTACCCGCAGTATTAACGATTATGGTCGAAAATCTGGTAACCTGAAGGATACCGACCCGAATTTCAGCGGTGAGGACACCCGTGAAGGTCTGACTGGCATCATTAGCATCAAGCATCCCGATCCTCAATTTGAGAGTCAAACCAAAGTTAAGCTTATGAATGCTGATGTGCAAACTTATGTACAACAGGTTGTTGGTGAATCTATTTCCACCTTCCTGGATGAAAATCCTTCCGCTGGAAAGGCGATCATTCAAAAATGTCTTACCTCTGCCCGTGCCAGGGACGCTGCCAAAAAGGCACGCGACCTGGTAATTCGGAAATCAGCGCTTGAATCCATGACGCTGCCCGGTAAACTGGCGGACTGCTCCGAACGCGACCCCAACAAATCAGAAATGTTCATCGTCGAAGGTGAATCGGCAGGCGGTTCTGCCAAGCAAGGGCGTGACCGTCATTTCCAGGCCATCCTGCCTCTTCGGGGTAAGATCCTCAACACCGAACGCGCTCGTCTCGACAAGATCCTGGGAAATCGTGAAGTAAGATCGTTGGTGTCTGCGCTTGGAACCGGAATTGGTGATTCGTTTGACATCAAGGGTCTACGTTATGGCAAGGTTATTATTATGACCGATGCCGATGTTGACGGCGCGCACATCCGTACACTTTTACTGACATTCTTCTTCCGATACATGCAGTCGCTCATCGATGAAGGTCACCTCTTCATCGCACAACCGCCGTTGTATCGCATCGGCTATCGCAACCAGATCTCATACGCTTACAGCGATGATGAAATGGAACGGATTGTCGCAAAATTGGGTGGCAAGGCAAAGGCTTCCATTTCCCGGTATAAAGGTCTTGGTGAAATGAACCCTGAACAGCTGTGGGAAACCACCATGAACCCTGAAAATCGGACCCTGCTGCAGGTTGATATCGAAGATGCGGTCGAAGCCGACCAGACCTTTGATATGTTGATGGGATCCCTGGTGCCTCCCCGCCGACGCTTTATCCAGACCCACGCCAAAGAGGTTCGCAACCTGGATGTCTAAAACGATGAATCGCCTGCTATTGCGGGCGATTTTTCTACGTCATGATACGCAAAATCATTCACCTCGATCTTGATGCTTTCTTCTGCTCTGTGGAAGAGTTGCTTGACCCATCTTTGAAGGGAAAAACTTTTGCCGTGGGAGGCAGCCCAAGTGGTAGAGGGGTGATAACCTCTGCTTCTTATCCAGCCCGGGTGCGCGGTATTCGTTCCGCCATGCCCACCCGGGAAGCACTCAAGATTCTTCCTGACCTGCTCTTGGTACGCAGTGGTTTCCATCACTACAGCGACTACTCCAAAAAAGTAATGGATATCCTGCGGGATACCAGTCCGATCGTTGAACAAGTTTCAATCGATGAAGCATTTCTGGATGTCAGTGACATGCCTCAACCGATTGCTTCAATTGCGCTCGATCTTCAGAAAAGAGTACTGCAGGAGACCGGGCTTCCTTGTTCGCTGGGTTGTGCCACCAGCCGGCTTGTGGCGAAAATTGCCAATGATTATGGCAAGAAACAAGTAAAGAGCGGTCGCTCTCCCCAAAAAATCACGGTGATTGAACCGGGGAAAGAAGAGGAGTTTTTGGCCCCTTTGGATATCCAGGCACTCTGGGGAGTAGGTCCGAAAACCGCTGCCCATCTGCGTCAGCGGGGAATCACCACCATTGGTAAATTGGCAACTCTGAGCGACATGGATTTAAAGAACTATTTTGGGCAGCATGCTGAATCGATGCGGCGTAGGGCAAAAGGCATCGACAATTCCCCTATCTACCCGGATAGCGGAGACCCCAAGTCAGTCAGCAATGAAATGACTTTTCATGAAGATCAGGACGATGAAGAAAACTTGCTGAGAATCTTACATGGTCTCTCTGAAAAAGTTGGCTCTCGTCTTCGCAAGGCTGAATTAGCAGGCAGTGTTGTTCAGATCAAGATACGTTATTCCGATTTTTCCACCTACACCCGCCAAACCAGTATGAAAGAATTTACGAATCTTGACCAGGACATCTATGACACAGCTCAAA
>WOYI011423141.1_pt1 | contig 12445 bp, 9 predicted proteins | sample 6423411 | NCBI WGS metagenome assembly WOYI01 (sample SAMN13441803, study PRJNA592873) | oil field metagenome | biome: oil field; feature: oil-well bore; material: oil-contaminated soil; isolation source: oil-contaminated soil from oil-well borehole | place: Germany: Wietze | collected 2016-10-18 ... | reverse complement strand
CTCCATTCCCTGCCATGACAATTGACCTCTTGACCCCTCTCAGCGGAACGCGATGCTGTCGTGCCTCATTCCAGCCCGGGGCGGCCCGGGACGGCAGGGCCGTTGGTCCCGCCGGCCTCCGGCGTCCTGGAACGAGGCGAGGGCTCCGACCCTGCCGCCGGACGCCTCCGAGCGGGCAGCCTGCTGAGCGGCGGCGGGAGCTGCTGCGTGATGGCACGACCCCGTTGTGCATCGTCCCCATGGAGGGGAAGCAGAAGGCGGGCCGGCGTTCCTCCGGCGCCGCGCAGGCTCAGTCGTCCAGGCGCGCCCGGTAGACGGCTGCCTGCGTGCGCCGTTCCATTCCGAGTTTCGCCAGCAGGCCCGAGACGTAGTTCTTGACCGTCTTCTCGGCGAGATCCAGCCGCTCGCCGATCTGGCGGTTCGTCAATCCATCGGCGATCAGCTGCAGCACCTGCCGCTCCCGCAGCGTGAGTTCGGGCAGTTCCTGCGCCGATGAGGCAGGAGCCGGCACGGTGAAGGAATCCACGACCTTGTCGCTGACGGCTCTGCTGATCAGCTTCTTCCCGGCCGCGACGGCGCGGATGCCCTCGATCAGCTTCTGCCCCCGCACGTCCTTGAGGATGTAGCCGCTGGCGCCGGCGAGGACCGCGGCGTAGCTGGCGCGGTCGTCGTCGTACGCCGTGAGCATGAGGCACCTCATCCCGGGATGGGAGGAGAGGATGCTGCGGCAGACGTCGATCCCGCTGCCATCGGGGAGGCGCACGTCGAGCACGACCACATCGGGCATGGTGGCGGCGACACGGCCGAGCGCCTGCTGCGCGGTCGACGCCTCGCCGACCACTTCGAGGTCGCGCTCGGCGTCGATGATGTCGGCGATGCCGCGGCGCACGATCTCGTGGTCGTCGACGAGGAAGACGCGGACCGTCACCGTCGCTCCCGCTGCTCGGGCAGGGGCGCCGTCCAGGTGAGCCGGGTCCCGGCCGGGTCCCTGGGCTCGATCACGAGGCAGCCGCCGCGCTGGACGGCGCGCTCGTGGAGGTTGCCGGTCCCGCCGGACCGGCGCGCTCCGGATGGGATGCCCATGCCGTCGTCATCGATGGTCACCGTCACCCCCTGGTCATCGACGACGATGGAGACATCGGCGGTGCGCGCTCGGGCGTGGCGGGCCACATTCGCCAACCCCTCGCGGACCACGGCGACCACGTCCTCCGCGAGCTCGCCGTCGATCAGCAGGTCGACGGGTCCGCCGAAGGTGAGTCGCGGCGCTCTGGCCAAGCCCGTCTCCGACTCCGACACGATGTCCAGCACCCGGTGCCGGAGCGCGGGCGCGGCTGCGGACCGCGAACTCAAGGTGAAGACCGCGGTGCGGATCTCGGCGATCGCCGCGTCGATGGCGTCCACCTGCTCCGAGATGCCGGCCCGGATCTCATCGGGCGCCGTCGTGGCGAGAGCCTGCAAGGAGAGCCCGGCCCCGAAGAGGCGCTGGATGACGTGGTCGTGCAGATCGCGCGCGATCCGGTTCCGGTCCTTCGCGAGTTCGAGCAGCTGCCGGTCCGCGCGGCCCCTGGCCAATTCGATGGCGACGCTCGCCTGCACCGCGAAGTCCGCGGCCATCTCGAGGTCGGTCGTCGTGAAACGCCTGCCGGCCTTCCCGCGCGACACCGTCAGGGCGCCGATGGGACGCCCGAACGCGACGAGGGGAATGGCGACAACCGGCCCAGGGGCCGGCCGGCCGTCGAAGCCGAGGCCTTCCGGCCGGCTCTCGCGCGACACCACCTGGCCCGAGTCGAGCGCCGAAGCGACCAGGGTGCCCGCTGCCGGGTAGCGCAGGCCGAGGAGCTCGGACGAGCCCTCGCCCCGCGCCGTGTCGATCACCAGGGTGTCGTCGCCCATCGGGACGACGACGCACACCAGCTCGGCGTCGATGACGGAGGCCAGACGGTCGGCGACCACGCTGAGCACGTCGTCCGAGTTGCCGGAGAGCAGGGCGGAGGTGACCTCGGCGACTGCGGCGCTCCACCGCTGCCGGCGGCGGGAGTCGTCGAACAGCCGGGCGTTGTCGATGGCGATGCCCGCCGTCGCGGCGAGGGCGGTGACGAGCTCCTCGTCCTCCTCGCTGAACGCGCCGCCGAGGCGGTTCGTCAGATAGAGGTTGCCGAACACCTCCTCGCGCACCCGGATCGGAACGCCGAGGAATCCGTCCATCCGGGGGTGGTGGGCCGGGAAGCCGGACGAACGCGGGTCATCGGCGAGGTGGTCCAGCCGGATCGATCGGCGCTCGTCGATGACCGCCCCGAGCAGGCCGTGCCCATCCGGCAGATGCCCGATCTCGGCGGCCTGCTCCTGCGGCATCCCGACATGGATGAACTGCTCGAGGTGTCCATCGGGTGCGATCACGCCCAACGCGCCGTATTGCGCGTCGACGAGCGACACGGCGGCTTCCGCGATGTGCCGGAGCACCTGCTCGAGTTCGAGCTGCTCGACGACGACCATGTTCGCCTGCAGCAGCTTGCGCAGCCTGCCCTGCGTGGCCAGCGAGTCCTGCGCGCGGTCGACCAACTCGCCGATCGTGCGCTCGAACTCGGAGCGCGGGCCGTCGGGAAACGCGATCGGCGCGCCCGACTCGGTCACGATGGCCTCCGGAAGATTGCTCGTAGCGAGTGTATCGCCGCGCCGTGGGACCTATGGCCCTCCTGCGTGCGGGAGGGGCCGCGCACACTGTCGGCGGAGAAAGGCGAGAGGCATGACGGAACGATACGTAGTCGCGGTCGACGGCTCGCGCCCGGCTGAGGCGGCGCTGCGCTGGGCGGTCCAGCGGGCGAAGCACGACCCGGCGCCGCTGCTGCTGGTGCACGTCGAGGAGGACGAGGCCGGAACGATGGGGCAGGAGTACGAGCAGTTCGCGGCCCGCCAGGGCGCGCAACTGCTGTCCCAGACCATGGCGGAGCTGCTCGACGCCTCCCCGGAGCTGTCCGTGAGCTCGGTCATGGTGACAGGATCCGTCCCGTGGGCGCTCGCCGGGGTGGTCCACGCAGACGATCTGCTCGTGATCGGCACCGGCAAGACCGGGTTCCTCCACGGCCGGGTGCTCGGTTCGCGAAGCGTGCAGATCGCCATCGCCGTCGCCTGCACGGTCGCCGTGGTGCCCGAGGTCGACCTCAGGTTCCGACGAGGGGTGGTCGCCGGAATCGACCGCCATGCGACGGCGGGCAGCGTCGCGCGCTGCGCGGCGCGCGAGGCGCGCGCACGCGGCGAGGAACTGCTGCTCGTGCAGGCGATCCCGGAGACGGCTCAGCGGTTCTCCGCGGCCGAGCGCGATCGCCTGGCCATCACCGAAGCGCTCGCCATCGCACGGGCCGAATGCCCCGAGCTGGTGATCCGCTCGCGGGTCTCCACCCGGCGGCCGGCCGAAGCCCTGCTGGACAGCGCGCGCGACAAGGCGCTGCTGGTGCTCGGACCGGGGTCATTGGACCCGGTGCGCTCCCCGATCGGCTCCGTGCTGCACGAGGTGCTGCTCAACGCGAACGCCCCCGTCCTGATCGGTCGCCCGGCAGAGGATCGACAGCTCGTCGGCCCGGTCGGGACGGGACTCAGTCGCGCGGACGGATGAAGCGGCCGGTGATCTGCTCCGGCTCGATCTCGAAGTAGTTGAATTTTCCGCCCGGCTCCCACGTGGCCAGTTCCTCCACGCCGGATCGCAGGATCTCGGGCTCTGAGCCCAGTCGGCGCACGATGCCGCGCACCACGACGCTCCACCTGGCCAGCATCGTCCGGCCGTCGGCCTCGAAGGCGACCCGGGGGTTCTGCATCAATTCGACGATCTTGGTGCCGGGCGCCGAGCGGAAGTAGAGACGGCTCCGGCTGCTCAGATAGTTCAGGGGGAAGATGTCGACTCCGTCGGCGACGGAGATGGCCAGTCGGCCGATCCCCTCCCGACCGAGCAGGCGCCAGCATTCCGCATCGTCGAGTTCGGTGGTCACCGGCCGGTCCCCGGCGGACGAGCCATCGCCCGTCGACCCGTCCTGGGGCGGTACCGCTGACGCCGTCATGCTCCAGAGCCTCGCGCCCGCTGCGCCGGCGGGGCAGGGTACAAGGTCCCGCGCGCGGAGTCGTGTCCGACGGGACCTTGGACCCTGCCCGGCCCCGCCCCGGTTCCAGCATGCTGTGGCCAGCATCCGACCCAGAGCGCAAGGAGCAGTTCCGTGGACCCACTCGACATCGCCCGCTGGCAGTTCGGCATCACAACGGTCTACCACTTCCTGCTGGTCCCGCTGACCCTCGGCCTCGGCCCGATCATCGTGCTGTTCCAGACGCTCTACCTGCGCACCGGCAACGAGCGGTACCTGCGCATGACGAAGTTCTGGGGGAAGCTCTTCCTGGTCAACTTCATCTTGGGCGTCGCGACCGGCATCGTGCAGGAGTTCCAGTTCGGCATGGCGTGGAGCGAGTACTCCCGTTTCGTCGGCGACGTCTTCGGCGCCCCGCTCGCCATGGAGGGGCTGCTCGCCTTCTTCGTCGAGTCGACCTTCCTCGGCCTGTGGATCTTCGGCTGGAGCCGGCTGCCCAAGAGGATCCACCTCGCCACGCTGTACGCGGCCGTGATCGGGTCTTGGCTCTCGGCGTACTTCATCATCGTCGCGAACTCGTGGATGCAGCATCCCGTCGGCGTGGAGCTGGTGCACGGACGGCCGCAGATGGTCGACATCTGGGCGGTGATGACCAACAACACCGCGCTCGCCGCGTTCTCGCACACGCTGGTCGGCTCGCTCTCGGTGGCCGGCGCCTTCCTGCTGGGCATCTCGTGGTACCACCTGTGGCGCAGGCGCCACGACGGCATCGACACGATCGGCGAGGACAAGCGCGTGGTCGTGGGATCGGCACCCGACATCCGCGGGCGGGACGCGGCCGACCACGGGGTCTGGATCCGGTCCCTGCGCATCGGCGCGGTGGTCGCCATCGTCGGCTTCGGCCTGGTCGCCGTCACCGGTGATCTGCAGGGCAAGCTGATGTTCCAGCAGCAGCCGATGAAGATGGCGGCGGCGGAGGCCGCCTGCCAGACCGGCACGAGCTTCTCGGTGCTGTCCATCGGCGATGTCGGCTCCCGCGACTGCAAGAACGTCGTCGGCCTGATCGAGATCCCCGGAGTGCTGTCGTTCCTCGCCAACGGCGACTTCAACACGACGGTCACCGGCGTCAAGGATCTGCTGCCCCAGTACGAGGCGAAGTACGGCACGACGGTGCCGGACAACGCCGCGCTCTACGGCGCAGCCGCCGGCACGAAGGTGCAGTACGTGCCGATCATGGCGGTCACATACTGGGCGTTCCGGCTCATGATCCTGTTCGGCGGGCTCGCGGCATTCGCGTCGATCGTGGCCCTGTGGCTCACCCGGCGCGGGACGGTTCCGCGGTCGAAGTGGATCATGCGGCTGGCCCTGCTGGGCATCCTCTCGCCGTTCGCAGCCAGCGCCACCGGCTGGGTCTTCACCGAACTCGGCCGCCAGCCCTTCGTGGTCGCGCCGAACCCGACACCCGGCGGCATCGACGGGGTGTTCATGTTCACGGCCGCTGCGGTGTCGCCCGGCACGACCAGCGGAGAGCTGCTGTTCTCGCTGATCAGCCTCGGCGTGGTCTACCTGGCCCTGCTCGTCGTCGAGGTCGCCCTGCTCGTCAAGTACGTCCGCGGCGGTGTCGTCTCGGCCATGCCGGAACTCGGGGACCACGACGACCACGACGACCACGACGACGCATCGCGCGACGTGCTCGCCTTCGCATACTGACGCCGACCCATCGAGCAGGAGACACCATGGACATCCTCCCCAACATCTGGTTCATCGCCATCTCGGTCCTCTGGATCGGCTACCTGCTGCTGGAGGGCTTCGACCTCGGGGTCGGCATGCACATGCTGATCACGGCGAAGGACGAGCCGAGCAAGCGGGTCATGCTCAACACCATCGGCCCGGTGTGGGACGGCAACGAGGTCTGGCTGCTCACCGCGGGCGCCGGGATCTTCGCCGCCTTCCCGTTCTGGTACGCCTCGCTGTTCTCCACGCTGTACCTGCCGCTCGTGCTCGTGCTGCTCGGGCTGATCTTCCGGGCCGCATCCATCGAGTACCGCGGCAAGCGCGACAGCGACCGCTGGCGCCGCGCCTGGGACTGGGCGATCGGCCTCGGCTCCTTCGTCGCCGCCTTCGGCATCGGGGCGATGCTGGCGCTGACCACGACCGGCCTTCCGCTGGATGCCGCGGGCAACCCGGTCGGCGGCCCCTTCGTCTGGCTCACCGGGCCGGCGGTGCTCGGAGGCCTCGCGGTCGTCGGGTTCTGCCTCATCCATGCCGCCACCTTCCTCGCGCTCAAGACGGACGGCCCGGTGCGCGAGCGCGCGGGGCGGATCGTCGTGCGCTGGTCGCCGATCGCACTACTGCCGATCGTGGGCTGGGTGCTGCTGGTGCAGTTCGAGACCGGCGGTGCGGTGTCGTGGCTGCTGGTGGTCGCCGCCGTGGTCGCCGTGGTCCTGGGCTGGTTCGCGTCGCGCAGACGCCGCGAGGGACGCGCCTTCATCGGCTTCGCGGTGTTCCTCGCACTCGGGGCCGCATCGATCTTCGCGGCCGTCTACCCGGTGGTGCTGCCGTCGACGATCTCGCCTGCCTACGATCTCACGGTGTCCAACGCCTCGAGCAGCCCGTACACGCTCGGCGTGATGACGGTCGTTGCCGGGTGCGCGCTGCCGCTCATCCTCGCGTACCAGGCCTGGAGCTACTGGGTGTTCCGCAAGCGCATCTCGGCTCAGTCGCTGCCGGCTGTGCACGACTTCGAGCCCGCCATCAAGCGGTGAGCGGGCCGAAGCCGCTCGGCGGCCGCCTCGGCGCCCGGCTGCTCGACGCCGGACTCGGCCCAGGCGGCCTGCGCGCAGCGCTGGCGATCGGGGTGCTGAGCGCGATCCGGGCGATCGCCATCGTGCTGATCGCCGAGTCGCTCGCCGGCTCCATCGCCGCGGTCGCGAGCGGGAGCACCGGATGGCGCTCGGCCATCGTGCTCGGCGCGATCGGAGCCGTGCTGCGCGCAGGATCCACCTGGGCGATCGGCACGGTCGCGGCGCGCGAGGCTGTCAGCGCGAAGGAGGGCATCCGCGCTGAGCTCGCCGAGCGGATCGCCGACGGCGGCGTCGACTCCGGCAGCGCGGCCGTGCTGGCCACGACGGGCGTCGACGATCTCGACGACTACTACGGCTCGGTCATCCCGGCGGCCGTCGCGGCGCTGGTGGTGCCCGTGGTGCTCGGCGCGCGCATCCTGTCACTGGATTGGCTGAGCGCGATCGTGATCGCGGTCACCATCCCGCTCGTGCCGCTGTTCATGGTGCTGATCGGAATGCACACCCGCGAGCGCACGGATGCGGCATCCCGGGCCCTGCAGCGCCTGGCCGATCACCTGGTCGAGTTGGCGCACGGGCTGCCGGTGCTGGTCGGACTGGGGCGGGTCGACGAGCAGACCGAGGCGCTGGAGGGCATCCAGTCCGAGTTGCGCCGCCGCACCTCGCTCACGCTCCGCACCGCCTTCCTCTCGGCTCTGGCTCTCGAACTGATCGGCACCATGTCGGTCGCCGTGGTGGCGGTGCTGCTGGGCATCCGTCTCATGAACGGCGACGTCCCTCTTGCGACCGCCCTCGTCGTGCTCCTGCTCGCCCCGGAATGCTTCGGCGCGGTGCGCGAGGTGGGGACGGCGTTCCACGCCTCCCAGAACGGCACGGCCGCCCTGCGGCGGGTCAGGGAGCTGCTCGCGACGGCTCGGCGCAGGATGGCCCCCTCCGCGGAGCCGGCCGTGCTGGTCGACGCGCTCCGCGTGCGCTACCCGATGCGCGACGACCCAGCGGTCGATCGGTTCTCCGCGTCATTCGCGCGCGGGGAGCTCACCGTGATCACCGGCCCGAGCGGGGCGGGCAAGTCCACCGTGCTGGCGGCGCTCGCCGACGCGCTCGATCCCGGTGCCCAGGCCACCGGCCGCATCCGGGGGATCGACCCTTCCCGGCTCGCCTTCGCCGCTCAGGCGCCGCGGTTCTTCGCCGACACCGTCGCAGGGGAACTCGAGCTCGCCAGCGACGACCGGATCGCCGCGGACGGCATGCTGCGCGAACTCGGGCTGCAGGGGCTCGGCGACCGGCGGCCGTCGGAGCTGAGCCCGGGAGAGACCCGGCGCCTGGCCATCGCGCGCGCCGCCCTGCGGGTGCTCTCGGGCGCGACGGTTGCCCTGTTCGACGAACCGACCGCCCACCTCGACGACGTCAGCGCGGCGCGGGTGCGCGAGGTGCTGAGAACGCTGAGTCGTTCCGCTGCGGTCATCGTGGTGAGCCACGACCGCATCCTGATCGGCGGCGCCGACGCCGTCATCCGGATGCCCGAACCGGCCGGCCGGAGATGGGCCGGATCCGCCGCGGGCACGGCGCGGGACGCCGAGCCGACGCCGGCAGCAGCCGGGACCGGCCCTGCGACGAGGGACGCGCGACCCGCCACCGCGGTCGCGGGAATGCCGGCGGGTTCCACCCTGCTGGCGCTGCTGCGCGCCTCGGCAGGACGGTGGGTGCTCGCGGTCCTGCTGGGGGTCGCCGCGACGGGGCTCGGATTGTCGCTGACCGCCGTCTCCGCGTGGCTGATCGTGCGCGCCGCCGAGCATCCCGCGATCATGTACCTGCTAGTGGCGATCGTCGGCGTGCGCTTCTTCGGACTCGGCCGCTCGGTCGCCCGCTACGCGGAGCGCCTGGTCACGCACAACGCGATCCTGGCCGCGACCGACGCGCTCCGGATCCGGATCTGGCGCGGCATCGCCGCCCGAGGGGCCGGCTCCCGCCGGCTGCAGGAGGGCGGCGCCGCCGTCGACTACCTCGTGACCTCCCTCGACGAGGTTCGCGAGCTGGTGCCCAGGGTCGTGACCCCGCTGGCCGTCGGGGTCCTCAGCCTGGCGGGGATCATCACCACGGTGGCCCTGATCGATCCGGGGGCGGCCCCGCTGGTGGGCGCGGTGCTCGTGCTGGTGGCGGTGGCTGCGCCTGTGCTGGTGCGCCGGGCTGATGCCGCGGCATCCGCGGAACGGGTCCCCGCCCGCGCCGAGCTCGGCGAGCGCATCAGCTCGCTCGCCGGCGCAGCGACCGAGCTGAGAGCCAACGGGATGGCGCGGGCCGCCGTCGATCAGGTGCGCGCCTCGTCGTCCCGCCTGGCTGCGCTCGACCGCCGGGCAGCACGGTCCGCCGGCCGGGGGACCGCTCTGCTGGCCTTCGTCACCGCGGGGCTCGCCGTGCTGGTCCCCCTGCTCGCCACGTCGACCGGCTCGCCATCGGCCGAGACCGTTGCCGTCGTCGCCCTGCTGGTGCTGGCCTCCTTCGAGCCGCTCGTGGACTCGATGCGCGCCGTGCAGCGGGCTCCCGGCCTTGCCGCTGTGCTCGCCCGGCTGCGGCCCTTCCTCGACACGCCCGACCGGGTCGACGGCGGCGGCGTGCCTCCGCAACCGATCCGGGCCATCGAGCTGCACGCGCTCGCCGCCCGCTGGCCGGGAAGCGCCTCCGCCGTGTTCGCCGAACTCGACGCTCGAGTGGAGCCCGGCCGCTGGCTCGTGGTCGACGGGCCGTCGGGATCCGGCAAGACCACGCTGCTCACACTGCTGCTCGGGGAGCTGGCGCCGGCGGCGGGGAGCATCGCGGTCGACGGCATCCCGCTGTCCGATCTGAACCGCGCGGAATGGCGCCGCCGGGTGGCCTGGTGCCCGCAGGAGGCCCATGTCTTCGACTCCACGATCCGCGGGAACCTGCTGCTCGCGCGGCCCCGCACCGATCCTGTGACCGACTCCGAGATGCGGGAGGTGCTCAGGCGTGTCGGCCTCGGCCCGCTGCTCTCCCGCCTTCCCGCCGGCCTGGATGCGCGGGTCGGAGCGTCGGGAGGGTCCCTCTCGGGAGGTGAGCGCCAGCGCCTCGCCGTCGCCCGCGCTCTGCTCTGCCGCAGCGAACTCCTGCTGCTCGACGAGCCGACCGCCCACCTCGACGAGCCGACGGCGGCGGCGATGATGTCCGATATCCGCTCGGCGACCATGGACCGGATGGTGGTGCTGGTGAGCCATCGCGCGGACGACCGCGCTGCGACGGATCACGCCGTGCGCCTGGCGCCGACGACGGCAGCCGCCGCGCACGAGAGGGTCCCCGTGTGATGGGACCTTCGGCCTTGACGCCGCGCCCGGCTTCGTCGGATGGTAGCCGCATGACGACACCACCGCCGAGGCGCGAGCACACCGCCGACTCCGACCGCCTTCTCGCCGAGCAGATCACTCAGCGCCTCGCCGCGACCGCCGCGATCAAGGCCGATGACGTCCAGGTCGCTGTGGAGGGAGGCCGCGTGGAACTGCGCGGTTACGTCGAGAGCTTCGCGGCGCGCCTCATGTGCACCGAGGTCGCAGAGGCCATCGCCGGCCAGGACTCCGTCAGCAACGAGCTCCGGGTGCGCCCATTCGAGGAGGGATGGCAGCTGGACCCGGCCGGCCCCGTGCTGTCGGGCGACGACACCGACCGCTCGTGACAGAGATGCTGGATCGGGTCGCGCACCCACCGGTGCAACCCTCCGCCGCTGCGCCCCGCGTCCCCATCGCCTTCGCGCTCACGCTCATCATCACCGGAGTGGTCGGCTGGTGGGCGGCCTTCTCCCTGACCATCGACAAGCTCGCCGTGCTGCAGCATCCGGGCGCCCAGCTCGACTGCAACGTCAGCGTTCTCGTGCAGTGCGGCAAGAACCTCGAGTCCTGGCAGGGTTCGGTGCTGGGCTTCCCGAACCCGATCATCGGCTTGGCGAGCTGGATCGCTCCGATCGTCGTCGGGGTCTCCCTGCTGGCAGGCGCGCGCTTCACCCGCTGGTACTGGATCCTCTTCAACCTCGGCGTGGCCGGGGCGATGGCCTTCGTGGTCTGGCTGATGGTGCAGAGCATCTTCGTACTGGGCACGCTGTGCCCGTGGTGCATGCTCACCTGGTCGGTGGTGATCCCGTTGTTCCTGGCGACGACCGCCCGCAACGCCGCCGCCGGCGTCTTCGGCGGGCGGCTGAGGGCCGCAGGGCGCGGCTTCACCCGCTGGCTGGTCCCGGCGACGGTGATCGCCTACGCAGCCGTGCTGCTCGTCGCGCAACTGCGGCTGGACGCGCTCGCCCGTATCGTCAACGGATAGACAGGGGCTCATGCGCCGTTCGGGAGGCGGAGCCGACGACTGGGAATCAGGTCAAGATCCCCTGAACGCGACCTCCGAGTACTGACCTGCTTCGCGATCCGGCGACAAGGCTGGAAGCGGATGGTCGCCTTCACTGAATCGCTGGTCCGCCAGGACTCCGCCCCCTCTCAGCTGCGAGTCGGTGCGCCGCTGCCGCACGCTCGGAGCGCCCCGCTCGACGGGCTCCGCACTCTGGCGGTCGCCATGGTGGTGCTGTATCACTACCACGTTCCCGGATTCCGGGGCGGGTTCATCGGGGTCAATGTCTTCTTCGTCCTCTCCGGCTACCTGATCACGACCCTCCTCATCCGCGAGCGCACCACGACCGGCAGGATCCGGCTGCCGGCGTTCTGGATCCGGCGGCTGCTGCGCCTGTATCCGGCTCTGCTGGTCATGGTGCTGATCGGAGCGCTCCTCGCCGTGTGGGTCGGCGACGGCGGGGCGACCCTCGACATCCCCTCGTCTGCGGCCATCGCCCTGAGCTACACCGGCAACCTGGCCAGGGCGTACGCCCACATCTCGCAAGGGATCTTCGCTCCCACCTGGAGCTTGGGGATGGAGGAGCAGTTCTACTTGATCTGGCCGCCGATCCTCGCGCTGCTGATGTTCCTCCGGCTGCCGCGGCGTCCGCTCCTGATCGGCCTGGCCGTGCTCGTGATCGCATCGAGCGTCGCGTCGCTGCTGCTCTACCGCGCGCCCGGCGGCACCGCCAGCCCCGACATCTACTTCAGCCCGGTGCTCAACGTCGGTCCGCTGGTGATGGGATGCCTCCTCGCCGTCGTGCTCACGATCGCCCGTGCCCGCGAATGGCTGTCGGGCCGGGCCGGACTCGTGCTGTCCGCGAGCGGCCTGATCGGCCTGCTCGTCATCCAGTTCACCCTGGACGACTGGTGGAAGCAGCAGGTGCTCGTCGTCGCCGTCGAGCTGCCGCTCGTGGGGATCTCGAGCGCGCTGCTGATCGCCGGGATGATGAGCCGCCCGTCGCCGATGTCGAGCATCTTCTCGTGGCGTCCCGTCGCCTGGTTCGGCCGGCACATCTCCTACTCGCTGTACCTCTGGCACATGCTGGTCATGACGGTGGTGAGCTGGTTCATCGGCGGGGCACTCGGCACGGCCGTCGCGGTCGTGATCGCCGTGGCGGTGTCGGTCGCGAGCCACCTTCTGATCGAGCGGCCGATGCTGCGGGTGAAGGAGCGATTCGAACCGCGGCTGTCGGGC
>WOYI010503142.1_pt1 | contig 12446 bp, 12 predicted proteins | sample 6423411 | NCBI WGS metagenome assembly WOYI01 (sample SAMN13441803, study PRJNA592873) | oil field metagenome | biome: oil field; feature: oil-well bore; material: oil-contaminated soil; isolation source: oil-contaminated soil from oil-well borehole | place: Germany: Wietze | collected 2016-10-18 ... | reverse complement strand
GACCGCACAGGCGGATGTGCAGACCGGCCGGCCAAAGCCCGACAGGCTCCCAGGCGGCAGCCCGGCATCTTTTCAGGCAGCGATCTTTTCAGGCAGCGATCATTCATTCGCCCGAGGGTTTGTCCCCGGTGCCGGCATCGGGGGAGCTTTCGCTCTTGTCGCCGCGATTTTCGTTGACGGGGTAGTTCACCTTGTATTTCTTCGTGTCGTTCAGCAACTGTTGGGCGTCCTGGGCGAAGAAATCCCCCTCGGTGCGCACCAGCGTGTTGTTGTTGAAGGTGAGCGTGAACGTGCGGATCTTGATCTCGCCGCCGCGGTGCTGCTGGGTGGAGACGTAGTCCCACCGATTCTGCTCGAACGGACTGACCACCGACGGTGAGCCCATGAGCACGATGACCTGGCGCTTGGTCATGCCCGGCTTGAGTTGCGCAACCGCTTCCTTGGTCAGGATGTTGCCCTGCTGCACGTCGGGGGTATACACAAGGCGGCAGCTGGCCAAGGACAGCGTCAGTGTGGCGAAACCCAGCGTGCGAATCAGCTTTTGCATGCGTGTTGCGTCCCGAACATAGAGGTGGCGGATGATACACTAAGGGCCTTGGGGTGCTGCGCGTGGAGCTGGCGATGGATCAGGAAACCAAGGAGCTGCGCAAGGCAGGACTCAAGGTCACGCACCCGCGCATGCGCATCCTGCAGATCTTCGAGGAAGAGGGGGGGCACCATCTCTCCGCCGAAGACATCTATCGAAAACTGCTCGCTTCCCACGAAGACATCGGGCTGGCCACCGTCTACCGCGTGCTGACCCAGTTCGAGGCAGCCGGCATCCTGATGAAACACAACTTCGAGGGTGGTCAGGCGGTCTATGAGCTCGATCGCGGCAAGCATCACGACCACATGATCGACGTGGACAGCGGAAAGGTGATCGAGTTCGTCAGCGAGGAGATCGAGCGGCTGCAGAAGGAGATTGCCGCCAGACACGGCTACGAGCTGGAAGACCACAGCCTCGTGCTTTACGTGCGGCTCAAGGGTCGCCGGAAGTAACCCGCTCCGCGCCGGTTCACGGCGCCGCCGCCCAGCCCGCCACGGAAGCACGGACGAAAAAAAAGCCGCAGGAGGACTCCTGTCCACCCACGGCTCATCCGTTACCTGATGGCGTCCGGATCGTAGGCGAATTGCTCGCGCTGACCCGAAACGCCGCTGGTACCGGCCGAGCAGCAATCCTTGCCACCCTTCGAAGCCACCGTCCCCACGGTGACTTCGGCACGCCATCTTGCAATGGCGGCTCCCCCCCACATCGATGGACCGGATCCTAACGAAGGCTTCACGAACCGTGTATCGGAAAAATTCCTAGGCGCCGGCCGGCCAAAGCCCGACAGGCTCCTAGATTATGCGCATGGGGAGGGCGGATTTCGGGGTCGGCGTATTGCTGCCACGCAGCAAAATCCGCAGATGAACGCCTGCGGAGGCCTGCCGCAGCCGGAACAGTCCGCCCAGCGAGGTGACACGATCCCGCATGCCCTGCAGGCCGCGCCCCCCGCGGGGCACCGCGCCGGGCAAGCCAATGCCGTCGTCGTGGATGTCCAGCAGCGCCAACGGTGTTCCATGACGTTCGCCGATACGCAGCCGCAGCCGGAAATGGCTCGCCTGGGCGTGCTTGACGGTGTTGGTGGCGCTTTCCTGAACCAGGCGGTAGATCGCCGTGCGCGTGTCGTCGTCCAGCAAGCGGGGGTCGCCGTACATGTCGGTTACATAGACGATGCCTGCAGCGTCCAGAAGCTCGCGGATGGGGCCTTCCTCCAGCGCCCGAAACAGGCCGAATTCATCCAGCACGGCCGGGCGAAGGTCATCCAGGAGGCGATGCAGCGCGCGTCGCATGTGGCCGAGAATGGCATTGACGGAGTCGCCCACGTCCTCCATGCCCACGGCTTTCAGGCGCCCCTGCGCCAGCTTGATGCGGGTCTGGATGGCCGTGATGTTCTGCCCCAGCTCGTCGTGCAGCTCGGCCGCCATGTAGCGACGCTGGCTCTCCTCGGCCTGCAGGTTGCCGCGTGCGGCATCGCGCAGCTGACGCGCGAGCTGGTCGAGTCGTCGGTTCACCGCGGCGAGGTACACATTCTGCTCGGCGACCCGTTCGCTGCTGCGTCGCAGGGCGTCGGTGGCCGAGCCGAGCATCAGGGCACCCGTGCCCGCCACGGCGAGAAAAAGGTAACCCGGGGCGCTGGGCATGGGCTGGCCGACCACGTAGTCCAGCAGGCTCATGCCCATGCTGGTGGTGATCATGGCGAGGCTGGCGCCGCGCCAGCCATGGCGAAAAGCGAAGAACATCACCGGGGCAAGCGACAGTATGCGTGCGAACTGCGGCTGGGGTGAGGCGTGCTCGGAAAGCATCAGCAGGATCGCCATCGACGGCAGCATGACCAGCAGGCCATCCATGATCAGATGGGCCAGCATCCGGCGATTGGGGCGGGCGCAGGCCAGCATGACCATGACCGGGACCACCAGCAGCACGCCCAGGTAGTTGCTCAGCAGATCCAGCCCGAGTGCCTGCACCATCGATGTCGACGGGGCGGCCTGGTGCATCAGCGCCAGCAGTGCTGCATCGATGGCGGTGGTGGCGGTCACGACCAGCACTGCCGAGAGCAGCAGGCGCGTCACGTCCTCGGGTTCGCGCAGGCTGGGGTGCAGGTTGGCCTTGCGCAGCAGCCACAGCCCCGTCGCCACGATCAACGGGTCCGGCAGGTCACCCAGCAGGAATCCGAGCCAGCCCAGGCTTGCATCGTGGCGGATTTCCAGCACGGCGCTGGCACCGAGCTCCAGGCCCAGCAGCCAAGGCCACCGGCGGACGGGTGTCAGCAGCAATGCGCCAAAGCGCAACCCGAAAGGGAGCATCCAGTAGGGTTGTTCGGTAGACCACAGTGCCAGCCAGGCGAGCAGGTAGCACACGCCCAGGAACGGGCCGGACGTGAGGAAACGGGTGGTCTGAGTCCGCATCGGGGCATGGTACATGTGCGATGCTTTGGCAGACGGCAGGGGCCGCACAGCGGTTGAGGGAGGGGTATGTACAGCATCGTTCTGGTCGATGACCACGCCATTGTGCGGGAGGGATTCAAGCGCCTGATCGAGATGGAGCCGGATCTCGAAGTGGTCGCGGAATGCCGCTGCGCGGATGACGCGGTCGACGCGATCAACCAGCGTTCGCCGGATCTGGTGGCGCTGGACCTGTCCCTGCCGGACGGTAGCGGCCTGCCGTTGATCGAACACCTGCTGAGCGCCTCTCCGTCCAGTCGCATCGTGGTGCTGAGCATGCATGACGGCGAGCCCTACGTGTCCGAGGCGCTGCGTCGCGGCGCGAGCGGTTACGTGACCAAGGGCGTGGCGCCGGAGGAACTGGTGGCGGGGTTGCGTGCCGTGATGAACGGGGAGCGCTATCTCAGCTCCGACCTGCGCCGGCGCCGCGCCGAGCGGCCGGCCGAAGCGCTCGATCCGATCCAGCGCCTGACCGCCCGCGAGCGCGAGGTGTTCCTGCTGCTCGCGGCGGGCCGGGCGCCCAAGCAGGTGGCCGCCGAGCTGGGCATCGGCCAGAAGACCGTCTACATCCACCGCGCCAGCCTGATGGGCAAGCTCGGCGCCGGTTCGGAACTCGACCTTTACCGCATGGCCGCCGAGCGCGGGCTGCTGGAAGGCCCCGGCGAACTCAGAGGCTGAAAAATTCGATCGCCGTAGCAGAGCGTCGTCAGGTGCTCGTGGCAAGGTGCGTGGTGGGCACAAATCCGGGGGAGTTTGGTGAATCCCTTGATTCGGATTTGCCCGTTGCGCGCCGCCGACACGGACGGCTGGCGGCGCGCGCATTTTTTCAGCCTCTCAGCCGGCCTGCGCGCGCTCGAGCATCTGCTTGGCGTGGGCGCGGGTGGCCTGGGTGATTTCCACGCCACCGAGCATGCGGGCCAGTTCGGCCTGGCGGCCGGTGGCGTCCAGCGCCTCGATGCGGGTATGGGTGGAAGCCTCGTCGCTGTGCTTGCTGACCCGCAGGTGGGCGTGTCCCTGGGCCGCCACCTGCGGCAGATGGGTCACGCACAGCACCTGTCGTGTCGCGCCCAGCGCGCGCAGTTTCTGCCCGACCACTTCGGCCACGGCGCCGCCGATGCCGGTGTCGACTTCGTCGAAGACCATGGTGCCCACGCTGTCCTTGCCGAGCGTGGCCACCTCGATGGCGAGGCTGATGCGCGCCAGCTCGCCGCCGGAGGCCACCTTGCGCAGCGGACGCGGGGGCTGGCCGGGATTGGCGCTGACCAGCAGCTCGCAGCGCTCGCGCCCCTGGGGGTCCGGCTCGTTGCCATCCGCCGACGCCAGTTCGATCCGGAGCACGCCGCCGACCATGCCGAGCTCGCCCATCAGGCTGCTGACCTCGCTGCCGAGGCGTTCGGCGGCGGCCCGACGCTGCCGGCTCAAGCGCTCCGCGGCCGTGGCATATTCGCTTTGCAGCTGCGTCTGTCGCGCAGCCAATGCTTCCAGCGCTTCGCCCGCACCTTCGAGCTCGGACAGCTCCTCGCGCATGGTCTGCAGCTTGTCGTGAAGTTCGGCCGGCGGCAGGCGGTGGCGTCGGCCGAGTTCGTGCAGGCGGGTGAGATGGGCGTCCACCAGGGCGAAGCGTTCCGGGTCCAGGTCGACGTCCTGCGCATAGCGCGCCAGGTCGTCGGAGGCCTCGCCGAGCTGGATGCCGGCGTTGTCGACCAGTTCCAGCAGCGGATGGAGTCGCTCGTCCAGCGCGGCCAGCCGAGTCAGCTCCGCCTGCGCCCGACCCAGGACACGCCGCAGGGCGAACTCACTGTCGCCATCGATCAGTTCGACCACGCCGGAGGCGCCTTCGGCCAGCCGCCCGGCGTTGGCCAGGCGCTTGTGCAAGGCTTCCAGCTCGACCAGCTCGGCCGGGGGCAACGCCCACTTTTCCAGTTCGCCGACCTCGTGGCGCAGCAGCTCCAGGCGCCGGTCGCGATCGCTGCCGCCGCTGAGCTTGCGGATGCGCGCACCGAGCTCGCGCCACTGCAGCGCCAGCGCGCGCACCAGGTCCAGCGTCTCCTCATTGCCGGCATGGGCGTCCAGCAGGGTCATCTGGTGCGCGCGCGACAGCAGCGCCTGATGCTCGTGCTGGCCGTGGATTTCCACCAGCAGGGTGGCCAGCTCACCGAGCTGGCTGGCATTGGCCGGGCGCCCGTTGATCCAGGCGCGCGAGTTGCCTTCGGTGCGGATCACGCGGCGCAGCTGGCAGGCGCCGTCGTCATCGAGCTCCTCACGCTGCAGCCAGGCGCGCGCCTCGGGCAGGTCGCCCAGGTCGAATTCCGCGGCCAGCTCGGCGCGGTCGCTGCCGGCACGCACCATACCGCTGTCGGCGCGTGACCCGGCCAGCAGCATCAGTGCGTCGACCAGCAGCGACTTGCCGGCCCCGGTTTCTCCGCTGACCACGGTCAGCCCGGGGCCGAAGGTGATCTCGGCTTCTTCAACGACGGCGAAATGTCGGACGTAAAGCGAAGTGAGCATGGTGGCCGGGTGTCTGGCGAATACTGGGATTGTAGGGAGCATGGCCGGTGCCGGCGAGCTCCCGCCGTGCGATCGGGCCGGCCTGGCGTGGCCGGCTTGCAAAGCGAGGCGGCGCACCTTATTTCTTGCCTGTCTCACGGATTGCCACAGCGCATGCCGCTTCTTCATGGTCACGAACTCGATGCACGCGCCCGTCGCCTGCTGCGCACGCTCATTGCGCAGTACCTGGTGGACGGCGAGCCGGTGGGCTCGCGCACGTTGTCGCGCTCGTCGGGCCTGGCCGTAAGCCCCGCCACCATTCGCAACATCATGGCCGACCTGGAGGAGGCCGGGCTGGTGGCTTCGCCGCATACCTCGGCCGGGCGCATTCCGACTCCGCGCGGCCTGCGCCTGTTCGTCGACAGCCTGATCGAGCTGCAGCCCCTGGCGCGCGACGAGATGGCACGCCTCAAGCGCGAGCTGCCGCCGCAGCCGTCGACCACGCGCGACCTGCTCGGCAATGTGTCCTCGCTGCTGTCGGCGATGACCCATTTCGCCGGCGTCGTCAGCGTGCCGCGGCAAGGCGATTTCCCGTTGCGCCACATCGATTTCGTCGCGCTGCCGGATGCTCAGGTGCTGGTGGTGCTGGTGTTTTCCGATAACCAGGTACAAAACCGCATCGTCCGCCTGGCCAAGCCGCTGAACGCGCGCGAGCTGGAGCAGGCAGCCAACTACCTCAATGCCCATTTCGCCGGCCTGCGGCTGGATGATATCCGGGCCCATCTCTTGCGCGAGATCCGTGAGGCGGGCAGTGAGCTCAACCGGCTGCTGGCCAGTTCGGTCGAGCTGGCCGCGGCCTCGTTCGTGCCCCATGCCGAAGGCGAGGACGTGCTGGTCAGTGGCCAGACCAACCTCATGGCGTACTCGGAGCTGGCTGACCTGGACCGCCTGCGCGAGCTCTTCGAGGCCTTCCAGAAGAAGAGCGAACTGCTCCAGCTGATGGAAGTGTGTGCCCGCGCGCCGGGCGTGCGGCTGTTCATCGGCGAGGAGTCGGGCTTCACCGCGCTGGATGGTTGCAGCGTGGTCACCGCCAGCTACGGTGCTCAGGGCCGGGTGCTTGGGGCGATCGGGGTGATCGGCCCGACCCGCATGGCCTACGAGCGGGTCATTCCCGTGGTGCAGGCCACCGCCGGATTGCTCAGCGACGCCTTGAATCGAGCTGCGGCGACCCTATAACCGGCCATGGGAGGCGGGGTTCCCCGCGCACATCGATGGTCGGCACGCCTCGCCGACCCGGGCTTTCTGTTGGAGTGGATGTATGCAGAACAATGATCCGCAGGCGCCGGAACAGGGCCAGGAACACGCTCAGTCGCCGGACACCGCGCGCGAGGACAGCGCTGCCAGCGCGCAGGCACGCGTTGCCGAGCTGGAGGCCAGCAATGCCGAGTTGCGCGAGACGATGCTGCGCGAGCGGGCCGATCTGGAAAACCAGCGTCGCCGCCTGCAGCGCGACCTGGAGCAGGCGCGCCGCTTCGCCAACGAGAAGCTGCTCAATGACCTGCTTCCGGTGTATGACAGCCTGGAGCGCGGTCTGGCCGTGGAAGGTGGCGACATCGCGGCGATCCGCGAGGGCATCAGCCTGACGCTGAAGTCCCTGCTCAAGGTGGCCGAGAACAATGGCATGGTGCAGATCGATCCACTCGGCCAGCCGCTCGATCCGGAGCGACACCACGCGGTGAGCATGGTCGCGGCGCCGGGCAAGGCGCCGGGCACCGTGGTCAGCGTGCTGCAGAAGGGCTACATGCTCAATGACCGCCTGTTGCGTCCGGCGCTGGTCGCCGTGGCGCAGGACTGAGACACGTCGATCGACGGCAATACATACCAAACCCGTGGGTCCGCCGGCATTGAATCGCCCTGGCCGGGCCCCATTCTGAAAACCAGTTCGCGGCCGCGGGGGCCGCTCAAAAGATTCGGAGCATAGACATGGGCAAGATCATCGGCATCGACCTGGGCACGACCAACTCCTGCGTCGCCGTGATGGACGGCACCTCGGTCAAGGTCATCGAGAACTCGGAGGGCGATCGCACCACGCCGTCCATCGTCGCCTTCAACAAGGACGGTGAAGTGCTGGTGGGCGCCGCGGCCAAGCGCCAGAGCGTGACCAACCCGAAGAACACCTTCTACGCGGTGAAGCGCCTGATCGGCCGCAAGTTCACCGACGCGGAAGTGCAGAAGGACCTGCACATCGTGCCCTACAGCATCATCGCCCACGACAACGGCGACGCCTGGGTGCAGACCTCCGACGGCAAGAAGATGGCGCCGCAGGAAATTGCCGCCAAGGTGCTGATGAAGATGAAGAAGACCGCCGAGGACTATCTCGGCGAGACGATCACCGAGGCAGTGATCACGGTGCCGGCCTACTTCAATGACAGCCAGCGTCAGGCGACCAAGGACGCCGGCAAGATCGCCGGTCTCGACGTCAAGCGCATCATCAACGAGCCGACCGCGGCCGCACTGGCCTACGGCCTGGACAAGAAGGGCGGCGACCGCAAGATCGCCGTCTACGACCTGGGTGGCGGCACGTTCGACGTGTCGATCATCGAGATCGCCGAAGTCGACGGCGAGAAGCAGTTCGAGGTACTGGCCACCAACGGCGATACCTTCCTCGGCGGTGAAGACTTCGACATGCGCGTCATCGACTACCTCGTCGAGGAATTCCAGAAGGAGCAGGGCATCGACCTGCGCAAGGATCCGCTCGCCCTGCAGCGCCTGAAGGATGCGGCCGAGCGGGCGAAGATCGAGCTGTCCTCCAGCCACCAGACCGACGTCAACCTGCCATATGTCACGGCCGATGCGTCCGGGCCGAAGCACCTCAACATCAAGCTGACCCGCGCCAAGCTGGAGTCGCTGGTGGACGACCTGGTCAAGCGCACCATCGAGCCGTGCCGCATCGCCCTGAACGACGCCGGCCTGCGCGTGTCCGACATCAACGAGGTGATCCTCGTCGGTGGCCAGACCCGCATGCCCAAGGTGCAGGAGTCGGTGAAGGACTTCTTCGGCAAGGAGCCGCGCAAGGACGTCAACCCGGACGAGGCCGTGGCCGTGGGCGCGGCGATCCAGGGCGGTGTGCTGGGCGGTTCGGTCAAGGACGTGCTGCTGCTCGACGTCACCCCGCTGTCGCTCGGCATCGAGACGATGGGCGGCGTGATGACCAAGCTGATCGAGAAGAACACCACGGTGCCGACCAAGGCCGCGCAGATCTTCTCCACCGCCGATGACAACCAGACCGCGGTGACCGTGCACGTGCTGCAGGGTGAGCGTGAGCGCGCCAGCGCCAACAAGTCGCTGGGCAAGTTCGACCTGCAGGGCATCGAGCCGGCGCCACGCGGCATGCCGCAGATCGAGGTCACCTTCGACATCGACGCGAACGGCATCCTGCATGTGTCGGCCAAGGACAAGAAAACCGGCAAGGAGCAGAAGATCGAGATCAAGGCCGGTTCGGGCCTGTCCGAGGAGGAGATCCAGCGGATGGTCGCCGACGCCGAGGCGAACAAGGAAGAGGACAGGAAGTTCCACGAGCTCGTCGCGACTCGCAACAAGGCCGACCAGCTGGTGCATGCCACCCGCACCGCACTGAAGGAGCATGGCGGCAAGGTTCCGGCCGAGCAGATGTCCACCATCGAAGGCGCGCTGTCGGATCTGGAAAAGGTCAAGGATGGTGACGACAAGGCCGCCATCGAGGCCAAGGTCGAGAAACTCGAGCAGGTCGCGCAGGCGCTCTATGCCGCGGCGCAGTCCGCCGGTGGCGATGCCGGTGCGCAGTCGCAGTCGGCGCCGGGGGGTGGTTCGGCCCAGCCCGATGACGTGGTGGACGCCGAGTTCACCGAGGTCAAGGACAGCGACAAGAAGTAAACAGCGGCGATCGATGCAGCCGATACGCGACAGCCCGCGCCGGAGCCGCAAGCCGGCGCGGGCTGTTTGTTTGAGTGGGCAGGCAGGTTCGCGGGCCCGATGCAGGGGCGTGATCGAGGTTATGAGTATCTGAATGAGCAAGCGTGACTATTACGAAGTGCTGGGCGTGGAGCGCAGTGTGACCGAGGTGGAGTTGAAGAAGTCCTTCCGCCGCCTGGCGATGAAGTACCACCCCGACCGCTGCCCGGACGATCCCACGGCCCAGGAGAAGTTCAAGGAGGCCAAGGAGGCCTACGATGTGCTCTCCGACGCGCAGAAGCGCGCCATGTATGACCAGCACGGCCACGCCGCCTTCGAGGCGGGCATGGGCGGCGGCGCCGGCTTCGGCGACATGGGCGACATCTTCGGCGACATCTTCGGCGACATCTTCGGCGGTGGCGGGCGTGGCCGTCCGCGCCGTGGCGCCGACCTGCGCTACATCATGGAGCTCGATCTGGAAGAGGCGGTGTTCGGCATCGAACGCCCTATCGAAATCCGGACCCAGGTGAACTGCCACCACTGCAACGGCTCCGGTTCGGCCGACGGCAAGACCGTGCCGTGCCGCACCTGCCACGGCCACGGCCGGGTGCGCATGCAGAACGGCATTTTCTCGATCCAGCAGCCCTGTCCGCACTGCGGCGGCAGCGGCCAGGTCATCGAGAAGCCCTGCAGGCACTGCCATGGCGAGGGCCGCCTGGAAGAGGCGCGCAAGCTGGCCGTGCGCATCCCGGCGGGCGTGGACAACGGCGATCGCATCCGCCTCGCCGGGCAGGGCGAGGCCGGTCCGGCCGGTGCCGAGTCCGGCGACCTGTATGTGGAGGTGCGGGTGCGCGAGCACGCCATCTTCCAGCGTGACGGCAACGATCTGTACTGCGAGGTGCCGATCCGCTTCTCGCAGGCCGCGCTGGGCGCGCAGTTGCCAGTGCCCACACTGGAGGGCGAGGTGGAGATCACGATCCCGCCGGAGACGCAGACCGGTCATCAATTTCGCCTGCGCGGGCGCGGCGTGAAATCCGTGCGCAGCGGCCGCCACGGTGACCTGATCTGCCGCGTGGTGGTGGAGACGCCGGTGCGCCTGACGCGCGAGCAGCGCGAGCTGTTCGAGCAACTGGAAGCCACCTTCGCCGGCGACGAGGCGGAAAAGCACACGCCGCAGGCCAAGAACTGGGTCGACGGCGTCAAGCAGTTCTGGTCGCGCGTCACCTCCTGACACGCACGCTGCCACGTCGTCCGACACATGATGCCGAGGCAATCGTTTGATAAAAGGGGTCGGACAGATGGGTGAGATCGTTCGCGTAGCCGTCAACGGCGCCACCGGCCGCATGGGGCGGGTGCTGCTTGAGCTGCTGCGGCGCGATCGGCGCTTCGCCCTGGTGGCAGCCATCACCGCGCCCGATGCGCCGGAGATGGGCGCGCCGGTAGCCCACGGCAGCCAGCTCTGTTTCAGCCACGACTGGTCGGCCAGTGGGCCGCTCGACGTGGTGATCGACTTCAGCGGCCCGGACGGGCTTGCCTCCGCGCTGGCGCATTGCGAGGCGAACGGCGTCGCACTGGTCGTCGGCACCACCGGGTACGGTGACGCGCTGGCGCGGCGAATCGATGCTGCCACGGCGCGTATCGCGGTGCTGCGGTCGGCCAATTTCAGTCTCGGGGTGGCCGTGCTGGCGCACCTGCTGCGGGAAGCTTCGGCTGCGCTGGCCGACTGGGATCTCGAGATCGTCGAGGCCCATCACGGTCGCAAGGAGGATGCGCCATCGGGCACGGCCTTGCTCCTCGGCGAGGTCGCGGCGGCCGCGCGCGGGGTCACGCTGGGCGAGTGTGCGGTGTATGCACGGGAGGGGCGTACCGGATCACGCCAGCCGGGAACGATCGGCTTCGCCGTCGTGCGCGGCGGCGACATCGTCGGCGAGCACACGGCGATGCTGATCGGGCAGGGTGAACGACTGGAGCTGTCCCATCGCGCGACCGATCGGTCGATCTTCGCTCGCGGCGCGATCGAGGCGGCACGCTGGCTGGCCGGCAAGCCGGCCGGCGCCTACGGACTGGACGCCATGCTGGCCGAGCGCAGCGGTCGCTGAGCGGCGTCAGTCCCGGTGCGAGGCGTCGCGTGCACGACCGGCGCCGACGCGAGCATCCAGTTTGCCGAAAAACTTCTTGAAGGCGCGCGAGAACTTGCCGCGCTTGGTCTTGCGCAGCTTCTCCGCTTCGCTGGTCAGCCACGCCACCTGGATCACCCGCCGCTCGCCCTCGTAGGGCAGGTGGCCGTGAAAAGAGTTCTCGCAGCGCTTGAACACGGCGAACTCGCCGAACAGCGGCTTGAGTTCCGGTACCACGACATCGTCGATATTGTCGATGCGGCGCAGGAAGCGCAGGCAGCCATCGCTGGTGTCGGGCCACTGCGCGTTGAGGTAGAGCAGGGCGGTGGCGATTTTCGAGCGGCTGTCGGTGTGGATGGTGCCGTGGCGTTTGTTCAACGAGCGACACAGGCTGATCAGCGTCGGGTACTGGCCGAGATCCTCGATGCCCAGGCGCTTGCCCACGGCGCTGGCGAATTCCGGCGCGGTGAGGTGTTCGACCAGCGTGTTGATGGAGGGGCCGCAGTCGACCGGGTCGTACGGGAAAAATCCGGCGCTGGTGTAGCGGGGGAAGTCACGCGCCAGATCGGCGCGCGCATCGTCCGGCAGCTGGCCGTGCGCAATCATGAAGGGAAAGGGCTCGTGGCGAACCTCGGTATCCGGGCGGTCGAGGCGGGCGGGATCGAGCAGGACGACAGCATTCATGGCCGAAAAATCTCCCTCAGGCAGCGGCGCAGTGTAGCGCCGCGTCGCGGCCGTCGACACACCCGCGCGAACCGCCCGTTCATCAGTGATCGGTGGACAGCAAGGGTCGCGAAGCCTATCATTTCGACCCGCCCAGACCCATCCACGACCTAAGGTCCACAAGCCTGCTTCACTGCGGCTTGGGGGCTTTGCTGCACCTGAAGG
>WOYI011052097.1_pt1 | contig 12447 bp, 11 predicted proteins | sample 6423411 | NCBI WGS metagenome assembly WOYI01 (sample SAMN13441803, study PRJNA592873) | oil field metagenome | biome: oil field; feature: oil-well bore; material: oil-contaminated soil; isolation source: oil-contaminated soil from oil-well borehole | place: Germany: Wietze | collected 2016-10-18 ... | reverse complement strand
GCCCGGAAAGCTGGAAACTGCCATGGAGACGAACCGTAACCCGGACAGGCCAAAAGTACCCTACTGGCACGTCTGGACCGACGAAGACGGCGTGAGCCGCCAGGACCGCTGCCGGATGAGCAACTTTGAGTTCGCGAGCATATCGAGCGGTGCCGCGCCGTCGTGGATCGACAGGCTCGCCGATCCGGCTGCCAGCGTGGTCGTCCTGGTCCTGCCCGCAGGCTGGGTGGGCGAGTGGCACGAGAACCCTGAGCCGCAATGGATCGTACCCATATCGGGCCGCTGGTTCGTGGAGACGATGGACGGCACGCGTGTGGAGATGGGGCCGGGCGAGCTCTCGTTCGGCAACGACCAGAATACCCGGCCCGACGATCGGGGACAGAGGGGCCACCGCTCGGGGACGGTGGGCGACCGGCCCGCGGTGCTGATGCTCGTCCAGATGGAGCGGGTCCCGGCCCCCGGCCAGCCCTGCCTGCCCGAAGTGGAATAGGCTATGGCCCCGGTTCAGGCCGCCAGCCTCCGCACCACCCGGGCCAGCCGGTGCATCCCCTCCGCGATCTCCTCCTCGCCGGCCGCCGAGAAATTCAGCCGGATCGTATCCTCCCCGCCGCCGTTGACGTAGAACGGCGCCCCGGGGAGGACCGCGACGCCCTCCCGCACACCCTCGGAAAAGACGTCCATCGACGAGACCCCGTCCGGCAGGGCCGCGGTCAGGAACATCCCGCCCTCGGGGCGGGTGTGGGTCGTCCCCGGCGGCATCAGGTCGTCGAGGAGGTCGCAGATCAGTCGGCAGTGCCTCCCGTAGACCGCAGAGACCCGGGCAACGTGGGCGTCGAGATCGTGGGTCGCAAGGTAGCGGTGCAGGATCACCTGGCAGAGGAAGTTCGAGTGGAGATCGGCCGCCTGCTTGGCGACGTTGAACTCCCGGAGGACCGGGGCGGGCGCGTAGATCCAGCCGATCCGCATCCCCGGGGCGACGATCTTCGAAAACGACCCAGAGATGACCGTCTGGTCCGGGAGGTACCGCTTCACCGGCAGCCGCGGCTTCCCGTCGAAGAAAAGTTCTCCAAAAGCGTCGTCCTCATAGAAGACCGTCTCCGTCCCCTCGAGGACCTCCGCGACGCCCCGCCGCTTCTCCTGCGAATACGTCCTCCCCGAAGGGTTCTGCGAGTTCGGGATGCCGTAGAAGAACTTCGGCGCGTGGTCCCGGACGAGCGACGCAAACGCGGTCAGGTCCGGCCCGTCCTCCTCGAGCGTGACCGAAAAGAAGACGGGCTCGTAGAGGGAGAAGGCCTCGATCGCGCCGAGGTAGCCGGGCCGCTCCATCCCGACGGCGTCCCCCGGGTCGAGGAAGATCTTCGCGACGAGGTCCAGGCACTGCTGCGAGCCGTTCACGATCTGGATCTCTTCCGGGGTCGCCGGGAGGCCGAGGCGTCTCCGGTAACGGTCGGCGATGAACTCCCGGAGCGGCAGGTAGCCGTCCGTCGTCGTGTACTGCAGCGCTTCGCGTCCCCCTTCCGCGAAGACCTCGCGGGCCGCGTCCCGGATCCCCGTAACATCGATGTAGGCCGAGCCCGGCAGACCGCCGGCAAACGAGATCACCCCGGGAACCGCCGAGACCCTGAAGAGCTCCTTGAGGAACGACTCCGGGACCCTCCCCATCCGGGAAGAAAACCGGTACTCCATGAACCAGTGTTGGACGTCTCAAAAGAAAAAATGCCATCCCGTCCTACTGCAGTACGAGGTAGGCAAAGACCGAGAGCAGGAACGCGAGCACCAGGATCATGAAACTGATCGGGGCGATGAACGCAAGCATCGCGTTGACGGTGCTTGCGAGCTGCGAGACCCGCTGCGACCCGAAGACGACGATCCCCTCGCACGAAGCCGTTGCCGCTCCTACCCGGGCCCCCGAGAGGTCGGCGACTGCTTCCCGGACCGCCTGCTCGACATACGGGATGATCTCCCCGACCGGCACCACGTAGCCGACCGGGTTCTTCCCGCTGATGGTGTTCACCGTGTGCGTATCGGTGGTCATGATCTCGGCCTCGTCGACGTAGTCGAGCACCACCTCGCGCAGACGCTCCCGGACACCCTGGGCCATGTTGTTCCCGTCAATCAGGACGTAGGCCGCCCGCTTCCCGCCGACCTCCGTCGCCAGCACCTGCACCCCGAGCGACCCGAACCCCTGCTCGCGGGTGAACGGAACCCGGACGTGCGAGACCCCGACCGCGAGCGGCTCCACGGGGAGATCCCGCGCGACCCGGACCCCCTCTCTCGCGGCGGCGATATACTCCGTCGCGATCCGCGTCGCCGGGAGGACCGGAGAGCCCACGCTGGTCATGCAGTTGTGGGCGTCCACGAAGGCGACCTCCGAGAAGGCGCACCGCCCTTCGGCCATGATCGCCAGACCGATCGAGTAATCGAGGTCCTCCGTCCGTTCCGGGGACCGGGTGCTCACCATCAGGAGGGCATCCCCGAACCGCTGGCAGAGGATCGCGACCGAACCGGAGGCCACCCGGACCGGGCGGCTCGCGGTGCCGGAGAAGGTCAGCCCCTGCCGGGACGCCTCCACGGCGCGGCCGATCTTTGTAATCTCGCTCTCCGAGACCAGATTGAAGTCGTGGGTGGCGCACCCGTGGGCGACCAGCGTCTCCTCGGGAAATGAGTCGTGGAGGATCCAGGGGAGGTTCCCGCCGCCGACGTCGCCCATCGGACCCGGGTGGACGTTCGGGACCGTGAAGAGGACGTCCTCCCCCGGGTCGCGGGAGAAGAAGAGCGAGACCTGCGGGACGTAGACCTCCTCCCCGATCTCGCGGAAGAAGTCCTCCATCTTCTTCGAACCGTCGGTCAGGTGGGCGATGAAGGTGTTGAGGAAGTTGAGCCCGCTGATCTGGAACGCCCGCTTCAGCGGCCGCTCGATCAGCCAGATCAGGGAGACGAAACCCAGCCCGAAGACCCCCTGGAGGAGGAGGGCGTAGGGGGCGAACCCGGGCGTGAAGAACCAGGCACCGACCGCTATCCCGACCGCGCTCTGGACAAACGCAGGCAGGACCATCCGGGAGATCCGGTAGTCGGCGACGGCTACGAGGACCAGCAGCCGGAGGCCGAAGATCAGGCCGAGAGCGCCCGCATAGAGTGTCGGAAAGAGCTCCAGCCCGAAGACAAGGACCGGCGAGAGGCTCAGGATCACCGTAATGACCGTGCAGGCCAGGGCGAGAAGAGCCGATCGGTTATAGGTGATCTGCTTGCCGGAGACCCTCACCAGCGGCACGGTCAGCAGGAAGGCGACCAGCGCCGGGATCGTGAACCCGAGGGTGCCGACGAGAAAGAGTTCGTTGCCGGCCCGGTATGTAGCGGCGTCGATGGCGAGCCCGAGCACGATGAGGATCGCAAGCGACCGCGGCCAGGACGGTGCGGAGAAGATGTACCGGGTCAATCCCTCGACACGGACGTCGGGGCCGGACTCCATCAGGCGCCCCCGGATGCCGTTATCGGGCCGGGGGCAGAAACCGGCACCTTCCTGCCGGCGATCAGCGCTGTATTCCCCATAATTCAGACAATTATTTCTCCGGGTTCGCCAAAGACCTTCCGATACCGCACGAGCATCCGGTTCCAGTCAGGAAGGTTTGTCTGGGTGCCCGTCCTCTCCACGACGAAGGACGAGACCACGGCTCCCGCGCGACAGCAGTCGACCGGGGCGTAGCCTCTCCGGAGCGCGGTGAGGAACCCGGCCCGGTAGCCGTCGCCGGCGCCGGTGGGGTCGACGGCCGCGACAGTGACGGCCGGGACATGGTGGTCCTCGCCGTCCATGCAGAGGATGCTCCCTTCGGCTCCCCGGGTCGTGACCGTCATCGGGACCGACGCGACGAGCGCCTCCCGTCCGGTCCCGAGCATCTCGCACATCCGGTCCATCTCATGGTTGTTCGAGAAGAGGATGTCGATGTTGGCGAGGATGATCTCAAGCTGCTCCGGGGTATAACGGAGGAGGTCCTGCCCCGGGTCGAATGAGGCGAATTTGCTCTTCTCGGCCACCCGGACGTTGAAGTCGGGGTCGGCCGTCGCCATGTGGACGAATTCGAGTGCGGGGGCCTCCGCCCGGGAGAACGCGGCGGACGCGCCCCACTCGAAGAAAGTCTCCTGGTCGCCGGCCTCGTCGGTAAAGACATACGCAGTCGCGGTGCGGGCATCCTTCACGACGGAGAAGTCCTGCACGATCTCAAGATCGTGCATCCAGAGGTCGTAGTCGCTGCCCGGGAAATCCTCGCCGACCGATGAGATCAGCCGGCACCGCTCTCCGAGCACCGCAATCCCGGCCGCGATGTTCGCCGCCCCGCCACCGAAGTAGACCTTGTGATCGGTGATGTACGTCGAGTTGTGCCGCCCGGGGAGCTTCGGAACCCGGAAGAGGTGATCGATGGCGGTATGCCCGACGACGGCGATCATATCTCCTGCACGTCCTGGACCTTCAGCGCGACGTCGCGCAACGCCTTCCCGACGACCGACTTCGCGATCCGGGTCGCATGTTCGGCGGACTCCGCACGGAAGACCTTCATCTGGAGCACGAGCCCGACGAGAGCGGTACCGGCGACCACGAGGGCCGTGTTCAATTCACCCTCACAGTAGGGGCAGGCGATCATGCCGGCCTCGATCTCCACGAACTTCGCCGAGGGGTTGAGCCGTTTCCCGGCCTCGCTGATCGCAATGCTCACCGCGTCGTCCATAGACTTGACGTCTTTAATTATCCACGCCGATTCAAGCGTAACCATATAATCCGGCATAATTTCTCCAGAATTGATAACTTACCAGGTCTCGCGATGCACGTGCTCTTCCACCGGCATCCGCTTCATGGGTTCGAGCGGCGGCGTCCCCCTGCCGACCGCGAGGAGCGCGACGGGGCGGAGGTGCTGCGGGAGGCCAAGGACCTCGCGGACCTCATCTTCGTCAAACGCCCCGGTCCAGCACGAGTGGAGGGACCGGGCATGTGCGGCGAGCATCATATAGGTGCAGGCGATGGTGGCGTCCTCCAGCGCATAGAGGATCCCCCGCTCCTTGTACTGCGACATGGACCTGACGTAGTTCGCACAGACCACAAAGATCGTCGGCGCCTCCCGGATATGCACCTGCTCGAGGGCCGCGAGCGCAAGTTCCACTTTCACGTCTTCATCGGTGACGACGACGACATCCCAGGCCTCACGGTTGCCGGCGCTCGGCGCAGTACTTGTACAGGAGAGGATATAGTCGATATCCTCCGCATCGAGCGGCTCCCCGGAGTATTCCCGGACCGACGACCGTGCTTTCACGAACCGAAGAAACTCAGAGGAGTTCATGCTCTTTGAGCGTATCCCATGCTGCCTGGGCTGCGGTCGTGACGGCGCTGACGGCTCTGCTCATCCGCTCCGACGCGGCGCCCAGTTCCATACTCTCGGTCAGGCTGATCGCCTCGTTGAGGTGATCGATGGCCTTCTTGAACTCTATGAGTCCCGTATCGCCATAGGCAAACTCGAGTTCCGAGCGGATCGACTCGAGCACCATCACAAGCATCCGCTTTCCGCCGGGCTTCTCCTGGAGCGGGAACTGGATCAGAGCTGTCGTTAGCTGTGACCCGACAATCAGTTCGGATTTCGCCCGTTCGGCAAACTGATAGGTTCTGATGGCGGTTTTAAGATCCATACCACATACTGGAACTCGCTAGTATAAAAAGTATTGAAGAAGAAGAGGGAGACGGCTTATCTCGATTTCTGCTTGGTTCCGAGAGCCGACACCTTGGCGCGCCGCACGCTCCGGCGTACCCGCACGTCCATGGTGGGGGTGCCGCCGCCTCTGCCGCCGCGACCGCCGCGACCGCCACGACCGCCGCGACCGCCGCGACGGGGGTCCTGCCCTTCTTTCTTCGCCCGCTTGAGGATATCCGCCGCAGGCTTGAACCGCTGGTTCGGGCCGGGTTTCTTCACTTCGGCTTCACTTGCAGGGACGAGTCTTATCTGCCCCTTGACGCCCTTAACCTGGGCCCACTGAACTGTTCCTGTCTTTCCCATGATAGAACTCCTTTATATTTATGAGCAGACCCGGAGATAAAAGTAACCCGGAGCCCCGTTGTGGATAGACCACGACGGGGCCGGTTCGGGCACGATTCACGGCCGCCGGGGGCGGTCGTGCCGGATATCAGGCAAGCAGCCGCTTGAGCTCGCGCCGGAGGGTCTCGCTGACGACCTTGCCGTCCACGCTCCCCCGGATCTCCTGCATGACGATCCCCATCAGGGGGCCGAGCGCGCCCATGCCCTTCTCCCGGGCGAACGCCTCCCGCTCGGCCACGATACGGCGCACGATCGCCTCCACGTCCGCCTCCGAGACGGCGGGGGCCATCTTCTCGATGGCCGCATCCACCCGGTCCAGAGGCGCCCCGTCACCCGCGCCGGCCGTCCGTGCGAGTTCGGTGATAAGGTCCGGGATCGCCTCCTTTGCAGCCCGGCCGGCCTCTACCGCGGAGAGGAGGGCGAGGAGCTCGTCCTCGCTCACCCGGCCGACGGCCACGCCGTCGCGGGCGAGCTCCCGGCAGGTGGCAAGGAGCGTCCGGGCCGCGGTGGTGGGGCGGACGCCGGCGGCGACGGCCTTCTCGAACGTCGGCAGCCGCTCGGAGAACGCCACCTGCCGTGCCAGCGCCTCGTCAAGGCCGAACTCCCGGACGAACCGCTCCGCCCGGTCGGTGAGGAGTTCGGGCACCACGATCCTCTCCCACCGGGCGGCGCCGATCTCGACCTCAAAGACGTCGGTCTCGGGATACATCCGGGCAGCTCCCGGGAGCGGGCGCATGTAGGCCGTGCTCCCTTCCTCGAGCATCTTCCGGGTCTCCTCGGGCACGCCGGAGAGCGCCATCTCCGCGCGGATCATCACCTGCTCGGCCGCACAGCCGGCGCGCTGCCGGGTTGCCGCCACGATGACGACCGCGTCGTTCTCTCCGGCGCCGACGAACTCTCGCAGGCAGGCCACCTCATCTGCGGTGACGCCGTAGGCGGGGAGCTCGTCGGTGTGGAAGATCCCGCCGACGCCGCACTTCTTCGCGTAGTCCGACATCTCGCTCCCGAGACGCCGCCCCGGCTGGATCTCCCGGCCGACGAGGCCTGCAAACCCATAAAGCCGGACGGCCAGGATGGATTTTGCCTTCTTTAAGATGGCGGACGCCGTCCCGGAGAAGAGGGCGGTGACGTCGACGACGGTGTGGTCCACCCGGGCGCCGCGCTCCCGGAGGGCGTCGCGGACGGCGAGGAGGGCAACCTGCCGCTCGACCTCGCGCCTGACCACCTCGGCGATGAGGTCGAGTTCCTGGACGCCCTTGATCTCCACCCGGGCGCCGCCGGCGATGGAGACGTTGACGTCCTGCCGGATCGTCCCGAGACCCCGCTTCACCCTGCCGGTGGAGCGAAGCACCATGCCGATGTGCCCGGCGACCTGCTGGACGGCCTCGGGAGTGTGCATGCAGGGGGCGGTGGTGATCTCGATGAGCGGGATCCCCAGGCGGTCGAGGGAGAAGATCTCGTCCTCCACCCGCTGCGCCGCCTCCTCCTCGAGGCAGATCGTCTCGATAAGGCAGCCGTCGGGGAGGGCGCCGGAGAGGGCGACGAGCGCCGTCCGCTGGAACCCGCTGGTGTTCGAGCCGTCGATGACGAGTTTCCTCATCGTGTGAACCTGCTCGACGGGGGTCATGCCGAGCATCTTTGCTATCGTGAGGCAGACCTCGAGCGCGTCGGGGTTCATCGGAGTCGGGGGCTCCTCGTCGTGCTCCACCAGGCAGACCGTATCGTAGGTGTAGTAGCAGAACTTCCGGACGAGCCGCATCTCCTCCCGTGCCGCCCGGTCGATCTCCCCGAGTTCGCTCTCCGTCGCCCGGAGGTAACGGTGAAATTCACCCGTCCGCTCTGCAGTATCCCGCAGAAGGGTGGGGCACCGGCAGAAGAGTTTCTCGGCGGTGTCGAGCTGCTGGTGGATCTCGATCCCGGCTTTGAGGCCGAGTTCTTGATAATTCATTATACCGACCTCCGCCGGATCTCGCCCGCAAGGTCGGTCTGCATCAGCACCCTCACCCGTTCGGGGTCCGGCTCGTTGCCGAGCACCCACATCAGTTTCACGAGCGCCGCTTCGGGGAGCATATCCTCGCCCTCGATGACGCCGGCCGAGAGGAGATCCCTTCCGGTGTTGTAGACCCGGTCGCAGACCCGGCCGTGCAGGCACTGCGACGTCATGACGATGGTCGTCCCGTCCGCGACCATCTCCCGGATCCTCGGGATCCACTCCGTCGCCACGTGCCCGAGCCCCGTCCCCGATATGACCAGGCCCGCGTAGCCAGCAAAGGCGTCGAGGACGCAGGAAGGCATCCCGGGGTAGAAGTGGAGGAGAGCGCAGTGTTCTTCGAGCGCATCACGGAGCTCCGGCTCCCCCGTTCCCCGCCGGACCGCTTCGTCCGAGAGGGTGACGGAGAGCGCGGGGTAGTCGACGTAGCCGAGCGGCGCCATGCCCATGCTCTGGAAGGCATCGCGCCGGGAGGTGTGCATCTTCCGGACCCTCGTCGCCCGGTGGATGGCGCACCGGTCGTCGTTGGTCGTCGCGTGCATCACCACCGCCACTTCGCCGAGGTCGCCGGTTGCGACGGCGGCGCTGCAGAGGGCGTTCATGGCGTTGTCGGAGCTCGGGCGGTCGGCGGACCGCTGCGACCCGACAAAGACGACCGGCACCGGCGTCTTGAGCATGAACCCGAGCGCCGCCGCCGAGTAGGCCATCGTGTCGGTGCCGTGGGTGACGATCACCCCGGATACGCCGTGCCGGATCTCGTCGTAAACTGCCCGGGCGAGTTCCTGCCAGAGTGCCGGGTGCATGTTCTCGGAGAGGATGCTTGCGACCTGGCGGTCGCGGTAGCGGGCGATCTCCCCGAGTTCCGGGATCGCCCGCAGAATGTCGTTCGCCGAGAACTGGCTCATCACCGCCCCGGTCCGGTAGTCCACCCTGCTTGCGATCGTCCCGCCGGTGGATATGATGGCGAGGTCCGGGAGGTCGGAGTTCTGGACGACGACCCCGGCACCTGCCGGCGGCTGCGGGGCCGGACGCCCGACCGGCTCGATCTTTTCGGGGGACGTCCCGATGTTGTAGCCGCTGTCCAGTTTGACGACGGCCATCCCGTCGCGTTTTGTGATGTAGGTGCCGGTGAGCGCGGTCCCGCCGTTCGCGTACCGCACCCGGTCTCCGGTCTGAAGTATCTCCGTTATGCTGCCAGCCTCCGTGATTCAAGAATAAGATGTTCTAGGGCGCTCGAGAGCGCCGCGTCCGTCTCCTCCGCCCATGCAACGTCGCGGGAGAGGAGTTCCTTCTGATCTGCGATCTGAACGGCAACCGCCGCGGGTGCCGGGCCGCCGATGATGCTCCGCACGGCAACAGCGTGGCGCGGGTCGAGGACAGAGTCGATCCGCTCCTGGGTTATCCCGAGCTCCACGACCGAGAGGCCGGCCGCTTCCCGGGCGGCGGCCTCGAGCGTGGCGAGGTCGAGCGAACCGTGCCGTACCGCCCGTCCGACGATCCGGTGGGCGGTGCGGAAGGGAAGTCCATAATCCCGGACGAGGACGTCGGCGAGCTCCGTAGCAGTAGAAAAGCCCCTGCCCGCCTCGGCAGCCATCCGTTCGGTGTTGAAGGCCGCAGACCCGATCATGCCGGCAAGAAGCGGGATGCTCTGCCGGGCTGCCTCCACGCCCCGCCAGAGGTGCGGGGTCAGTTCCTGGAGGTCGCGGTTGTAACTCATGGGAAGGCCCTTCACGATCGTGACGGCCGCGGCGAGTTCCCCGGCGGCCGACCCGGCCTTCGCCCGCATGATCTCGGCGACGTCCGGGTTCTTCTTCTGGGGCATGATCGAGGATGAGGAGCAGTAGGCGTCGTCGAGCTGGACAAACCCGAAGAACGCGGTGCTCCAGAGGACCAGCTCCTCGCAGAGCCGGCTTGCCGTCGTCATGCAGACAGTTGCGTCAGCAAGCACCTCGATGGCGAAGTCCCGGGCGGCGACCGCGTCCATGCTGTTTGCCGCCGGGCGGGCGAACCCGAGGAGGCCGGCGGTGTAGGTGCGGTCGAGGGGAAAACCGGTCGAGGCGAACGCCGCCGCACCGAGGGGCGATACGTCCACCCGGGCATACGCCTCCCGCAGCCGTGCCGCATCGCGGGAGAAGGCCTGCTCGTAGGCGAGGAGGTAGTGGGCCAGCGTCGTGGGCTGGGCGTGCTGGAGGTGGGTGAAGCCCGGCATCACCGTCTCCGTATGTCCGGCGGCAGTGTCGATGAGGGTCGCCCTGAGGTCGGTGAGCGACCGCACGAGGGCGATGATCTCCTCTCTCAACCGTATCCTGATGCAGGTGGCAACCTCGTCGTTCCGGGACCGGCCCATGTGGAGGCGGCCGCCGAAGTCCTCGCCGACCCGGTCGATGAGGTAGGCCTCCTTCCCTGCATGGACGTCCTCGAAGTGCTCGTCGAACGCCTCCTCCGGGAGGCCGTGGTCGTGGAGGTCGAGGAGCACCGTCATCAGCGCCCGTGCCGGAGCTTCGTCGATGATCTCCTGCCGGCGAAGGCCGAGGAGGTGCGCCATGTCCACGAGAAGGTCCGCTCTTGCGATCCAGCGATCGGCGTCCATCGATGCAAGAAAGTGCTCGAGATCGCCCGAACGTTCTCCCGAGAGACGACCCTGTCGAATCTGATCCGTTCGCATCCTATCAACAGTCCTGTCTGTACCGTTTGACCGCTGGAGAGATTAAAACCACGCCCGGGGGGCGGAGGAGTACGGGCACGGGGGCGCTCAGGTTCCCGTCCGGCGGGCAGTCGCACTTCAGAACAACGTACCTCAGACCACATCGTACGGCCGCCGCCCGATCGCCGTCGCCTGACGTCCGCGTATGTCACCCCTGAAGGTGCGCCCCGTCCAGCACCCGATCACCCCTATAAGGCAAAAATCAAGGCAAAAATTGCTACCAAAGTATAACAATATCTCAGATTTTCGACAATACTATATACCGAAAGCGTGAAGAATAGATCGTTACCCATACGGATGGAGAGACCCATGAGATCATTAACCGCAATTCTTCTGGCCGTGGCCCTGGTCGCGGCATTCACGTTCGTCGCCGGGTGCACCGGAACAGATACCGGCGACGTAACGAACCTGCGCATCGGCTACCAGCCGAGCACCCACCAGACCGCCCATATGACTGCAATGGAGAAGGGATGGTGGCAGGAAGACCTTGCACCCCTCGGTGTCACCCAGGTGACCGACTACCAGTTCGGCACCGGCGCGCCTGAGATGCAGGCGATGCTCTCCGGGGACCTGGATATCGCCTACGTCGGCTCCGCCCCGTTCATCGCGGCCGTGAGCACCGGGCTTGACGCAAAGATCGTTGCAGCGGTGCAGACGCAGGGGTCGGACCTGGTGCTCAGGAACGAAGTCCCGTACTCGACCCCCGCCGACCTCGTGGGTAAGAAGATCGCCACCTTCCCGCCGGGAACGATCCAGGATACCATCCTCCGGACCTGGCTGCAGGAGAACGGCGTCGACCCCGCAAGCGTCACCATCGTCGCCATGGACCCCGGTGCCGCCACCACCGCCATCTCCGCAGGCCAGGTCGACGGCGTCTTCCTGCCCCACCCGTCCCCGTCCATCATCGCGGCGGAGGGTACGGGAAGAAGCGTGGTGCAGTCGGGCGAGATGCTGAAAGATCACGCATGCTGCGTCCTCGTTGCGAGCGGCTCGCTGATCCGTGAGCACCCCGAGATCGTCGAGCAGGTCGTAAAGACGCACATCAAGGCGACGGAGTACAACCTCGAACACCCCGACGAGGCCGCGTCCATCTACTCGGGCAAGACCGGGCAGAACGTCGAGACCGTGAAGGCATCGTTCAGGGACTGGGACGGCACCTGGCTCGCCGATCCGAAGGTTATCACGTCGTCGGTGGTTGAGTACACAAACCTCCAGTACGACCTCGGCTACATCACTAAGCCCCTCACAGAGGACGACCTCTTCGACCTCTCGTTCTATGAGAAGGCCCGGGCGTAACCCGGGAACCCTACCCGTTTTTCCCGCCAAAAGTATCTTTTAGAGACGTGCCGGTCAACTACCCCCGGTTGAAACCGGGGGCCTGCAAACGGCTACGCGGGACCAAACAGTAGACTAGGAGGCAAGAAATTGCAGCAGCGTTACGGGCTACAAGAACGGCAGAGTGTTTCCCTAGCTCTGCCCTCTTCCGGGCACGCCGAACCCGACGTATCCTTCAAGGTACTAAGCCTATCTCGCAACTCCGAAGGGAACTGCAACCCCGGCTCGACCGGGAGGAGATAATCTCATGCGAGTACCCGTTATGGACACGCACAGGACGCCGTTGATGCCGAGCACGTTTGCGCGGTGGAACGCCAAGGTGCGGATCCTCGACCAGCTCCAGA
>WOYI011457315.1_pt1 | contig 12448 bp, 11 predicted proteins | sample 6423411 | NCBI WGS metagenome assembly WOYI01 (sample SAMN13441803, study PRJNA592873) | oil field metagenome | biome: oil field; feature: oil-well bore; material: oil-contaminated soil; isolation source: oil-contaminated soil from oil-well borehole | place: Germany: Wietze | collected 2016-10-18 ... | reverse complement strand
GCAACTAAACGTTCCAGGTTTTGAGCTCCGGCAGGAAATCATAGGCTGTCAGATCGATCTTCACCGGCACCACAGCAGCATATCCTCTGGAAAGGGCCCATTCATCGTTATCTTCGTTATCGGCCTGCCAGTTCTCGAAGTTACCGGTCATCCAGAAGACCTCTCTGCCCAAGCCATCTTTCGACCGCTGATACTCATTCACCCACTTCCCTTCGGTCTGGGTGGTCATCCGTACACCCTTAATCTCTCCAGACGGCACATTGACGTTCAGGCAAATACCACGTGGCAATCCTTTCGCCAGCACCACCGTAGCCAGCCTTCGCGCAAGCGAGGCGGTCACCGAAAAATCGGCATCCACAGCATCATCACAAAGTGAGAAGCCGATGGAGGGCACCTCGAAAATGCACCCCTCAATGGCGGCTCCCATTGTACCGGAGTAGATGACGCTGATGCCCGCGTTGGAGCCGTGGTTGATGCCGGAGACCAACAGGTCCGGCTTACGCGGTACAAACTCATTCAGCGCCAGCTTCACACAGTCGACCGGTGTGCCATTGCAGATATACTCCGTCAACCCCTCCTCGCGGTGATGAACTCTTGCCCGCAGCGGATGAGAAGTTGAGATGGCACTCGACATACCCGAACGGTGTGAGTCAGGTGCAAATACAATGATCTCTCCCAATCCTTTCATCGCTTCAATCAGCGATCTGATCCCTTTCGCCTGATACCCGTCGTCGTTGGTGATCAATATCAGCGGTGTCACATTTCCCATAAGTACATTTTCCATTCATACAAAGATAGGTAAATTAAGCAATTTTCATGCAGCCCCAAATGTTACGAAACAATTAAATATGCCATCACAGTCAAATCAACCTTCAACAATTTTGTATCTTTGACTGTTTGAAACAGTACAAAACCATTATCAGATATGCGAAAAATTTCAACTCTCTTTTTTCTTTTGATCGCTTCGGCTATGCTCTTTGCATCAGAAGTGAGACCAGTAAAGAACCTCATCGTGATGATCCCCGACGGGACATCGCTCAGCGTCTATTCAGCAGCCCGCTGGTTCAAATATTACAACGGAATGGGTGATCAGCTCAACCTGGATCCCTATATCACCGGCACCGTCACCACCTTCTCCTCCAACGCACCCATTGGCGACTCAGCACCCACCGGCTCTGCTTATGCCACCGGCGTCCTCCAGCAGACGGGTAACGTGGCCATCCACCCCGAGGTGTCGGAAAACGATCTCTTCCCGGTAGATGCCACACGCAGCTTCCAGCCGGCAGCCACCATCCTGGAGGCATTAAAAATCGATAAGCAGAAAGCAGTGGGAGTGGTGGTCACCTGCGAGTTTCCTCATGCAACGCCGGCCGACTTCACAGCACACCACTACAAACGGAGTAACTATAAAGCACTGGCACCCCAGATCGCCTACCAGAACCTGGATGTGCTCTTCGGCGGTGGCAACGGCATCCTGACCAGCGACATCAGAAAGCACTTTGAAAATAACGGCACCACGCTGATCAGCGATGACCGTCAGGCACTACTCAACTACAACGGATCGGGAAAGGTGTGGGCCCTCTTCGGCGAGAAGGCACTCCCCTACAACATCGACCGTAACCCCGACAAGGTGCCCTCCATCGCCGAAATGACCGAAAAAGCCATCGAACTGCTCTCTAAAAAGGAGAACGGCTTCTTCCTGATGGTGGAGGGGAGCCAGGTGGACTGGGCTGCACATGCCAACGATGCCGCCACCATGATCGATGAGTACCTCGCCTTTGATGAAGCGGTGGGCAAAGCCATCGAGTTTGCCAGGGCAGACGGCAACACTGCCGTGGTGATCCTCACCGACCATGGCAACAGCGGCTTCTCCATCGGCAGCAGCCGTTGTGGAGGTTACGACCGGCTTTCGCTGGAAGATCTCTTCCGCACCGTTTCAGGGTACAAGCTGAGCAACAACGGCCTGGAGTCAATCCTGGTAAACACCCCGCCGGCACAATTCAAAAGCGTCTTCAAACAGTTTACCGGCATCGACCTTACCGACGAAGAGCTGGAGACACTCCTGTCCTCGAAGAACTACAAGGAGTCCGACTACACCAAGGTGGGGACCAGCAATAACCTGGCACATAACATTGGCAAGATACTGAACGAGCGCACCTGCTTCGGTTTCACCACCGGCGGTCATACCGGTGAAGAGGTGCTGCTGGCTGCCTATCACCCGCAGGGAGATGTCCCCCGGGGAAACATGCGCAACACCGAGGTGAACCGCTACCTGCAGGAGGTAAGCGGACTGGAGAGCTCCCTACAGGAGTTGTCGGACCGCATCTTCGCGAAGCATACCGAGGTGTTCAAGGGAATGAGCTACTCCATCAACCGTGACAACCCCGACTTCCCCGTGCTGATGGTGAAGAAAGGTAGCACCCGGATGGAGATCCCCGCCTTCTCCTCCGTGGGCAGGAAGAACGGCAAGCCGTTCGACATTGGATCGGTGGTGGTCTATATCGACAAGAACGATACCTTTTATCTCCCGGTAAGCCTGAGAGAGAGGTTCTGAAAGATCTCCCACCCCAACAAGACACACAAAACTCCGCCACGGTCTGAGCGGAGTTTTTGTGTGTGTGCGGAACCGATCCCTTGCCTTAATCCTCTTTCTCACCCCTGAAAATAAGATCGCCCTGGAATGAGATTACCTGCCTGTTGAAATCGTTCACTACCAGGCGGGCTGAACCATTCTCCCAGATGTCGAAGCTGAAGGTCACCGGCCTGTCAAGGTCAAAGATCGTGATATGTGCCATCCAGCTACCCTTCCGGTTTCCGGGTCCATAGCGATAGGTGAAGTCGGTACTGGTAAACTGAAAACCGCCCTCCCGGGGATCCATCGGTGCACGATAAGCACGCCCGTAATAGGGCAAATAGGCCTTCACCGTGTCGGGTGACACCGTTACATCGTAATCAGACGAAAGGTAGATCGAACGGTAACCGGTGGGATAGGCATAAGTTGCTTCAAACCGGAATGATGATTGCTCCAACGCCTCCCGCACCTCTGAAGCCAGCCTCTCTTTTTCTGCGGCAGTCTGTGTGCTGCCACAACCCCAATGTGTGCCCAATAAGAAGAGAGTGAGTCCGTAAAATAAAAATCTTCTCATTTTTTTAACTCCTCCATCATTTGATAGTTCTCATACGTCAGCTCCGGATTAGACACAGCAATCCTTTGCAGATGATTCTCACATAATTAACACGCTGAGCCTTCAAAATGTTTCAGACAATAAAATGACGAAAGAAATCAAAATGAAAGAGATAGAAAAACAGGATCACGATAAGGTTGATAAGTGCCAGCCAGACATCACTTTTTGCATTTATACGCGTAAAATAATAGGCAATGAGATAGGAGATCAACGCAAGCGCAAGAGTGATGAAAAAGAGTGTGTTACTCCAATAGAGCAGTTGCAGAAGCAACAGAAAAACAATCAGGTAAACCAGAAATTGCATCAACGTAAGGGTGAGCACCCTATCGCGTGAAAAGACGCGGAAGCTGAGAACCATGTGGAAGAGGAAGAAGAGTGCAACCAACAACAGGCCAACCCACTCCACAACAGTAAAGTCCGGCAAGGTTGGCAGTGAGAAGTCAGCATAAAAATGAAGCGGTTTCAGAAAAGCGGGCAAATCATCCAGCAGGAAAGCGATGGAGAAAAGTGAAAAAACCAGCAACAGAAAACCGAAGAGGTAGGATAGACGTGCCCGCAACTGTGTCCCCCGCATAGAGCGCTCTCCTCTCCACCAGAGAGGTAGCAGAGCAAGTGCCCCAATGTGAAAGAAAGCAGCCAGCGCAATCAACACTCCTGAACGGAAAGAGTAGAGGTAAGCATCCTGATTCTGGTAAGATTGCAAGAGGGGGAAAAAAGCCAGCAACAGTAGAATTACCGCCGCCAGGTCGGGTGTCATCACCAGAAAATGAGGATGAAGACTCAGCAACAACAAGGGAGCGATGAATGGCAGATTCGACCGGGAGCGAATCAGCGCGAAGCGGCTGTTCATGGTGTGAATCAGTGACGCAATCAGCAACACCGAGAGCGTCGAGGCTGCCAGTGAGTTTGCCGGATGGGCAAAGAGGGGTGCCAAATAATTCCACAAATATCCGGCACCGGATAAATAAGATTGTTCAGTCTCAGTATTGAAAAACAGAAGCAGTCGCATCCCCAGGATCACCAGCGTGGAGGCAAACGTCACGAAACGACCCTCAACAACAGTTCTCCGGAAGGTGTGAACCAGGGTTGACATATCTACACAAAATAAAGATTACCACTTGCGCAGGTCAAATCCAATATCTTTTCGGAATGCTGAGCCTTCAAAAAAGATCCGGGAAATTGAGCAGTAAGAACGTTCCAGTGCTTCATCCATTGAATGGCCGTAGGAGGTGACAGCCAACACGCGACCACCATCAGTGACTATCCGGTTGTTTTCCTTTTTGGTACCTGCATGAAAGAGGATGCTGCCGGTTACCTCATCCAGTCCAAAAATCTCTTTCCCTTTTTCATAAGCACCCGGATAACCGCCTGAAACCATCATCACCGTGACTGCCGTACGATCGTCGATCTCCAGCTTTTTCCGGTCGAGGGTCTCGGTGGTCACCCCGATAAAAAGATCGAGCAGGTCCGACTTGATGAGCGGCATCACCACTTCCGTCTCCGGATCACCCATCCGCACATTGTACTCGATCACTTTCGGCTCATTATCCACGTTGATCAGTCCGAGGAAAATAAATCCCTTATACTCTATCTTTTCACTGCGCAACCCCTCAATGGTGGGTTCAACAACACGGTCCCGCACTTTCTCCATAAACAGCTCATCAGCAAAAGGAACTGGTGACACAGCACCCATGCCTCCCGTGTTTAGTCCGGTGTCTCCCTCACCAACCCGCTTGTAATCTTTGGCAACAGGCAGGATCTTGTAGGCACTGCCGTCTGTCAGTACAAAGACAGAACACTCGATGCCGGAGAGAAACTCCTCAATCACCACCTTGTTACTGGCATTCCCGAACTTTCCATTGAGCATCTCCCAAAGCATCTGCTTTGCTTCGTTCAGATCATCAAGAATCAGGACACCCTTGCCGGCAGCCAAACCATCGGCTTTCAACACATAGGGTGAGGGAAGTGATTCCAGAAAGGCATTTCCCTCATGGATATTATCGAGGGTCACCGTCTGGTAGCGTGCCGTGGGAATATGATGGCGAATCATGAAGTTTTTCGCAAAATCCTTGCTACCCTCTAACTGTGCTCCCTTTTTTGAGGGACCGATCACGTCAATATGACAAATATCCTCATCGTCACGAAAGAAATCATATACCCCTTTCACCAGCGGATCTTCCGGACCTACCACTATCATGTCAATGTCATGTTCAAGGGCAAAACGCTTCATCGCCTCAAAGTCGGTCACCGCAATGGGTACATTGGTACCCAGCTGGGCAGTCCCTGCATTGCCGGGAGCAATGTAGAGATTGTTCAGGTAACTGCTTTTGCGCATTTTCCACGCTATAGCGTGTTCACGGCCTCCGGAGCCAAGAAGAAGAACATTCATAACCTCAGTAAATCTTTTAGCTAAAGAAAGTAACGTTGTCCGGGCAGTTGTATTCGGGCAACAACGCACAAAGCTACTAAAAAAAATCAAAAATGCATGTAGCAGCTCTGAAAAATGGAAAGAGCAAGGAAGAAAGTAAAAAATGAATCACCTTTCAGATTGAAACCGTTATCTTTGCAATTCAAGTGCGAAAAGATGATTCACATTCGACTGATGAAACCGCTCAAGCAGTCATCAAAGATAAAACATTGAACCGAAATATGACACACTACAGACAATCACTTACAGCTCTTTTCATCATGTTGTTTTCCTTCGCCGCTCAGATAAGCGCGCAGGAAAACAGGATCTTCACACTGGAGGAACTGATCCCAGGAGGAAAGGAGTATGATCAATATGTGCCACGCATAGCGGCCACCTACCAATGGCAGGGCGACCGGCTGATGGTCACTGAGAACGACTCGGTATGGGAGCTGATCAACCCCGCGGGGAAAAGCAGGAAAAAACTTCAGTGTACCTTTGCCGGGATCAGTGGCACTCCCGGAGTGAAAGAGCAAAGGGTGAACCACCTCACTTTTACGAATAAGGAGGAAACGGTGGTTCTCACGACCGATAGTGGCATCGGAACTTATGATCTGAAGCATAAAACGGTTCTCACATTCTTCAGCTACCCGGAGAAGAGTGAAAACCATTCCCTCTCACCATCCGGTCAACACCTGGCCTACACCAAGGCAAACAACCTCTATCTCCTTGACAGCAAAGGGAAAGAGCATGCCGTGACAAATGAGTCGGACAGGGCGATTGTCTGCGGTCAGCCGGTGCATCGTAACGAATTTGGTATCAGCAAGGGGATCTTCTGGTCACCCGACGGCAACAAGGTGGCTTTCTACCGAATGGATGAACGGATGGTGAGCGACTATCCACTGGTGGATGCTTCGGCCAGGATAGCGGTGGTGAAGCCGGAGAAGTACCCAATGGCCGGAATGACCAGCCATCAGGTGACCATCGGCATTCACGATATCCGCGACAGGAAGACCACCTGGCTCAAAACAGGGGAACCGGCAGAGCAGTACCTCACCAACATTGCCTGGAGCCCCGACGGGGAGGATCTTTACGTGGCACACCTCAACCGCAGCCAGGAGACCATGCAGTTGAAACGGTACAACAGCACAACAGGTGAGGAAGAGCTCATGCTCTTCAGTGAGACCCATCCCAAATATGTGGAGCCTGAAAATCCCGTGCTCTTTGTGAGAGGGAACCAAGACCGGTTTATCTGGCAGAGCGAACGCAATGGATACAACCATCTCTACCTGTACGACACCAACGGCAACCTCTTGAAGCAACTTACCGACGGTAGCTGGGAGGTGACAGAGATCACAGGGTTCGACGAAAAAGGGGAGAACCTCTATTTCCTCTCCACCCTCCCCTCTCCCATCGATCGCCATATCTGTAGTGTCAACCTCAAAAGCGGGAAGATCACGCAGCATACCACTCTCCCGGGCATCCATACTGCTCGGCTCAGCAACTCGGGTCGTTATCTGATAGACCATCACAGGGCACACGACAATCCGGGACGGATAGACCTGATGGACAGTCGTACCGGTAAGATCACCCTGCTGAACAGAGCTGACAACCCATTCACCGGATATCGCATGCCCACCGTCGATGTGGGCACCCTCAAGGCGGCCGACGGAGTGACCGACCTCTGGTACCGGATGGTGAAACCGGCTGACTTCGACCCGACAAAAAAATACCCCGTGGTGATCTACGTGTATGGCGGTCCCCACTCGCAGATGGTGAACAACCGCTGGCGCTATGGCTCCGGTGGCTGGGAGACACATATGGCGCAGAAAGGATACATCCTCTTTGTGATGGATAACCGTGGCACCGCCTTCCGGGGAGTGGCTTTTGAACAGGTAACTCACAGACGTCTGGGTACAATTGAGGCGGAAGACCAGATGAAAGGTGTGGAGTACTTACGCTCACTGCCCTACATAGACAGCGAGAGGATGGGGATCCACGGATGGAGCTACGGCGGATTCATGACCATCAACATGCTGCTGCGTTATCCTGATCTGTTCAGGGTGGGTGTAGCCGGTGGTCCCGTCATCGACTGGAAATATTATGAGGTGATGTATGGCGAACGCTATATGGACACCCCCCGGGAGAATCCCGAAGGGTATGAGGAGAGCAGCCTGCTCAACAGGGCGGGCAAGCTGAAAGCACGCCTGTTGATCATTCACGGCGACGAGGACCCTACGGTGGTGTTGCAAAACACGCTTCAGTTCCTGAAAGCAAGCATAAAGGCCGGTACCCATCCCGATCTCTTCCTCTATCCGGGACACGGTCACAACATGATCGGCCACGACAGGGTGCACCTGCATGAGCATATCACCCGTTACTTTGAGGATTTTATCGATCGGAACAGCCCGTGACAATTTCCTCAAAAAGTTGCTATCTTTGCATTCATCTATGCAGTACGAACTATTCCCATCGGAGCGATTCACGTTCTTCAGTCTCAGCAGTGGCAGCTGCGGCAACTGTTACTATCTGGGCAACAGCCGCTACGGCATCCTGATCGATGCTGGACTGGGTCCCCGCGTCATCAGAAAACGTCTGGCACAGCATGGCGTGGAGCTCTCCTCCATCATGGCGATCCTGATCACACACGACCATTATGATCATATCAAGTCGGCCGGTTACCTGGGAGAGAAGATGTACATCCCCGTATATGCCACCCGGGCGGTACACCGCGGCATTGAGGCCTGTCCCATGATCAATAACCGGTTGAATGGCTCCGCGAAATATATTGAAAAGGGGGCACCATTTCAGATCGAGGATCTCCGCATCACCGCTTTCAACGTGCCACACGACAGCAACGACAATGCAGGCTATCTCATCGAGTTCGGCGGACAGAAACTGGCCATCGCCACCGACGTGGGAATGATCACCGAGGAGGTGGCTCACTATATGCTACAGGCCAACCACCTGGTGATCGAAAGCAACTACGACGAGGAGATGCTACAGAACGGACGTTACCCGATATACCTGAAAAAGAGGATATCATCCGGTACGGGACACCTGAGCAACCGACAGGCCGCCGAGTTCCTGGCGAACAACTTTCATGATGGCCTGCGCAACATCTGGCTCTGTCACCTCAGTGGTGACAACAACAACCCGCAACTGGCATACAGCACCATGAAAGAGCATCTCAGCCGAAGAGGCATCGAAGTGGGCCTTCAGCTGTCGCTAAGGGTGTTTGAACGAAATGTACTCTCCGACAAAACCGAATTCTAAAAACTATGTCACTGGCCCCCATCGTTCTTTTCACCTATAACCGTCCCGATCACACGAGGAGGACCCTGGAAGCACTGAGGAACAACCACCTCAGCAGCAGGAGCGAGTTGCATATCTTCTCCGATGGCTACAGGGGGGAGGCTGACAAAGGAGAGGTGATGAAAGTGCGTGAGCTGATTCGTTCTGTTGAGGGCTTCGCCGAGGTCCATATTGAGGAGCGGGCTGATAACACAGGCCTTTCGACAAATATCATCGAAGGGGTAACGCGGATCATAAATGAACATGGAAAAGTGATCGTTCTGGAAGATGACCTGATCACCTCCCCCTTTTTTCTCACTTTCATGAATGAAGCATTGGAGAGATACCAGCAGGAGGAGAAGATAGCCCATGTACACGGCTTCTGCTTTCCACTGCAGGACCTACCCGATGTCTTTCTGATCAAATGGACCGGCAGCTGGGGATGGGCCACCTGGAAAAGGGCATGGAATCTCTTCAACCCCGACGGGGAGGAGCTCCTTTCGGAGATCATGAGACAGAAACGAAGCAGGGAATTCGATTTCAACGGTAACTACCCCTTTACGCGGATGCTCAGGAGACAGGTCAACAGAGAAAATGACTCCTGGGCCATCAGATGGAATGCTTCCCTCTTTCTGAACGACCTGCTTTCGCTGAATGCCGGCAAATCGCTGGTACAGAACATCGGCTTCGATGGCAGCGGCCGACACAGTGGCAGTGATAAGATTTACACCACTCCTCTCCATCGGGAAGCACTGAGCACCGAGCTGTCCGAAATAAGGGAGGACCTTGCTGCACGAAAGGCTTTTGAAAAATATTACGGCCGAACCAATTCATTTCAGGCGAAGGCAATGAGAAGAATCAAACAGATATTAAAAGGCTGAGACCGATGAAGATCCTGCTCATCAACAGATCCGACTTGAGAGGAGGGGCAGCCATTGCCGCTTTCAGGCTGATGAATGCCCTTAACGCCAATGGTCAGCAGGCGAAGATGATGGTGCAGGAGAAGCTGTCGGACAACGACAATGTGGTTCAGCTGGGCAGTAACCTCACCAACCGGTGGAATTTTCTTGCTGAGAGAACTCGCATCTTTGCGCGCAACCGCTTTTCGCGTAGGAACCTGTTTGATGTATCGGTCGCTGACAGAGGGCTCTCCGTGACAAATCATCCACTTTTCAGGGAGGCGGAGATCATTCATCTGCATTGGATCAACCAGGGGATGCTCTCACTGAATGAGATCGGAAGAATCCTCTCCTCAGGGAAAAAAGTGATCTGGACCATGCACGATATGTGGCCCTTTACCGGCATCTGCCACCATGCGGCTGGTTGTGACCGCTACGAGAGCGGATGTGGCTGCTGTCCCTATTTGGCGGTACCCTCACAACAGGACCTCTCTCACCAGCGGTTTCTTGCCAAGCAAGCCACGTATGCCCGCGGCAGCGTCACTTTCGTGGCCTGCAGCAACTGGTTAAAGAGATTGGCTGAAAAGAGTCCCCTTACCAGAGGCCACCAACTTCACTCGATTCCCAACCCAATCGATACGACGCATTACAAGCCGATGGACAAAAGAGAGGCACGGGATCGACTGGGGTTACCCCAAGAGAAGAAGATCCTGCTCTTTGCCGCCGCGAAAGCATCCGATCCGCGCAAAGGCAGGGACTATCTGATTAAAGCCAGTCGTATCCTCGCTGAACAGGGAGAAGAAATCCAAATCCTCATCGCCGGAAGCCATGGCGAGGAGATGCAGCAACAGCTTGCACTACCCACTACCATCATGGGATATGTGACACCCAGCGAAATGCCATCTCTTTACAACGCTGTTGACCTTTATGTAACCTCCTCTCTGCTGGAGAACCTGCCCAACACCATCATGGAGGCGATGGCTTGTGGCACCCCCTGTGTGGCCTTCGATACGGGTGGCATACCGGAAATGATTGATCACAGGAAGAACGGTTACGTTGCCCGTTACAAAGATGTGGAAGAGCTGGCGAACGGAATAAGATGGGCATTACAGGAAGAGATTCATGCGAGCCTCTCAGCCTCTGCCCGGACAAAAGCAGAGGAGATGTATGCGCAGGAGAAAGCAGCAAATGAATATTTGAAGATTTATGCAAGCTGAGAACAACATCACCGACAAGCAATTCTGGGATAACTACTGGTCTGAATTCCGGTACGACAAGATTCCCCGAAAGGTGGTCTTTGCGCCCTATATGTCCAGACTCTCCTCAGGAAAAAGTTTCATCGAAATCGGCGGGTTTCCGGGGGTGTACGCAGCCTGGTTCTATAAACACGGCATCACTGATGTGACGGTGCTTGATTTTTACATGAACAGGGAAATTGTCCGCAATTTCGAGAAAATCAACGGCTTGCCGGAAAACACCATCCAGTGCATTCACACCGATTTTTTCTCTTTTACGCCGGAGAGAAGATATGATGTGGTCTTCTCTTCTGGTTTCATTGAACACTTTGAAGATACCGAAGATGTGATCAGAAGGCATGTGGAGTTATTGTCGGAACAGGGACAGCTCCTGATCATCATTCCCAATTTCCTGGGTTTGAATGGGATGATACAGAAACGGTTCGACCGGGAGAACCTGGAGGCACACAACCTCCGATCGATGGATATCAACTACCTGAAACAACTCATGCTGTCGTTCAATCTGAAAGATCTCTCAGTCGATTACCTCGGGAAGCCAATGGTGTGGCTTGAACCGAAATCGCTGAACAGAAGAAACGGAAGATGGATAAAGATGCTAAGTTATGCAATTAAACTGATCCCGGTAAAAAACAGATTTTTCTCACCCTTTATTGCCATATACGCCAGAAGATGAAAAAGCTATCGGTCATCACCATTACCTGGAACGCCGCAGCCACGCTGGAGCGAACACTGCGGAGCGTCAGGGAGCAGTCCTGGCCTCATATAGAGCATCTGATCATCGACGGAGGATCGGACGATGGCACCCTGGAACTGATCGGAAGATATGCCCATGAGCAATTGCGATGGGTGAGCGAACCGGACAGGGGTCTCTACGACGCGATGAACAAAGGAGCTGCTATGGCGAAGGGTGACTATCTCTGCTTCCTGAATGCTGGCGACACCTTTTTTGCAGCCGATACGGTGGAAAAGATGATGCTCACTTTTGAAGATGCTTCTGCACCCGATATCCTCTACGGTGAGACGGCCATCGTGGACAACGCGGGCACCTTCCTTCATATGCGGCGGCTGAAAGCACCCGAGAAGCTGAACTGGAAGAGCTTCCGCCAGGGGATGGTGGTATGCCATCAGGCTTTTATCGTGAAACGGGAACTGTTCGAACCCTACAACCTTGCCTATCGCTTCTCATCCGACTTCGACTGGAGCATCCGCATGATGAAAAAAGCAACATCGATTCACAATACACGCCTCACGCTGATCAACTACCTCAACGAGGGGATGACCACCCGCAACCGGAAAGCATCATTGAAGGAGCGCTACCGCATCATGGCACGCCACTACGGGCAGCTGTCAACCTTTCTTCACCACCTCTGGTTTGTTGTCAGGGCGTTGTTGAAGTAGTTACTGGTT
>WOYI010955105.1_pt1 | contig 12466 bp, 10 predicted proteins | sample 6423411 | NCBI WGS metagenome assembly WOYI01 (sample SAMN13441803, study PRJNA592873) | oil field metagenome | biome: oil field; feature: oil-well bore; material: oil-contaminated soil; isolation source: oil-contaminated soil from oil-well borehole | place: Germany: Wietze | collected 2016-10-18 ... | reverse complement strand
ACGTCGACGGCGACTGACGCTTCGCCGGACGAGGCGGGCGTTCTGATATCGTTGAGTGTCATTCGTGTGACGGCATCGCCGTGCGCTCATGACGAGCACTCTCAACCAACTGCTTCGGCTCGAGGCTTGTGTACGTCTTCGGACGTCCGCAAGCCGCTGACCGCGCGAGGCCCGACACCCCAACCCAACAAGGACAACCCACTACATGACTACCGCAACGACCGCCCCGGCCACCAAGCAGGTCGCCATCAACGACATCGGATCTGCTGAAGACTTCCTCGCCGCGGTCGAACTGACGATCAAATCCTTCAACGACGGCGACCTCATCGAAGGAACCGTTGTGAAGGTCGACCGCGACGAGGTCCTCCTCGACGTCGGCTTCAAGACCGAGGGTGTCATCCCCTCGCGTGAACTTTCCATCAAGCATGACGTTGACCCCAACGAGGTCGTGAAGGTCGGCGACGCGGTCGAAGCACTCGTTCTCCAGAAGGAGGACAAGGAAGGCCGCCTCATCCTGTCGAAGAAGCGCGCGCAGTACGAGCGTGCGTGGGGCGACGTGGAGAAGATCAAGGAGGACGACGGCGTCGTCACCGGTTCTGTGATCGAGGTCGTCAAGGGCGGCCTCATCGTCGACATCGGCCTCCGAGGATTCCTCCCGGCGTCGCTGATCGAGTTGCGTCGCGTGCGTGACCTCACCCCGTATCTCGGCCAGGAGATCGAGGCGAAGATCCTCGAGCTCGACAAGAACCGCAACAACGTCGTCCTCTCGCGCCGTGCTCTGCTCGAACAGACGCAGTCCGAGTCGCGCACCTCGTTCCTCAACAACCTCCACAAAGGTCAGGTTCGCAAGGGCGTCGTCTCGTCGATCGTCAACTTCGGCGCGTTCGTCGACCTCGGCGGCGTCGACGGTCTCGTGCACGTCTCGGAACTGTCCTGGAAGCACATCGAGCACGCCTCCGAGGTCGTCGAGGTCGGTCAGGAGGTCACCGTCGAGATCCTCGAGGTCGACCTCGATCGCGAGCGGGTCTCGTTGTCGCTGAAGGCGACGCAGGAGGACCCGTGGCAGGTCTTCGCCCGCACTCACGCGATCGGCCAGGTTGCTCCGGGCAAGGTCACCAAGCTCGTTCCGTTCGGCGCATTCGTCCGTGTCGCGGACGGCATCGAGGGCCTCGTGCACATCTCAGAGCTCTCTGGCAAGCACGTCGAGCTCGCTGAGCAGGTCGTCTCCGTCGGTGAGGAGGTCTTCGTCAAGATCATCGACATCGACCTCGAACGCCGCCGAATCTCGCTGTCGCTCAAGCAGGCCAACGAGTCGGTCGATCCCAACGGCACGGAGTTCGACCCGGCCCTGTACGGCATGGCCACCGAGTATGACGAGAACGGCGAGTACAAGTACCCCGAGGGCTTCGACCCCGAGTCGGGTGCCTGGCTCGAGGGCTTCGACGCCCAGCGCGAGAAGTGGGAGCAGGAGTACGCGGCTGCCCAGGGTCGCTGGGAGTCGCACAAGGCCACCGTCGCCAAGGCACTCGAAGCCGAGACCAACGCCCCGACCGAAACCACTTCGGCATCGCCGTCGTTCGCGTCGGACACCACCGGCGGCGGGACGCTCGCTGATGATGAAGCGCTCGCGGCACTCCGAGAGAAGCTTTCGGGTCGCTGAGCTGAACCTGCGTGAGGGCCATGGGCCTCGGAGAAGTCCGAGGTTTATGGCCCTCACGCCATTGATCGCGGCTGATTCTCGTGCGCGGCATGGCATCGTGGTCTCATGGCAATGATCGCGCTCACCGGTGGTATCGCGTCAGGCAAGTCCACAATCGCTCGTCTGCTCGCCGATCGTGGCGCCGTCATCGTGGATGCCGATCAGATTGTGCGAGATGTGCAGAGCCCCGGCTCACCTATCCTCGCCGAGATCGCCGAGGCGTTCGGAACGGGGATCATCCAGGCCGACGGGTCCCTTGACCGCGCGGGTTTGGGAGCGCTCGTGTTCGGTGACGAGGTCAGGCTGCGCAGGCTCAACGCGATCGTGCACCCGGCGGTCCAGGCAGAGTCGGCGCGGAGACTCGCGCAAGCCGTGGCGGATGACCCCGCGGGCGTCGTCGTCTACGACGTGCCGCTCCTCGTTGAGGCGCGGGTGAACGACCCGTGGGACCAGGTGGTCGTCGCGCATGCCCCCGCTGAGATCCGGACACGGCGGCTGGTAGAGCTTCGCGGACTCACCGAGGCCGACGCGACAGCACGGATCGCCTCGCAGGTCTCGGATGAGCAGCGCCTGGCCGTGGCCGACGTGGTGATCGACACGGCGGGCACGCTCGCCGAGACGGAAGACCAGGTCGATCATCTGTGGGATCGCCTGCGACGCGGCGCGGTCTAGGACGACACAGGTGCGTCGCCGTTCGATGGCTGCGGCCAACGGCGCGAGCGACGCCGGCGCAGCATCGCGATGAGCCCGGCGATCAGGCCGGCGAGCATGAGGCCGGCGAGGATCGGCGCGAAGATCGCGGCGATGGTCAGCGCGAACGAAGACGCATCTTCGGCCACAGACAGCGCGGGCGCCGCGAGTCCCGCCGTTGCCGCGTTTGCGAGCGGACGAGCGGCGGCCTTGGCCAGATGCACGAGAAGCGCGATGCCGACGCCGATCAGCACCGGCATCCAGCCGTTATCGGAGAAGGACGCGGCAGGGTCATCGATGCGGAGTGTCTCGGCGCTTGTGCCGGCACCGAAGACCACGCCCCCCGCGGCCGGCCGAATGACGGTTTGCACCACGTCGTTGACGGAATCGACGGTGGGTACCTTGTCGGCGACGATCTCGACGACGAGCAGGATGCCGGTGATCCACAGCGCCGCGTCGCTCGAGAGCCAGGCCCAGTTCTCGGGCAGAGCGATGCCGACGCCGAAGCGATCGATCACACCCAGCAGAAACAGCGGCATCCAGGCGTTCAGGCCCGCCGCAGCAGCCAATCCTGATCCGACGAGGAACTCCAGCACGTTCTCAGGGTATGCCGGAGAGTCGAGATCGTGCCGACACGGCTCCGCAACGGACCGTTCATCGGCAGCGGCTACGGTTGCACCATCATTCGAGCTCCACCGTCGAGAGGAGTCATGGTGCACGGATTCACCCGGAAGCCGAACCGGAAGTCTGATCCTGACATCGAGTGGGACGACTTCGCTGTCGGCGACTTCGAGTCGGGCGAAGACGAGGACGCCTGACGCCGACGGCGAACGATCGTCCCGGTGTCGGAGGCTCCGCCTACGCTGGAGTGATGCAGACCACGCGCTCCGTCCGGCCCTTCGAGGTGATCAGCGAATACCAGCCCAGCGGTGATCAGCCGCAGGCCATTGCTGCGCTCGCCGGCCGCATCAACGCCGGCGAAACCGATGTCGTGCTGCTGGGGGCCACCGGCACAGGAAAGTCGGCGACGACGGCCTGGCTCATCGAACAGGTACAGCGGCCGACGCTGGTCCTGGCGCACAACAAGACGCTCGCGGCGCAACTGGCGAACGAGTTCCGCGAACTCATGCCGAACAATGCCGTCGAGTACTTCGTCAGCTATTACGACTACTACCAGCCTGAGGCCTACGTGCCGCAGACGGACACCTTCATCGAGAAGGACTCCTCCATCAACGCGGAGGTCGAGCGACTGCGGCACTCCACCACGAATTCGCTGCTGAGCCGGCGAGACGTTGTGGTCGTCAGCACGGTCTCATGCATCTATGGCCTGGGCGCGCCCGAAGAGTACTTGCGAGCGATGGTCGCTCTGCAAGTGGGGGAGCGGTACGACCGCGACGCGCTCATCCGCAAGTTCATCGCGATGCAGTACAACCGCAACGACGTCGATTTCTCCCGGGGGAACTTCCGCGTGCGCGGTGACACGATCGAGATCATCCCGGTCTACGAAGAGTATGCGATCCGCATCGAGCTGTTCGGTGACGAGATCGAAGCGCTTTACATGCTGCATCCGCTCACCGGCGACGTCGTGCAGAAGCTCGAAAGCATACCGATCTTCCCGGCATCGCACTATGTCGCCGGCACCGACACCGTCCATCGGGCGATCGGGACGATCGAGACCGAGCTGGCGGAGCGCCTGAAGGAGCTCGAGAACCAGGGCAAGCTGCTCGAGGCGCAGCGCCTCCGGATGCGGACGACCTTCGACCTCGAGATGCTGCAGCAGCTGGGGTTCTGCTCGGGGATCGAGAACTACTCGCGTCACCTCGACGGACGGTCGCCCGGCGAGCCGCCGCACACGCTCCTCGACTTCTTTCCCGATGACTTCCTGATGGTCATCGACGAGTCGCACGTGACCGTCCCGCAGATCGGTGCGATGTACGAGGGCGATGCCTCGAGGAAGCGCACGCTGGTCGATCACGGATTCCGCCTGCCGAGCGCGCTCGACAACCGTCCCCTGCGCTTCGATGAGTTCAAGCAGCGGATCGGGCAGACCGTTTACCTGTCTGCGACCCCGGGTCGCTATGAGATGGGGATCGCCGACGGCGTGGTCGAGCAGATCATCCGTCCGACCGGGCTGGTGGACCCCGAGATCGTCGTGAAGCCCTCCAAAGGTCAGATCGACGATCTGCTGGAAGAGATCCGGCTGCGGGTCGAGCGTGACGAGCGCGTGCTCGTGACAACGCTCACGAAGAAGATGGCGGAGGAGCTGACCGACTACTTGGGTGAGCACGGCGTCCGCGTACGCTATCTCCACTCCGATGTCGACACGCTTCGTCGGGTCGAGTTGCTCACCGAGCTTCGCCAAGGTGTATATGACGTGCTGGTCGGCATCAACCTTCTGCGCGAAGGACTTGACCTCCCCGAGGTGTCTCTCGTCGCGATCCTCGACGCCGACAAGGAGGGGTTTCTCCGAAGCGGAACCTCGCTCATCCAGACTATCGGGCGTGCCGCGCGCAACGTCTCGGGCGAAGTCCACATGTATGCCGACAACATGACCGATTCCATGCGCAGGGCCATCGACGAGACCGACCGTCGAAGAGAGAAGCAGGTCGCGTACAACCTGGAGCACGCCATCGACCCGCAGCCGCTGCGTAAGAAGATCGCCGACATCACCGATGCCCTCTCCCGGGAAGCATCGGACACCGAGGCGATGCTTTCGAAGAAGAACAAGTCCGGCAAGGGGAAGTCGCCGACGCCCCAGCTCCGCCGAGAGGGAATCGCGGCCGAGGGCGCCAATCAGCTCGAGGCGACGATCCAGGACCTGTCTGGTCAGATGTTGGCGGCGGCGGCAGAACTCAAGTTCGAACTCGCGGGACGCCTGCGCGACGAGGTGCAGGACTTGAAGAAGGAGCTGCGCGCCATGGAGCGCGCCGGTCACGCCTGAACGGGCGCGAGCACCCGCTGCCGGCAACCCAGAGCGCATCATCCGTTCGCCTCGGTGTGCAGGGACTTCGCCGTCAGCGCACCCGGGACTCGGTGTCGGAGCCCCCACCTAGACTTGGTCGGTGCCTATCGTTCCCGTTGCCTCGTCGAAGATCAGTGTCCGCGGAGCGCGCGTTCATAACCTCAAGAACGTCGATCTGGACATTCCGCGAGACTCGCTGGTGGTGTTCACCGGCCTATCCGGATCAGGCAAGTCGAGCCTCGCATTCGACACCATCTTCGCCGAGGGTCAGCGCCGGTACGTCGAGTCGCTGAGCGCGTACGCCCGACAATTCCTCGGACAGGTCGACCGCCCCGACGTCGACTTCATCGAGGGTCTGTCGCCGGCCGTCAGCATCGACCAGAAGTCGACCAACCGCAACCCGCGGTCGACCGTCGGCACGATCACCGAGATCCACGACTACATGCGACTACTGTGGGCGCGCATCGGCGTGCCGCACTGCCCCGAGTGCGGCACGAAGATTCAGCGGCAGACCGTTCAGCAGATCGCCGACCAATTGATGGAGCTGCCCGAACGCACGCGCTACCAGATCGTGGCGCCGGTGGTCGCACAGAAGAAGGGCGAGTTCGTCGACCTCTTCAAGGAGCTCTCGGCCAAGGGGTATGCACGCGCCGTCGTCGACGGCGACCTCATTCAGCTCGCCGAGCCGCCGGCGCTGAAGAAGAGCTACAAGCATGACATCGCCGTCGTCGTCGACCGCCTGGTTGCGGCGCCCGACATCCTCAGCCGCGTCACCGATTCGGTCGAGACCGCGCTCAGCCTTGCCGGCGGGGTCGTACAGGTCAACTTCGTCGACGAAGAGGGCGACGGCGCATGGCAGAGCTTCAGCGAGAAGCTGGCCTGCCCCAACGGCCACGCTCTGCAGCTGACCGAGATCGAGCCCCGGACGTTCTCATTCAACGCGCCGTTCGGCGCGTGCCCCGCCTGTTCGGGCCTCGGCACCCGGATGTCCGTGGATGTAGACCTCATGCTCGGCGATGAGGCACTCTCGCTCAATGAGGGTGTCATCATCCCGTGGACCACGCAGGGCAAGGGGCTCTACCAGTATTACGAACGGCTTCTCGCCGGCCTGTCCGATGACCTCGACTTCTCGCTCGACACACCATGGCGCGACCTCAAGCCCGAGGTGCAAGAAGCGATCCTGCGCGGTGAGAACTACAAGGTCACAGTGAAGTGGAAGAATCGCTACGGGCGAGAAATGCGGTACTCGTCGGGCTTCGAAGGTGTCGTCCCCTACATCCAGAGGCAGTACACGCAGGCCGAGTCGGACAGTCAGCGCCAGCGGTGGTCGGAGTACCTCCGGGAGGTGCCGTGCCCCGTCTGCAAGGGTGACCGCCTGAAGCCGGAGGTGCTCGCGGTGCGCGTGCATGGGCACTCCATCGCCGATGCGTCGCGCCTGAGCCTGGGGGAGGCGCAGGAGTACTTCTCAGCCCTTGATCTCACCGATCGCGAGGCCAAGATTGCGGCCGCGGTGCTCCGTGAGATCCGCGCACGACTCGACTTCCTCATCCAGGTCGGTCTGAACTACCTGAGCCTGTCGCGCGCGGCCGGATCCCTCTCCGGCGGCGAGGCACAGCGCATCCGACTCGCCACCCAGATCGGCTCGGGACTGACCGGCGTTCTGTACGTGCTCGACGAACCGTCGATCGGGCTGCATCAGCGTGACAACCGTCGCCTGATCGAGACTCTCGTGCGGCTCAAGGAGCTCGGCAACACGCTCATCGTCGTCGAACACGACGAAGAAACGATCCACGCAGCGGATTGGGTCGTCGATATCGGTCCCCGCGCCGGCGTCGATGGTGGCCATGTGGTCCACTCTGGGCCGCTGGAGAGCCTGCTCGAGGATCGATCTTCCCTGACTGGCGACTACCTCAGCGGTCGCCGCAGGATCGAGACGCCTCAGAAGCGCCGCAAGATCGACAAGAGCCGAATGGTGTCGGTCGTCGGGGCGCGAGAGAACAACCTCAAGAATGTGACAGCCGACTTCCCGCTCGGAGTGCTCACCGCGGTGACGGGAGTGAGCGGATCGGGCAAGTCGTCGCTGGTCAACGGCATTCTGTATGAAGTCCTCGCGACCCGGCTGAACGGCGCGCGACGCGTCGCAGGTAAGCACACGCGGGTGACGGGACTGGAGAATCTCGACAAGGTCGTGCACGTCGATCAGGCACCCATCGGGCGCACCCCCCGGTCGAACCCCGCCACGTACACGGGGGTCTTCGATCGCATCCGGACGCTCTTCAGCGAAACACCGGATGCGAAGGTTCGCGGCTATCAGCCTGGCCGGTTCAGCTTCAACGTCAAGGGCGGGCGCTGCGAAGCCTGCTCGGGCGACGGCACGATCAAGATCGAGATGAACTTCCTGCCCGATGTGTACGTCGACTGCGAGGTGTGTCATGGCAAGCGGTACAACCGCGACACCCTGAGCGTCCACTACAAGGGCAAGAACATCGCCGAGGTCCTCGAGATGCCGATTTCCGAAGCCGCGGTGTTCTTCGAGCCGATACAGGCGATTCATCGCTATCTCAAGACGCTCGTCGACGTCGGGCTCGGGTACGTGCGACTCGGCCAGTCGGCCACGACGCTCTCCGGAGGCGAGGCGCAGCGCGTCAAACTCGCGACCGAACTGCAGCGTCGGTCCAACGGTCGCAGCATCTATGTGCTTGACGAGCCGACGACGGGCCTGCACTTCGAGGACGTCGCGCGCCTCCTGGAAGTATTGAACGGACTCGTAGACAAAGGCAACAGCGTCATCGTGATCGAGCACAATCTCGACGTCATCAAATCCTCGGACTGGATCATCGATCTCGGTCCGGAGGGTGGCGCCGGCGGTGGGGAGATCATCGCGGTCGGCACTCCCGAGCAGGTCGCGCGCGTCGGGGCAAGCCATACGGGCGTGTTCCTGGCGGAAGTCCTGGCGGCGGGGCGCGCGCCGGCGCCTGCGAAGAGGCTCGCAGCCGCCCAGAGGGCGCGCAAGGCCGGCTGAGATGGCCGACGCACTTCCGTACAAGCCGAAGCCGGGGGAGATTCCCACCGAGCCCGGCGTGTATCGCTTTCGCGACGCGCAAGGACGCGTGCTGTACGTCGGCAAAGCCAAGAACCTGCGTGCCAGACTGTCGAACTACTTCGCTCCCTTGCAGACGCTCCACGAGCGCACGCGTCGGATGGTCCTCACCGCCGCATCGGTCGAGTGGACCGTCGTGGATTCCGATGTCGATGCCCTGCAGCTCGAGTACACGTGGATCCAGGAGTTCTCGCCGCCCTTCAACGTGCGCTACAAGGACGACAAGTCCTACCCCTACATGGCGATCACACTGGGTGATGAGGCGCCGCGCGTCATCGTGACCCGAAACCGCCGCATCCGCGGCGCGAAGTACTTCGGCCCGTATCCGAAGATCTGGGCCGTGCACGACACGATCGATCTGATGATCAAGGTGTTTCCGATCCGCACATGCTCGGACGCGTCCTACAAGAAGGCCATGGCGACCGGCCGGCCATGCTTCCCAGGTCAGATCGGCCGGTGCGGCGGCCCGTGCTCCATGACGGTCACGGTGGAAGAGCACCGCGCGATCGTCGATGACTTCGTCGCGTTCATGTCCGGCGGAGATCGGCGCTTCACGAGAGAGCTGACGAAGCGAATGCGCGAGGCTTCGGCAGCGATGGACTACGAGTCTGCTGCGCTGTACCGCGACCGCCTGCAGTCGATCGATGCCGTTCTTCAGCGCAGCGCGCTCGTTCTGTCCGACGACACGGATGCCGACCTGTTCGGCATCGCAGAAGACGAGCTGTCGGCGGCGGTCCAGCATTTCATCGTGCGGGGCGGCCGTGTGCGGGGTGTGCGGGCGACGACGATCGACAAGGAGCTCGACATCGCCGGCGCCGACCTCGTTGATCAGGTGCTCCAGCGCACTTACGGCGATGCATCGGCCGACGACATCCCCCGTCAGGTGCTCGTGCCCGTGCTGCCGGACGATGCCGGCGACATCGAGCAGTGGCTGACCGAACGGCGCGGCCGCCGTGCTGCCCTGCAGGTGGCGCAGCGCGGACAGAAGGCCGAGCTGATGAAGACGGCGACCCGCAACGCCGAGCAGGCGCTCCTGTTGCAGAAGATGCGGCGCACGACTGATTACACGGCGCGGACGCGGGCGCTGACTGACTTGCAGGAGGCGCTTGGGCTCGAGGAGGCGCCCTTGCGCATCGAATGCTATGACGTCTCACACCTGGGCGGAACGAACGTCGTGGCGTCGATGGTCGTCTTCGAAGACGGGTTGCCCCGGAAGGACCAGTACCGCTCCTTCGGCGTTCCCGAGACCACCGATGACACCGACTCGATCTATCAGGTCCTCACTCGGCGCCTCGCGCACATCGATGCGGACGACCCCTTGACGGGATCATCCGTCGGAGCGGAGGCCGCCCCTGTCGTGACGGTGCGGAAGAAGCCGCGGTTCGCGTATCGACCGCAGCTGCTCGTCGTCGACGGAGGCAAACCTCAGGTCGAAGCTGCCGCTCGCGCTCTGCGTGACTCCGACGGCCCGCAGATCGCGCTGTGCGGCATCGCGAAGCGGCTGGAGGAGGTCTGGCTGCCGGGAGAGGAATACCCCGTCATCCTGCCACGCACCTCCGAGGCGCTCTATCTGCTCCAGCGGTTGCGCGATGAGGCACACCGCTTCGCCATCACGCATCAGCGGTCACGACGCAAGCGCGACATCACCACCGTGCTCAGCGACGTGCCGGGACTCGGTCAGATCCGCATCAAAGCCCTTCTGCGGCACTTCGGATCTGTCGCCAAGCTCTCTCAAGCCACGCCCGAACAGATCGCGGAGCTTCCCGGCATCGGGCCCGCACTCGCGGAAGCGGTCCATCGCCACCTCGCGAATCGGTAGGCTGGCACCGCGATCCACGCGACGAACCTGGGGAGAGTCACGGTGGCTACACCCGACGAGAAGCGAGTGGGCGAGGTGCTGATCGTCACCGGCATGTCCGGCGCTGGGCGGACGACCGCGGCGAACGCGCTCGAGGACCTGGATTGGTACGTCGTCGACAACCTTCCGCCGCAGATGCTGCCGCACCTGCTCGAGCTCACCGAGTTCGCGGGGGAGGCGCTGCCGAAGGTCGCCGTCGTCGTGGATGTGCGCGGGCGCGATCTGTTCGGCGAGTTGCCCGCCGTGGCACAGTCGCTTCGTCACGGTCGCCCTCTGCGAGTGCTCTTTCTCGACGCATCCGACGAAGTTCTCGTTCGGCGGTTCGAGTCGGTGCGGCGCCCTCACCCGCTGCAGGCCGAGGGGACGATCCTCGACGGCATCCGGCGCGAGCGCGCCCGCGTCGCCGTCATCCGAGAGAGCGCGGACGTCATCGTCGACACGACCGACCTCAACATCCACCAGCTGGCGACACGCATCATCGATCTCTTCGGCGAGGACGGCGATGCACGGCATACGGTCACCGTCATGAGCTTCGGGTTCAAATACGGTCTGCCGACGGACGTCGACCTCGTCGCCGACATGCGCTTTCTGCCGAATCCGTTCTGGATCCCCGAGCTGAAGGTCCACACGGGGGAAGAGAAGCCGGTGCGCGACTACGTGCTCTCGCAGCCCGGCGCGCTCGAGTTCATCGACGCGTACGCGCTCGCTCTGCGGCCCGTCTTCGCGGGTTACCAGCGCGAGAACAAGCGGCACTCGGTCCTCGCGGTCGGCTGCACGGGGGGCAAGCACCGGTCCGTCGTGACGGCCTTGGAGCTGGCCGATCGCCTCGCCGAAGTCCCAGGGGTGGCCGTCCGGGTGAAACATCGCGACCTCGGCCGCGAGTAGGCTGGACTCTCGTCCCTGCCCCACTCTGAAGGATCGCTGTGTCGCTGACCGCTGACGTGAAGACCGAGCTGGCGGGTGTTCGCGACCCTCGTCCGACGGCGCGTATTGCGGAGCTGACGGCGCTTCTTCGGTTCTCCGGCGGCTTGCACTCGATCGCGGGACGCGTGGCGGTGGAGGCGGAGGTCGAGTCTGAGGCTCTAGCCCGGCGCGTCGCTCGCGACCTGATGGAGATCTACGGTGTGCGCCCCGAGCTGCACCGCGTCCAGGCGTCCGGCGGGCGGGCAGGCGGTCATTTCGCCGTCCGGGTCATCGACGGAGGAGAGACCCTCGCTCGTCAGACCGGACTGCTCGACACTCGTCGCCGGCCGGTCCGAGGGCTTCCGAACAAACTCACGACCGGCGCTCGACCGGACCTCGCGGCGGTATGGCGGGGTGCATTCCTCGCGGCCGGTTCGCTGTCCGAGCCGGGACGCTCTGCGGCGCTCGAGATCGGAAGCCCATCCGGGGAGGCGGCCATGGCGCTCGTCGGTGCCGGGCATCGCATCGGCATTGCAGCGAAGGCCCGTGAGGTGCGTGGAGTACCGCGTGTCGTCGTGCGCGAGGGTGATGCGATTCGCGTCGCGCTGGCAGAGATGGGTGCCGCCCGGACCGCGGGCGCATGGGAAGAGCTGAGGCAGCGGCGAGAGGTCCGTGCGGGGGTGAACCGCCTCGTGAACTTCGACGACGCGAACCTTCGTCGTTCCGCGCAAGCCGCCGTCGCTGCGTGCGCACGGGTCGAGCGGGCGTTGGAGATCCTCGCGGACGACGTGCCGGACCACCTTCGCGAGGCAGGCGAGCTTCGTCTGGCCCACCGCGACGCAAGCTTGGACGAGCTCGGTCACCACGCCGATCCGCCGATGACCAAAGATGCCGTTGCCGGTCGCATCCGTCGCCTCCTGGCGATGGCCGACAAGAAAGCAGCTCAGGACGGCGTCCCGGGCACCGAGTCCGCCGTCCCGGACGGCATGGAGGACTGACCCACCCTCGCAGGAGCGGCGTGTCACGTCGGCTGTCGGGAAGCAACCCCCTGCCCAACGGGTTGTCCCTGTCAATAGGATGTTCACGTCCCTTCGCCGCGCGCTGGCGCGGCGCCGACAGGAAGAAGACAGTATGTCGAAGTACACCCTCCCCGATCTCCCGTACGATTTCGCTGCGCTCGAGCCGCACATCAGCGGCAAGATCATGCAGCTGCATCATGACAAGCACCACCAGGCCTACGTGACCGGAGCGAAC
>WOYI010138207.1_pt1 | contig 12467 bp, 11 predicted proteins | sample 6423411 | NCBI WGS metagenome assembly WOYI01 (sample SAMN13441803, study PRJNA592873) | oil field metagenome | biome: oil field; feature: oil-well bore; material: oil-contaminated soil; isolation source: oil-contaminated soil from oil-well borehole | place: Germany: Wietze | collected 2016-10-18 ... | reverse complement strand
TGCATGTTTAGGACAAGGTCTCGTTCCCTGCTCTTATTCTTATAATCCTTATTCTCGAATGAGTAGTGGAAGTTGGTATGGATGTCATAGGTACCTTCCATCAGGGCGAAGGCATCCTCGGTCATGACCAGCTCCTCATCGGTGGGGATGACAAAGATTTTTACAGCAGAGTCGTCAGTGCTAATCTCAAACTCGCCATTGCGGCAGAAACTGACCTCATTCTTGTGTTGGTCTAGCTTTGCTCCAATGATTTCGAGACCCTTGCAAGCGCCCTTACGGATGTGGGGAGCCATTTCTCCGACTCCTGCGGTAAAGACAATCGCATCAACACGCCCTTCAAGCAAGGTGGCATAGCTACCGATGTACTTGGCAAGGCGGCGGCACTCCATATCAATGCTCAGCTGAGCTTTCTGGTCGCCCTCTTGGGCAGCCTTGCGCACATCACGGCGGTCACTTCTGCCACAAAGACCGATAAGACCACTTTTCTTGTTGAGAGTGCTATCCATCTCCTGGGCAGACATACCGGTATTGTCCATCATATAGGGGATGATGGCAGGGTCTATGTCACCAGAACGGGAACCCATGATGAGACCTTCGAGAGGGGTAAGACCCATGGAGGTATCGACGCAGACGCCATCCTTTACAGCACAGATTGAAGCACCGTTGCCAATGTGACAGATGATTACATTGGTATCCTTGTTCTCCTTGCCCAGGAGTACTGCTGCACGCTTTGCACAGTAGAGGTGACTGGTTCCATGGAAGCCGTAGCGACGCACATTGTAGTCGGTGTACCATGCATAGGGAACCGCATACATGAAGGCTTCCGGTGGCATGGTCTGATGCCAAGCGGTGTCCAGGACTATTGCCTGGGGAACATCGGGCATTGCCTTGCGGGCAGCCTCAATTCCCATGATATTTGCAGGCATGTGCAATGGGCCAAGTGCAATGACGGACTTCAGCTTCTCGACGACATCATCGGTTATAAGAGCCGACTGCTTGAACACCTCCCCACCATGCAGGACCCGGTGACCCACAGCCCCGATCTCAGAAAGGCTCTTGATGACTCCGTAGTCAGAATCAAGAAGCATCCTGATGATAAGCTCTATAGCTTCCTTATGGGTGGGAGATGAGAACTTGGTACGATACTCACCGTTACCAGTTGCTTTGTGTTCGATGGTCGAATACTCCAAGCCAATGCGTTCCACCACGCCGACAGCCAGAATATCCTTGTTTTCCCAGTCATACACTTGGTACTTGGCAGACGAACTGCCACAGTTCAAGGTTAGAATTACCATGAAAGACTCCTATATTGTTTAAAAATTATGCTCTTTATAAGAAATAAGTCCCACGACATTAAAACACTTCTCCAAGGATTAATCAACTGAAGCAAAAGGCTATGGCCTATTTCTTTATGCATATGAGGAAACTTCTGCTTGTGTGTCTCCTAGCGTTACTGTGCTCTCTCCCTGCTAAGAGCAGTCTCGCTCTAGCTATGTTCCCTCAGGAAAAGCACTATGTGCTTTCGCTAGCCCAACAAGGCCAGAGCAGTTCCTTATCTGGCCAACTGACCTTTTCAGGTTCTGACGAACTGCTCATACTGCTCCCATCCCGTTTCAGGATTGTCTGTGGTAAAGCTTCTGTGAGTTTGGGATATGCAGGATTTTGGCAGGGGTATGCCTTGCTACCCTTGTTTTCCCGTGAACAGGCCTTGCTGTTCCAAACAAAGGAACAAGCCTTTGCCTTGGCCCTTGGGAAAAATGGAAAGTGGGCAATAGGGTATGAGCATACCCTGAAGAGAGGAAAACTATCCGCCCTGGCATTGATGCAGAAGGGACAGGAGACCTCCTCCTTCCAGACAGAGTGGGGCTCACAGCACGCTAGGTGGGCTGTTGCAGGTAAGCTCAGTCTGGAATCTTCCTCCCTAGCTCTGCAATCTGAGTTGCTCTTTACCCCTGTGAAAGGACTGGAGGTGTTTGTCTCTTCCTCCTATAAGTATGGATCATTAAAAGTGAGCCTTAGCTATGGTGAGGATTCTTATCCCACAAGATATTCGTTCTTTCTTGATCTTCAGAGTAAAACAGTGCAAGCCTCCTTTGTGATGGAGGATTGGTTTGGTTCCAAGCCAATCTATGGGGGATTCTCCACCATGCGCAAGTGGAAGCAGAGCTCTGAGGTGAAGATTTCACTGAGAACAGGATTCCTGGGATTTTCCTTTTCCGACACCTATGAGTTCAAACCTAGAGGCTCAGAAGTTGGCTCTGCCCTGATGCAAGTAACGTGGAAAGGCTCTTTTGGCCAGATGTCAGTTCGGTATGAGGTGAGTCGGGAAGCTTCAATTGAGAAGAAAGGGCACTACACGTTCTCGCTGGTTTTGTACAAGGCCACCCTCTCCTATACTGAAGCGGGCTATGAGATAGCTCTGAGCGATTCTGTTGTCTTGGGCAAAGGAATCGGTACCTGGATCCTGAAGAAGAGTGAGGGCAAGGCAGTCTCCCTTGCCCTGCTGTATGCCATCACCAGCGTCCGATGAGCTGGATTTCAGGACGAAGCTGAACGCCAGTCTTTTGGAACACCTCTTTTTGCATGAGACTGAGCAAGGCATGGACATCCTGTGATGTTGCTTTGCCGTTGCTGTTGATGATGAAGTTACAATGCCTGTTGCTTACCATAGCTCCACCGAAGATTTTGCCTCTGAGATTGCAGCTTGCGAGAAGCTTGCCGGCATAATCGCCTGGGGGGTTTGCAAAGATGCTTCCTAAACTTGGATTTTCGTTGTACCCCTTTTCTTTGCGCTTGTGTTTTACCTCATCCTTTATCTTTCTGGCTTCAGAGGTATATAGGGTAGGGCTCAGCCTAAAGCCCGCCTCGTAGATGATGATGTCCTTCCTGCCTGTAAAGGGGGAACTACGATAGGAAAACTCATCACTGTGGGTTTGTTTCCTATGGAGCTTGCCATCGAAGGTCATGTAGTCAACATAGTAGAGCAGGTCCCCGATAGCCATGCCATTGGCTCCGGCGTTACCATAGATGGCACCTCCCACACTACCAGGAATGCCTCCGAGTAACTCCAGACCTGAAAGGCCTGCCTCCAAGGCAAAGTCGATGGCACGGTCGAGGGCAAGGCCTGTTCGTACGCAGAACATCTCGCCTTGCACATGTCTGCGGGCTAGGTGTGTGGTCAGGATGGTAAGGCCTTCTATTCCCTGATCGCTGATCAAGGAATTGGTCATGCCCCCGAGCACTGTAATTGGCAAACCTTGATTATTTGCATAGGCGAGAAGGGCCTGTAATTCTTCAAAATCAGTTGGGTAGGCCGCCAGATCTGCTTTACCTCCTGTGTTGATCGAGGAGTAATGTGAGAGCGAAAGGTTCGGCACCAGCAGTTCTTCAAGGTTGATTTTTTCATAGCTATTGCGTACATTGATAGGCATAGAGATATCTTACCCCCTTTTTCTGGGGTGGGCAACCTAAAGGAGCTCTCAATGCCAGTTTCCCTCTACAACACCATGACTCGCACTGTAGAAAAATTTGAACCTATTGACGAAGAGGAAGTTGGATTATATACATGCGGACCAACTGTTTACAACTATGCACATATCGGAAATCTCAGGACATTCCTTTTTGAAGACCTATTGAAGCGGACGCTTTTTTTTGCTGGATATCCCGTCAGACATGTCATGAACATAACAGATGTCGGACATCTTACCGATGATGGTGACGAAGGTGAGGACAAGCTCCAGAAGATGGCCCAGAAGACCAAGAAGACAGTCTGGGATATTGCCCAATTCTACACTAAGGCCTTCTTCAGTGACTTTGACCAGCTGGGGATGATACACCCAGAGGTCACCTGTAAGGCAACGGAGCACATCCCCCAGATGATAGCCCTCATCGAGCGCTTGGAGAAGCGTGGGCACACCTATGTTAGCGGTGGCAATGTCTATTTCAGCATCGATTCCATTGATGACTACGGCAAGCTTGCTAAGCTTGACCTGGAGAGTTTGCGCACTGCAGTTCGCGATGATGTAGACCAAGACAGCAACAAGAAGAACCCCAAGGACTTCGTTCTCTGGTTTACCAAAAGCAAGTTTGGGGAACAGTCAATGATGTGGGATTCTCCCTGGGGAAAAGGCTTCCCCGGCTGGCACATCGAATGTTCAGCGATGAGCATGCACTATCTTGGTGAACAATTTGACATACACTGTGGTGGCATCGATGCCATTCCAGTCCACCACACCAATGAGATAGCACAGAGTGAGGCTGCCAGTGGAAAGAAACCTTGGGTTAAGTACTGGATGCATGGAGAGTTTCTGCTTGACGAGACCGGCAAGATGAGCAAGAGCAAAGGAGAGTTCCTTACCCTTGAGTTCCTAAAGAAGAAGGGGTACGACCCGATGGACTACCGGTTTTTCTGCCTTGGAGGGCACTACCGTAGCCAGCTGAAGTTCTCCTTTGCCTCCTTGGATACCGCCAAGACAGCAAGAAGAAATGTAACGGAGCGTATTATCGCACTTAAGCGGGAGGGCGCTCACTCGGTTGTACTGGAGAGTCAAAAGGCTTTGGAGTACGAGGAGGCCTTCACCACCCATATTCAGAATGACCTCAATACCCCACGATGCCTTGCAGACTTGTGGGGCGTTCTCAAGGATGATGGGCTATCCCTGGATGAGAAATATTCCTTGGTCCTTAGCTTTGATCAGGTCTTCGGCCTCGGATTTGCGACCTTGCAAGTTCCCCCTGTTGAGGTCATTGATGATCCTGAGGTGCTAGGGCTCCTAAAGAAGCGAACAGAAGCCAAACAGGCAAAAGATTGGACCCTCTCAGATAGGATTAGGGAAGAGTTGGATGCGTTGGGCTACCTTGTCAAAGATACAGCCTCTGGGCCCTCTTTGGAAAAAAAGATGTAACTTGGTTACCAGTGAGTTGTTAAAGATATGGAAATACAGAGCAACGATGAGCAGGCGTTCAAGCAAGTTTATGAACAGGTTTTCCCGGTTTTGATGCGTGTAGTATATCATGTCACCAATAATCAGGATCTTGCTGAAGAAATTTGCCAAGAAGCTTTCATCAGGTTTTTTGACAAGGGCATGGTTTTTCCCTCTCTTAACGATGCCAAGTATTGGCTCATTAGGGTATCGAAAAATTTAGCCATCAATCAGGTAAAGCGTAAATCGCGTGAGATGATGATGGTTGATAAGCTGAAGAAGTATCCTTCTTCGCACTCCAACTCAAATGGAGGCGAACAGGTCCTTATGGAAAAAGAGACCCGTAAGCAGGTTCAGGATGCGATAGACCAGCTCCCGGAGAAATTCCGCCTTGTCATTGTGATGAAGGAGTATACGGATATGGACTACAAACAGATTGCCCAAGTTTTGCACATTTCCGAGAGTAATGTGAAGGTGAGAGTGTATAGGGCACGAAAGATGCTTGAGTCACTGCTTACCCAGGAGTAGCCTATGTGTGTAGATGATGAATTGTTGAATACCTATCTTGATGGTGAGCTTGATGAGCCATGGAGAACACAGGTTGAGGAACATCTAGGATATTGCAATGCGTGCAGACAGCGCCTGGACCAGCTAAGACAGCTCCAGCAGCGTATAGCTTCTGCTATCCTTCCTGATGAGGATATCAGTTTGAGGCAGGATAGGGTTCTCGCCTTTTTTGAAAAAAGCAGGTTTCCCATGAAAGACAAGAGGATGCATATTTTTCGTAAGAAAGTTCAAGTCAGACTTATTCCTGCTCTAATGACAACTGCTGCCGCTTTTGTTGTGGTGTTCATTGGCTCTTTTGTCTTTTTCGGCACCAATGCAAGCCAAGCCCAGGATATTCTGCCTGGCATAGCTACTCCAATGGATAGCGCCAATGTCCGTCAGGTCTCAGACACACAGAGTGTCACCTTGGATTCCTTCTCCTTGGAACAGATAGTGCAGCATCTTGATGCGATGGGGTATGCGGTCACGCTGGAAGTAAAGGCGGTTACGCCTCTAGAATAGTGCTTTGCCTCCTTGTTTCCCCTCGTTGAAGGCTCTACATTGACTTGTAGAGCCTTCTCTATTCTGGTACTATACACGCATTATTTTTCTCGCTGTAGGAGGCCCATTGTGAAGGCAGTAGAGTTGCCAAAGGCTTACGATCCCAAGGATTTTGAAGACCGTATCTATGAAGATTGGATGAAGAACGGGATGTTCAAACCTGTCGAAGGAGATGCATCTCCCTTTACTGTCGTTATGCCTCCTCCAAATGTTACCGGGATTTTGCATATGGGTCACGCCCTGAACAACTCCCTGCAGGATATCCTTACCCGCTATTACCGCATGAATGGGAGACCCACCCTTTGGGTGCCTGGAACTGACCATGCCGGTATCGCCACCCAACATGTGGTGGAACGCCAGCTTGCAAAGGAAGGTCTGCGTCGTCAGGACATTGGGCGCGAAAAGTTCCTCGAGCGTACCTGGGAGGTGAAGGACAAGCACCATGCAACCATCAAGAGCCAGCTGGAGAAGATCGGTTGCAGCTGTGACTGGAGCCATGAGCGCTTCACCATGGATGAGGGACTCAGCAAGGCTGTACGGGAAAGCTTTGTCCTTCTCTATGAGCGGGATTTGATCTACAAGGGCGAATATCTGGTCAACTACTGCCCCAGTTGTGGTACAGCCCTTGCTGATGACGAGGTGGAACACCACGAGCTTGTAGGCACCCTCTGGGACATCCGCTATCCCTATAGCGAAGGGGAGGGCTACATAACAGTCGCTACCACTCGTCCTGAGACAATGTTCGGCGACGTCGCTGTTGCTGTCCACCCTGATGATGAGCGCTACACCTCTCTCGTAGGCAAACTACTTAGCCTTCCCCTTACCGACAGGAAGATCCCTGTCATAGCAGACAGTTTTGTTGACATGAGCTTCGGAACAGGAATAGTGAAGATCACCCCTGCCCACGACCCCAATGACTGGCAGTGTGGCAAGCGCCACGGACTTGATGCTATCAACGTCCTGAATCCTGATGGTACGCTCAATGAGAACTGCCCTGAAAAATACAGAAACCTCTCTGTAACCGATGCAAGAAAGCTTGTGGTCGAAGACCTCAAGGCCCTCGGTGTCCTGGTCAATGAAAAGGTGCATATCCATGAGGTAGGGCACTGCTATCGTTGTCACTCGGTCATCGAGCCCTACCTGTCGAACCAGTGGTTCGTCAGGATGGAAGGGATGGCCAAGAAAGCCCTAGAGGCTTGGGAAAAGGATGAAATACAGTTCTTTCCCAAGCATTGGGAAAATACCTATGTCCACTGGCTTGAGAATATCCATGACTGGTGCATCAGCCGTCAGCTCTGGTGGGGACACAGGATCCCTGTCTGGGTGTGCCAGGAGTGTGGTGAAGTAATCGTAGCAAAAGAGGATCCCACTCACTGTCCGAAGTGTAACTCAACGAATATAGAACAGGAAACCGATGTGCTCGATACTTGGTTCAGCTCTTGGCTGTGGCCTTTCAGCACACTTGGCTGGCCAGATAAGAGTCAGGACATGGAAGACTACTTCCCAACCAGCACGCTGGTTACCGGCTATGACATCATCTTTTTCTGGGTTTCCCGCATGATAATGGCCTCCCTGGAGTTCCTTGGGGAAGTCCCCTTCAAGGACATCTACATCACCGGCCTGGTTCGTGACAAGCAGGGCCGTAAGATGTCCAAGAGCCTGGGCAATGGCCTCGATCCCTTGGAAGTGGTTGACCGCTATGGCGCCGATGCCATGAAGTTTACCCTCAGTTATATGGCGACCCAAGGCCAGGATATCCTCATTGACATGGAGTCCTTCAAGATGGGCTCGCGTTTTGCCAACAAGATATGGAACGCCGCACGCTTTCTTCTGATGAACCTGGAGGGGGCAACCCTGCTGGATATGGCATCCATCGAACTTTCCACCATGGACAAATGGATCTACAACCAGCTTAACTTGGCTGCTCTGAAGGTCAAGCTTTCCATGGAGAACTACAAGTTCAACGATGGGGCCCAAGCAGTCTATGACTTCTTCTGGAATGATTTCTGTGACTGGTATGTAGAGAGTGCCAAACAGGGACTCTATGCAGAGCAGCAAGAGAAGAAGGATAGGGTAGTCACCCTGCTGCTTGACCTGCTCGCATCCTCTATGCGCCTGATGCATCCTTTTGTCAGTTTCATAACAGAGGAAATCTATCAGAAGCTTCCTAACGTCAGTGATCCCCTCATCCTTAGTGCCTATCCTGTCTATCAGGAGGACAGAGCCTATGCTGAGGACGCGTTACTTGTTTCCAGGTTGCAGGAGGCGGTGACCCTGTTGCGCTCCGTACGGAGCGAACTGGGCATCCCTGTGGACAAGAAGATCCGTTTCGCCATCAAGACGGATAAGGATTTCATAGCAAGTGACTTCTTTGTTGCAGAGAAGGACCTCATAGCAACCTTTGTTGGTGCTTCCGATCTCATTATCGACACAGATGACTCCCTCGATGTAACCGGGGCCTTCCCCGTGGCAGGTACCGGCTATGAGGGCTTTGTCTTTGTCAGGGAGGCCATCGACCTGGAAAAGGAAATCGCCCGCTTGGAGAAGGATATGCAGAAGAACGAGAGTAGCCTTGAGGGTGTGCTGAAGAAGCTTTCCAATGAGAAGTTCCTTGCAAATGCCAAGGAAGAGGCTATTGAGAAGGAACAGGGAAAGAAGGCTGAGTTTGATGAGAAGATTGAGAAGGGTTCAAAGCATATTGAGCTGTTGAAGTCCTTTCTGTAGGGATAGAGGCAGAGGGGTGCGTAAACCCCCTCTGAGAGAACCTTTCCTGCTTCGCTAATTCTAGCAAAATTACCAGCAATGTATATGCAAAACAGGCGTTTCCTAAGGGAAACGCCTGTTTTGGGTAGTTGTCAGAAATACTTTCTCTTTAAGATATATCTGATTATTTGTATCATATTATAAAAATACTAATAAATATACTAATAAAAAAACTAGTAAATAAATATCAGATATTGATAGTACTGTCTCTATACCGGTAGACTACGAGCAAGAGGATACATCATGATGACAAAATCGCTACAAGGGACTAAAGAGTTTTTAAATGATATTGTATCAATCTCAGACTTTAACCGCGGGAAGGCTGCCCAAATTTTCAAAACTTTGGAAGAATCCCATCGGAAAATTGTTGTTCGTAATAACCACCCTATAGGGATCCTCTTAAGTATAGAGGCATTTACTGAGTTAACTGAGGAAGCTGAGAACAATGCTTTGCTCGCAGAAGCTGTACAGCGAATAGTGCATAATAAACCCACCTATAGCATGCAAGAGGTAATGGATACTCTTGGAATTTGTGCAAAAGAACTTGAGGTAACCCAGGCAGATGAATTTGTATGAGCAGATGGAAGGGTGAGTACGCTGAATACGCCCAAGACAAAAGGGGGATATGGGAAACTATTGGGGAATACTGGTAAAATGCACCTTTAGGTTTGATGAATAGTAAACTGCGCTCTAGTGGGATTCGAATCGTATATCGACTAGTCCATACAGAAGCAACTATGAAAGGTATTGTTATTGCACTACGTGATGATAATCAGCACTACAAGATAGCCCATCCCAGACAGACATCTAGAAGGCAACTTCATCTATAGCCGAGTTCTCCACAAAACCCTGTGCTGAAATAATGGTGACCAATACCTGATTGGGTAGGCTGGCAATCCACTCACCGGGTTGTGCAATCGGACGGTGATTAACTGAGATTTGTCTTGGACCCGGATCAGAAAGCACCGAGACAGTACCCTCGTGTATTTCAATTTCAGTCTTTCCCAGACGCCCATCAATGGAGAACACCCGGTCTGTATCTATCAGATATCGGTAGGAAGCATCCGGTGTTTGGATTTGCACATACTGTGGGCTTTCCGAGGTTATACCTTTTGCCCAGAGCACAGCAGTCAATAGTATGACTGATATGAGTATGCAAAAATCCCCAATTGTAATTCCAAGTCTCTTCATACGGTTCGAGTCTATCACGGATGCAATGTTTTTATAAGATGGCTTGGATAGTTGGGAGAAGTGATGAATCTTAGCATGTTGCCCTATTGTGAGTCTTTTCTATAAAAATAGAGGCAGAAGGGTGTGTAAGACTCTCTGAAAAAACCTTTCAGGTGTTTCTACTCACCTCATGTGCAGGTCTTTTGCAGCTTGTGCAAGGCCTCATTGAATTCCTTTGCTGTCCTTGAGTCCTGAAGCCAGAGCACCAGATGTACCGTCACATCAATTATGCATATGGAAGTACCAAGAGATACTGCCATGGATATGCCGGTGAGAAGTCCTGCAAACCAGAGAACCGATAGTAGTACTGCCTCAAGAAGAACAAGATGTATCACGCTTCTAGCCACTATCTGTTTGGGGGACAACTCTTTCTTGGAGTATTTCACCATCAGGGGAAGAGAGGCAAGAGTTCCAAATAGCACAGGTGATAAAAACGCCTCATACCCAAACCTGGCATTGGGTTCAAACGCCATCCCGATAAGGGCCATGGCCACAGAGATGCAAGTGACTGAAACAAAAAAACTCATCATCACCCTTTTTACAAAGAAAGTTTTAAAGTCCATGGTTTGTCCCTCCCAGCACAGCACGTTTGATCTCAGGCACATACTGCCTTGAGATGAGTATCTTCTCTCCATTTTTCATGTGAGCGGTAAAGCGACCGTTCAGAGCAGGACTTATGCTTTCAAGTTTCATCAGGTTGATGACAAAGGATTTGGAACATCGGATGAAGTGCCTGTCGGAATAGGCCTTCTCAAGTTCGTACAGACGGAATTTGAGTGCATATCCCTTGCTCTTCGTATATGCAAAGACCTGTTCGCCAAACGCCTCAAAATAGAGGACATCGGAGAGATTGAACTGATAGATGTGATCATCCCTGCTCCCTGTCAATGTGGTACCCTTGGAAAGGGCATACGATCGTATGCTCTCGATGTCAGGGGTAACCTCAACACACTCAATAATGAGACACTCATCAGTTTTATCACTGATCTCTCTTATCCGTACCTTCATGTTCAATATTCCTTGGCAATCGTAGGTTCTCCTGCATCTTGTAAGAAGCAATTGAAAAATTCAAGCACAACGGTATTCATTGTTTCAATACAATACCGCGTATCTACCGTACCGATGCCAAGTAGGTTGGCAAGAAACGGAGAAAAAAGAGGAAGGTCCGTAAAGTTGAGATGCCCAGAATCCCGAAACACAGTCTCATACGCTTCAAGGGCATTTTGTGTTGCATGGAAATTACTATAGGTATCCCCGACAAGTTCCTTGGAATTGGTGTAATGGTCTTGTGCGTACACATTCAGAAGAGGGATTGGATAGGGTACATCGTTGAGGACAACCGCGTTGTTTTCAAATGCAATCTGTTCCCCCAGCATCGTGCCATCGAGTACGATTACCGCATCAATATCGGATCTCTCCCTACCAATCTGTGCTGATGATGCACCACCGAGGGAGTGCCCAAAAAGACCGATCTTATCCGTATTGATATGGGAAAAGGGTGTATCGGCACTCTTTTTCTGGCACTCTGCAAGTATTGTGTCCAAAACAAAATTCTCGTCATCTATACGAAGTTTCATCCATTCTCTAGTGGTATTGAAGATGTCCTGTTCGTGCTCTGTGTCATTGGTAGAATTGATCTCAACTGCCTTCTTGATGAAGGCTGTGTCTACTGTGGTAAGATTGCCATGTGTATCAAGTGTGTAGAATGCTTGGTGTGTATGGCCGATGCTTGCAACTACATACCCTTGTGAGGCAAGTTCCATAAAAGTAGAGTAGTTGCTCCCGCTGAACCCGAACGCACCATGGGAAAATACAACAAGGGGATGTTTCTCGCTAGTACTGTCTGGATACCAGAACTCAACGGTCAAGGCCCGGTATTCGACGGAATCTGCAAAGTCATCTATCCTGCTTGGATCAGTCCACGTGAATTTCGCCGTTGCCACCTCATAAGTGCCTGTTGGTATTGGCTGTTCGTACTGTGGGAGGATAATGGCAGGGAGTAGAGCGAAGAAAATGATGATACAATTTCGTATGAATCGGAGGATGGTGTTTCTTGTCCTGTATGGTGCTTCTCTTTTTCTGACAAGTATGACTGCACCTGCAACAGCCTGTATTACCAGCATGCACAAGAGCATCGTATAGCGAAAGCTCCATACATATACTCCAGTTGCAAGTAATAGTCCAAAAAGAACCAGAGTGCTTATCCTGACAATCCCTCTCTCTTTCCTATGATCGTCCCGTGTTCTGATAGACCAAACAAGAAAGAAAAGTTCCAGTGTGATTAATGAAGCAAGTGTAAGAGTTCCCATGTAAAAAACCTCCAAAATTTCTGCCCAAGTATAAAAACTAGGGTTCTGCTCAACAATCGTTTCTGGATGAGATGCGTTTTCCCTTGATAAGATGCATAACTTTGTAAGTAGCATTCTCTGTTTTCTAGATTTGTTG